>Ga0189276_10122_pt1 | contig 98320 bp, 95 predicted proteins | sample N26A31minimetaG_FD_130321 | JGI IMG/M metagenome (GOLD analysis project Ga0189276, IMG submission 130321) | Marine microbial communities from the Costa Rica Dome - N26 A3-1 mini metaG | ecosystem: Environmental > Aquatic > Marine > Oceanic > Photic zone | place: Costa Rica: the Eastern Pacific... | reverse complement strand
TTCGGTTCCGGTGACGACATATGGGTTTCCGGTTGAACCGTCCCCGGTCACAACATTGATTCCCGCGCCGTTTACCGATGTTTCGGTCCCGTCGGCCGCGTTGTTCGTGATCTCCGTGTCCACATAAGCCTTGGTCGCTGCGTCAGTGGCCACCGTGGGTGTTCCAAGTCCGGTGATTACTGCTCCGTTGGCATTGTTTCCATCAGCAAGCACTTCCTCTATGTTCTGGATTTCGTTAGTAATGTCCAAATCAAGATCATCTGCAATATGATCATTAATTGCGGTTGTGTTGGCAGTTATGTTGGCGGTATTGGTGGCTATATCTGCACTTTCCTCCAAAGCGGAAAGGTCGGCAGAAAAAGTTGTTGTCCCTTCGTTTACGGTAAGTTGATTGGTGGCGGGCGTAAAGATTACCCCTGTAATGTCGTCATCCGCACGTGCATCTACATAGCTCATGGTAGCAGCATCCTGCGGAGCTGTCGGATTTACCAAATTGGTGATTCGTGCAGCATTGCCCATGCTTACATCTGCAGTAGGAATGCCAAATCCACTTAAGGGAATGTTGGCCTTGTCCAACTTGGGATTGGTCACTGCACCATCCTGTAGTTGTTGTTGGCCAATGATTCCAAATGAAAGGTCCTCCCTTAACACGGTATTGTTGGCAATATTTTCACTGGTGATTTTGTTTACCTCAAAATTGTAGTTGATGCCATCTGGGGTATCCTCGGATGTGATGACTACGGTACTGTCCCTTGACGTAGGATTGAATAGGGCCAGTGTGCTAAAGGTAATCCTATTGTCTTCACACAAATTAACCCATTCTGTTCCGTTGTAATAATGTAGGCAATCTTCTTCAATGTTATAGACCATGGCCCCATCCAAAGGAATAATATTGTTCATTTCGGCAGTGGTTACCCTGCTGATCACAAGGGCACCTGTATTGCTTTCCAATTCTAGTATTGAGGCAGGGTGTATACTTTGTGGGTTGTCGCCAATTTTAACCTGTCCACTAAGGGTGTTGATCATAAGTAGGCCAATGGCCCAGTAGATGATATGCGTCTTCACAGTGTTTGTATTTGAGGATTTCCAAACGTAAACCACAAAACTAAGCCTATGATCGGATTATTGGTACATTTCCCGTCAAAATACGTAGTTCAAGGGTGAACGGATACCGTTTTTGTGCCAAAACCTGTGGTAGAATTAACAAAAGTTTAGAATGCGTTTATTTTTTTATATCGGCTTCAAAGGTTTTCTTTAACTTGAGTTAAATTTTTTTTATGAGAAATGCACTAGTCATCCTGTTTTCATTGCTCATTTCTGGGCTATCCATGGCGCAGGATAACCGCCAAATTTTGCGTGGAAAGGTACTCTACAGAAACAGCAATGTGCCCAATGAGAACGTTATCAATTCCAACACAGGAATGGCTACCATCACCAATGAAGATGGCGAATTTGCCATTTCTGTAAAGGAAGGGGACCAAGTGGTCTTTACGGCAATCAACTATCAGTTGGAAGTGGTGGTGATCACAGAGGAAATTTTACGGAATAACCGATTGGTGGTTGAGGTGAACGAAAAAATCAGGGAATTGGATGAGGTGGTCGTGACCCCTGAAAATCAAGAGAAGTTCCTTGAGGTAAAAAACGATGACTTTAAGGAATATAATTACGAAATAGACCGTAGCACCGAGGTTCAGAACATTGCAGAATCCCAAAACGTCCGGGGTATGCGGGACGGACTCAACTTCGTCAATATTTTTAAGGCACTTTTCAATACCCAACAGACGGAAGGACAGCAAAGGGCGCCCCTCAAAGTCAGCGAGGTGCTTAGACATGTTTATGATGATGAATTTTTTGTGGCCGATTTGCGATTGCCGCAAGATAAAATAGATGCGTTTCTGTTGTACTGCGATGATAAGATTCCTTCGCAGACCCTATTGCGAAAGGAAAATGAGTTTCAACTCATAGATTTTTTGGTTACCCAGAGCAAGGCCTATTTGGCCACCTTGAATGAAGAATGAGAAATATTCTTTTCGTATTCGGATGTCTTTTTTTTCTCTCGGCCTATGCCCAAGATGGAACTTCCAAAGCGTTATTGGGTAGGGTTACCAGTCCAGATGGTGATGTTACTGGGGTGGTGGTGCAGAACATCAGTACGGAGCAGGCCGTGATTACAGATATTGATGGTAATTTCTCCATTACAGTTAGGCGAAATGATACTTTGGTGTTTTCAGCGGTACAGTATCAAAGAAAGGTACTCCCCATTACCGAAGTGCTCTACAATGCCAGTTTTGTCATGGTGCCCATGGAGGAGTTTGTAAATGAATTACGGGAAGTGGTGGTGCGGCCGTATGATCTTTCTGGAGACCTTAACCAAGATTTGGGAAAACTCACTTTGGAAAAGGACGTGAGTGCCGAAGCCTTGGGGTTGCCCAATGCAAAACGTAAGATACCCACCCAGAGTGAGCGAATGTTGCAGCAGGCAACAGCAGGAAAATTTAATATAGGAATGATTTTAAGTCCGCCGTTGGACCCTATCATCAATGCCATTACAGGACGTACCAAAATGCTGAAGAACCGGGTGAAGGTAGATGCGACCTATGCAAAGACCCAAAAGGTCCAAGATTTTTATGTGGATTCGCTCTTTGTGGCCACCTTAAAAATACCTCAGGAAAAAATAGATGATTTTATGTATTTCTGTGAAGTTGATGAGGTCTTTCAACAGACTGTAGATTCACAGGATAAACTCAAAATCTGGGACTTTATGATTCAAAAGAGCCGTATATACCGAAAGAACAATAATCTGGATTGATATCTTTGCGTCCCTGTGGCATAAAAATTGAGCATACTGTAACACACGCCTAAATCTTGAGTCTAATACCACACATGATGAATACCAGCATAACAAAAAGAATAATGTTGCCTTTGGTAATGGTACTTTTTTTGTCTTTTACCGCGGCGCACAAATTTTACATTAGTGTAACCAATGTGGTGTATTCTGAAAAAGATGACGCCCTTCAGATAACCAGTCGCATCTTTATAGATGACCTGGACAGGTTGCTAAATGAACGCTACGGTATCAAGGCTAAATTGGCAACACCCAATGAAGCAAAAGTTGCCAATGAGTATATAGAAAAATACTTCCGGACCAAATTTGTGGTGGAGCTCAACGGCGAGCCTGTAGCGTACAATTTTTTAGGAAAAAGCTATGACAATGATGTGGTCATCTGTTATTTGGAGATTACCAATACCAATTTCGAAGGATTAAAAACACTTTCCGTACAAAACGAGATTCTTACCGATCTTTTTGAAGAACAACAAAATGTGGTCCACCTAAAATGGAAAGGACAAAAAAGAAGTTTTGTGCTCATCAAGGAAAATAATAAAGGAATGTTAAACTTATAACGTATTGTTAAGAGTTGGTTAAAATATCCTATTTTTCACCGTTTTAAAATCAAATTGAAAATGAACAGAGTCAAGTATTATGTGGCTTCATTCTTGTTTCTTTTTGGTGCTGTTACCTTATCGGCCCAAGAAGAGGGGGAAGTGAAGCAGGAGCGACAGCCCGGTCATTATAACCAGAGTAAATTTAAACAGTTGTACGAGGAGTTTGCTACTCCCAATACCTACAGAGCAGCGTCAGGGGCACCGGGACCCGATTATTATCAACAACAAGCAGATTACGTGATCAGTGTGGAACTGGATGACAAAAACGCACGTATTCATGGTGATGAAACCATTACCTATCACAACAACTCCCCGGAAGATTTGGAGTTTCTTTGGGTACAGTTGGACCAGAATGTCAGGGCCAAAGATTCAAAATCACCACTTCGTGACGGAAATGGAGTGAACATTGCCTATACGGCAGATAATTTTACCCAGACCTATATCAATGAGCCATTTGATGGTGGTTTCAACATTGAGCATGTAAAAGATGCCAACGGAAAACCATTGTCCTATACCATAAACCAGACCATGATGCGGTTGAACATTCCGCAACCGTTGAAAAGTGGCGAGAAGATTTCTTTCTCCATCAAATGGTGGTACAACGTTCCCGACCATACCGTGAACAGGGCCCGTTCTGGTTTTGAATATTTTGCAAAAGACGGCAACCGTGCTTATGTAATTGCCCAATTCTTTCCAAGAATGGCAGTTTATAGCGATGTGGAAGGATGGCAAAACCATCAGTTCTGGGGAAGTGGGGAATTTGCACTGCCCTTTGGGAATTATGATGTAAGCATTACCGTACCGGCCGATCACGTCTTGGATGCAACAGGAGAGTTGCAAAACCGCGAAGAGGTGTTCTCCAAAGACATGATGAAGCGCTACAAGGAAGCCAAAAAATCATATGACAAGCCAGTTATTATTGTGACCCAAGAAGAGGCCGAGGCCGCAGAAAAAGGCTTCTCAACCGATAAAAAGACATGGAAATTCAAGGCTACCAATGTTAGGGATTATGCCTTTGCCACTTCCCGAAAGTTTATTTGGGACATGCAGGCCGTAAAAATAGGGGGAAAAGATGTTATGGCTGTTTCCATGTATCCTAAAGAAGGAAATCCTCTTTGGGAAGATATGTCCACCAAGGCGGTGGTACAGACCCTACAGACCTATTCAAAGCATACCTTTGATTATCCATACCATAAAGCTATTTCAGTCCATGCCAAGAACCAAGGAATGGAATACCCCATGATTTGTTGGAACTATGGTCGCCCCAATGAGGACGGTACCTATTCCGATAGGACCAAATTTGGGATGATCAGTGTGATCATCCATGAGGTAGGCCATAACTTTTTCCCAATGATCGTAAATTCCGATGAGCGTCAATGGGGATGGATGGACGAAGGTTTGGACACCTTTATGCAATATTTGGCCGAGCAGGAATTTGGAAGGAACAATCCAAGTGTCATTGCTCCAAATGAGAATTACCCATCAAGAAGAGGTGTTCCCGCAGATATTGTACCCTATATGGGCGGGGACCAAAGCTTTATTGCTCCTATCATGTCCAACCCAGAGAACGTATACCAATTGGGAGCCAATGCCTATGGCAAACCGGCCACAGCGCTGAACATTTTAAGGGAGACCGTAATGGGTAGGGAGCTTTTTGATCATGCGTTCAAGACCTATGCACAACGCTGGATGTTCAAGCACCCAACGCCGGAGGATTTCTTCCGTACCATGGAAGATGCTTCCGCAGTGGATTTGGATTGGTTCTGGAGAAGTTGGTTCTACACTACCGATTATGTTGATATTGGTGTGAAAGGAGTTAAAAAATACTATGTGAGCAGTGAGCCAACGGCCCAAATGAAAAAGTACATGGCAGACAGAAACCTTACTGAGGCAGATTTGCCACCATTGGTATACTTGGCCGAAGAGAATAGTGAAGATTTTATGCCTGAACTGAAAGGTAAGGCTCCTTCTGAAACATCACAGAACCTTAAGGAATTTATGATGGACAACATGACAGAGGCTGATAGGGCCAAGGTCAAGGAGCCAAAGTACTTTTATGAGGTTACTTTTGATAAGCCGGGAGGAATACCCATGCCATTGATTGTGGAGTATACCTATGCCGATGGTACCAAGGAAAATATCACCTATCCACCAGAAATTTGGAGAAAGAACGATGCCGAAGTGAAAAGGGTCATCTCCTCACAAAAAGAATTGGTGGGCATTGTTGTGGATCCCAAATTGGAAACTGCTGATATTGATACCACCAATAATGCGTGGCCCATGAAGGACGAAAAATCCGATTTTGATAAGTTCAAAGAGAACATCAAAGGAAAATAATACAAAACTCTTGAAAAGAGCCTCGTGATTTCACGAGGCTTTTTTTATTTTCCCAACAACTTCTGATTATATTTGTTGCATGTATTTTCTATTCATTAGCGGCGGCGAGATTTTTTTCATCCTATTTATAGTGGTGATGGTCTTTGGTGCCGATAAAATCCCCGGAATAGCCAAGGGACTTGGCAAGGGAATGCGTCAACTGCGGGATGCTACAGACGACATTAAGCGTGAAATCCAGAAAAGTGCCGAAAAGCAGGGCATTGATACCGATTTCACCAAGGATATCCGAAACGAGTTGAATGAAGTCAAAAAAAATGTGGATGAAGTTACGGGTTCCATCAAAAGGGGAACCAAGTAATCCATGTTGGAACGACTGCTGGAATGGGATCGGGACACCTTTGTCTTTCTAAATGGTCTAGGCATTGAAAAATATGATGGTTTTTGGACCACTGTAACCAATTTCGTGACCTGGGTTCCGCTCTTTATCCTCTTTATCTTTCTACTGTTCCTCAAATTCTCTAAACGCGAGGCTTTTTTTAAACTATTGACTGTTTTGGGATTGGCCCTTTTTATTACAATTATTACCCATTGGACCAAGGTTTCTGTTGCCAGATTGCGACCCAACAACACTGAAGAGATCAACTTGCTCATACGGATCCTTAAAAGCCCTACTGATTATAGTTTTTTCTCAGGACATGCTTCAAGCTCATTTTCCTTGACAGTATTATTGTTTCTTTTTTTGAGAAAGAAGGTAAGATGGGCCTATCTATTTTTTGTTTGGCCCATACTTTTTACCATGAGCCGTATTTATGTAGGCGTCCATTATCCTATAGATATTATTGTGGGTGCCTTGGTGGGCTTGTTGTCAGGGGTGCTTTTTTATAGTCTGTACCAAAAATTTATTTCACCCTACACAAGGTAAGACCATCCCTTATGGGTAATAATACGGTCTCAACCCTGGGGTCGTTCTTCAGTTTTTCGTTATAGGCAAGTAGGGAAGCCGTTGCTTTGTCGGATGGGTCAAGAGGTTCCACCACTTTTCCCGACCACAGCACATTGTCTGAAAGGATGACACTGCCTGGTTTGGTTTTTTGGATGACTGCTTCAAAGTAGGCATCGTATTCCACTTTGTGGGCATCAATGAACACCAAGTCAAAAGTAAAATCAAGCTCAGGTATAATGGTGAGTGCATCACCTGTATGTTGTATGATCTGGGTAGCATAACCACTTCTTTCAAAGTACCTACGTTGCATATCGTACAGTTCCTCATTGACTTCAATGGTATGTAGTTGACCATCATTTTGAAGTCCTTCGGCCAAACAGAGTGCTGAATAGCCGGTATAGGTGCCAATTTCCAGAATATTTTTTGGGGCGATGATTTTCGAAAGCAAACTCAATACCCGCCCTTGAAAATGCCCCGTGATCATACGGGGGCGCACCACCTTCAAGTGGGTTTCACGGGATAGTTCAGCCAAAAGGGCAGGCTCATCTTCAGAATTGGCCACTAGATAATTTTCGAGTGTGGAAGAAAGAAAATGCATGTTTTTATTTTTACAAAAATAGAGAAAGAACTACATTGAAATCCCAGTTTAGCAAAAGGAAAACATGTCAGAAAAGAATATACAGATCAGAAGTGCCCGTTTGGGAGATTTACCCGTGCTTTTGGAGTTTGAACAGGAAATCATAAAAGCGGAACGCCCCTTTGATGTTACCCTCAGGGAGGATCCCATCAGTTATTATGATCTTAAGGCAATGATTTTGGATCAGGAAGCCTCCGTGGTGGTAGCAGAAGTGGATGGGAAAGTAGTGGCTTCGGGCTATGCCATTTCCAAAAAGGCCAGACATTATTTAGACCATGAGTATTATGCCTATTTGGGATTCATGTATACTGATGATGAGTACCGGGGAATGGGCATCAATGCAAAAATTGTGGAGGCCTTGAAAGCTTGGTCCATGGAAAGAGAGTTTAAGGAAATCAGGCTTACGGTGTACAATGATAATCTGCCGGCTATAAAGGCCTATGAAAAAGTGGGCTTTAAAAAACATATTATTGAAATGCGTTTGGAATGACCCATCCAAAGGAAATCCTGATACAAGTTGTATTTTTGAAACAAATCAAAAGCATAATATGACCTTTAAAAACACCTTGGAATTCGCCCAACAATTGGATGCGGAGGACGTACTCTCTCACTATAGGGAAGAGTTTCATTATCCGCAGGTAAATGGAAAAGATGTCATTTATTTTACAGGCAATTCTTTGGGACTGCAGCCCAAGCGTTCACAAAAATTTGTGGATGAGGTAATGAAAGACTGGCGGGAACTCGCTGTTGAAGGACATTTTTATGCAGATAAACCCTGGTGGGATTATCACGAACGATTGGCCGAAGGTCTTTCCAAAGTAGTGGGGGCAAAACCGGAAGAGGTTTCGGTCATGAACACCCTTACCGTAAATTTACATTTGTTGATGGTGTCCTTTTATCGACCCACAGCCAAAAGGTTCAAGATCATTTGTGAAGAAAAGGCATTTCCCTCCGATCAGTATATGCTGCAAAGTCAGGTCAGATTTCATGGTCTGAATCCCAACGAGGCCATTGTCGAGTTGAAAAAGCGCGATGGGGAACATTCTTGGAGAACCCAAGATATTGTTCAAACCATTGAAGAAGTAGGGGAGGAACTTGCGCTGGTTTTGATGGGTGGCGTAAATTATTACAATGGACAGGTGTTGGACATGAAAGCCATAACAGAGGCCGGAAAGTCCGTTGGAGCTTTTGTAGGATGGGACTTGGCACATGCTGTTGGTAATGTAAAACTCCAACTTCATGGATGGGGCGCCGACTTTGCCGCTTGGTGTAGCTACAAGTATATGAACAGTGGTCCAGGAAACGCTTCGGGTATTTTTGTGCACGAAAAATACCTTGGTCAGAAAGATATTCCCCGTTTTGAGGGATGGTGGGGCACCAAAAAAGAGACTCGTTTTTTAATGGAACCCGAGTTTGACCCGATTGCATCCGCGGATGCATGGCAGTTGAGCAATCCACCCATTTTGTCCTTAGCCCCATATTTGGCTTCCTTGGAACTGTTTGACGAAGTGGGTATGGCCACCCTTATTGAAAAACAACAAAAAATAGTGGCTTATTTGGAATTTATCCTTCATGAAATTGATAAGCAGGTGGAAAGTTCGTTTGAAATTATCACCCCAAAGGATAGAGGCTGTCAGCTTTCTGTTTTTCTTCATGGAGAGGGTAGACCTTTGTTTGATTATTTGATGAAAAATGGGGTAATCACAGATTGGAGGGAACCCAACGTCATTAGACTGGCACCGGCACCATTTTACTGCTCTTTTGAGGATATGTACAATTTTGGACAGATTCTAAAGCGAGGCATCCTGCAAAAGTAGATTGCCGTATTTGGACTTTAGATAATTGGAAGGTGTAGTGCCCTGATATTTTTTAAACTGCCGGGAAAAATAAGAAGGGTCATTAAAGCCAGATTGATACATAACTTCAGTAATCAGGGTGTTACTTTCATTAAAAAGCTCCACTGCTTTGTTGATTCGAAATTCATTGACAAAATCGATGAAGGTACGCTGGGTCATTTTTTTGAAGAACCGGCAAAATGAGTTTGGTGTAAGTCCCAATTGAGTTGATATTTCACTCAAAGAAATGGTGCTGGAATAGTGATTGTTCACATACTCAAAAATTTCTTCCAGTCGCTTTATTTCATCCTTTTTGAAATTATCCAAGGAAAAAGTTTCAAATAGAAGCTCATGGGGTGTTTCCCTTGACAGCTGATCCAATATGGAAAGAAGATTGATCAATTTACTTTGATGATCCAAATCCCCGAACTTTTTAAAATCGGGCCAAAGTTTTTTCTGCATCTCAGAATCAAAAATCAAAACTTGTTTTGACTTTTTTATCAAAGAATTGATTCTTCCCAATTCGGGAAATACCTTAAGCTTTTCATCCAGAAACTCTTTCTTGAACTGAATCACAATTTCTAGATTGTCTGAATGTTCCCGGTTCCCAAAATCGGCATGGGGAATATTTCCTCCCAAAAAGACCAGAACCCCATTGGTGTAGTATCTTTTTTTGGAACCAATGCGCAATACGCCAGAGCCGTTCTTTACATACACCATTTCATATTCAGGGTGAATGTGCCAACCAGCAGATTCACAATAACTGTCGTTTGAGTAGGCTTCAATCTTTAAGGATGCATCCCTAGCTACATTTATGGACTCCAGTATGGGCTTCATAAAGTAAAATTACCTCAAATTTAAATATTTGAATGTAAATTGGAATAAATCATCTTGCTATTGGAATATTATGGGCAAGTTAAATTGATTGGGGATTGGTTACTTTGTATCCACAGTTTGCTATGAAATCACTAGCTCTTATTTTTTCCAACTCAAGATACTTTGCTCCGGCCTGGGTTTTTACCAGTCTTAATATTTGGTTTGGTACATGGGCCATTTATATTCCAACCGTAAAAGAAAAGCTTGGAATAGATAAAGCCGATTTGGGTATTGCCCTATTCTGCTTATCGCTTGGAGTTTTTACCATATTTCCAATGGCATCCAAGATCATCAACAAATTAGGGGTTGGAAAGGCCACATGGATAGGGGTGCTCTGTACAACTTGTGCGGCCATGTTGCCTTTATTGGCTCCAAATTATCATCTTTTGATGGGCAGTCTTTTTCTATTTGGATCTTGCACTGGGTTTACCGATATTTCGATGAATACCTTGGTCACCGAAATTGAAAAAGAGGATAAGCAAAACTTTATGTCCGCCGCCCACGGTTTTTTTAGTTTAGGTGGAATTTTGGTAGGCTTGGGTAGTTTCCTCATTCCAATAATAGGAAACCCGCTGCTACATATGGGCGTCACCGTGGTTGTGGTTCTTCTTATAAATGTAGCCTTCTATAAAAAATACGTGCATATTGTAGCGGCGCCGGTAGAGAAGGAGCCCTTCAGCCTAAAGCTGTTCAAACCTTTGCTTTTGCTGGGTATTATAGGTTTTGTTTCTATGGGTAGCGAGGGTGCTATCATAGATTGGAGCGGCCTTTATCTTAAAGAGGTCACTTTGGCCCCAGAAGTACTTATTGGTTCTGGATTTTTGGCATTTTCCATCACCATGACACTGGGACGCTTTTTAGGGGACGGTATCAGTGCAAAGATAGGTTCTGTAAAAATTGTGGGCATGGGAGCATTGATCGCCATTTCTGGGTACGCAATGGTGCTTTCAGGACAGACGATGCTGGCCATAATTGGTTTTGCATTCAACGGACTCGGATTCTCCGTAATGGTCCCCGAATTGTTTCGAATTGGAGGCAATGTAAGAGGCGTGGATTCTGCGCAAGGGGTTTCTTTTATAGCAGGAACAGGATACGCCGGGTTTTTAATTGGCCCTGTGATTTTAGGTTTCATGGCAGAGGAATTCTCTCTTACCCATAGTTTTTATCTCTTACTGGCCTGTGCGGTTTTGGTATTGGGAATTACTTTTTTTCTTTATCAAAACCGGAAGTAGACTTTCTAGTCCTCAACCTTCAATTCCGTAAAGTAGAGATGAAAACTGCCGTCAGCTTTTTTATGGCTTTGTGATATTTGCATACCGTTGATTTTTACGTAATCCTCCCAGGTGGTAACAAGGGAAGGCTCTTCCTGATTGGCCTTGCGGTAGGTCCATTCACGAATAATGTAATCATCCTTAAAATAAAAATCATAGGCATCCCCTGGAGTATAGCCTCCTTCATTGGCATAAACAATGGTCAGTTTTTGCATGGACTCCCCACTAATCGGCGCTTTATCACTTTCTGTGTGCTCAAAAGTATAGTTATTGGCATCCCACATAAGATTAAAAGGTGCCAAAAGCCAATATCTGTCATTAATGAACCCCCCATTGGTTTTTTGGGCGATACTGTCCATGGATTTTCGGTTATAGGATAAAGTATCCGTCCTAGAGATGGCCGAAATCTCATTTTGTTTGGGTTTCCACACCCAACTACGTTCAAAATGAGTGCTGTCCCTATCTACATTGAACATGAAAGTTATTTGCTTCACAGAGCTCCAATTTTGGTATCCGTGGGCTTCGGCAATCAACTCTGGAATACTCCTTTCAGAGGAAACTTCAGTAGTAGGTGATGTCTTTGGTTCGCTTTTGCAGCTTGCCAATACCATTAAAAAGGATAAACTAAGCAAGGTCAATGTCTTCATGTCTGATTTTTAACCAAATATACCACGTTTTTAATGTATCTTGCGCTCCTTTTTTTGGTAAAAAACCATTTCTTAGATCGGCAAAAAAAAATCAACCTAGGTGTGACTTTTCTAAAAAAACTGTTTCTAATACTTATAAGTAACCCCGACAAGGAATATTTGGAAACGGAAGACCATTATGCCCATCTATCTGATGAGGAATTAGTGAAGCGTATTGTGGCGAGTAACGACCCCTTATTGTTTGAGAGGTTGTACGACCGTTATGCTAAAATGGTGTACAATAAATGTTATGGTTTTGCCAACTCCAGTGATGAAGCGGAAGATCTGACCCAGGATGTTTTTCTACAACTCTTCATTAAGTTGAAGATGTTCAAAGGAAAATCTAAATTTTCAACATGGCTATATTCCTTCACCTACAATTTTTGTGTCAATTACGTCAACCGGAACAAACAGCGGAAGATGAGAGATCAATCCATCCCAGTGGAGGATACGGAATATAAACTTTCTGTAGAGGTCCCAGATGAAAGTCTCTATGAAATGAAGGCGGATAAACTCAAAAAGGCTTTGGAACTCATAGCTCCAGAGGATAAGTCCATTATGTTGTTGAAATATCAGGATGGAGCATCAATAAAGGACCTTGTAGGTATTATGGAGATTGGGGAAAGCGCGGTCAAGATGCGATTGAAGCGAGCAAAGGAGAAACTATTGGAAATCTATAACACCCTACAATAGATGGCAAAGAAAGAAAGGAATCCGTTTAAGCAACTGGAGGCTTCCCTACGGGAGGCACCACCGGGAATGAAGAAAAAGGTGATGAACGACATTGCTGCAGCAAAGTTAATCATGGACATGGCATCCCTATTTTCCATTAATGTGGGGAGCACTTTGCGAAAATTGTTCAGGACACTGGGAGAAAACTAAGACGAACACTATAAAGCTATATGTATGGAAACACTAAGTAATTGGAAAAATGTGACTTTGGACTCACTGTCTTCAATGGGCAAGAATATTGGTGCCGCGCTTCCCAAGATTGTTGGAGCCATTGCCATTCTTATTTTGGGCTGGTTGATTATTAAGATTGTACTTTTTATTCTAAGCAAGATTCTAAAATTGGCCAAAATGGATGCCCTAAGTGAGCGAATCAATGAAATGGACTTGTTGGGCAATGGAAAATTTAAGATTGATATCATTAAAATTACCCTGGGATTTGTAAAGTGGTTGCTGCTTTTGGTGTTCTTTATAGTTGCGGCCGATATTCTTGATTGGGGTATTATATCCACAGAAATAGGAAATCTACTACGTTATTTACCAAGATTGTTCACAGCGCTGGTGTTGTTTACCATAGGACTGTATTTGGGCAGTGTGGTAAAAAATGCCATAAAGAAGTTGTTTGAATCGTTTGAGTTTGGTGGCGGAAAGATCATAAGTGGGCTTATGTTTTATGTGATTGTCATTTTTATGTCGATTACCGCCTTGAACCAAGCTGGGGTGGACACCACCATCATTACCAATAACATTACGCTTATTTTAGGTTCCTTTTTATTGGCATTTGCACTGGGTCTTGGTCTAGGATCAAGGGAAATTGTTACAGACCTATTACGGTCTTTCTACACCCGAAAGAACTATGCTGTTGGGGATAAGATTGCCATCGGGGGGGATGAAGGTACTATTGCAGCCATAGAAAACAACAGTCTTACCCTGGTTACCAAAACAGGAAAATTTGTTATTCCCATTAAAGACGTGGTTTCTCAGAAGGTTGAAATAAAGTCGTAATGGACTTCTTGGAGAAACTGTAACTGTTCAAGCTGTAACTTCCTTGGAATTTGATTATTTTTGAAACTTTCAAGACATAAAAAATGAGTTCAAAAAAAGGAAAAGTTCAAGAATTGATTCAGGAAAAACTTCTGGAAGAGCGTAAAGTGTTCCTATGGGGCATGGTGGATGATGATTCTGCAAAGCATGTCATAGACCGCTTACTCTATTTGGATTTGCAGAACAATAAGGAAATACAACTGATCATCAATAGCCCAGGGGGGTATGTTACCTCTGGATTTGCCATATATGATACCATTAAGCAGATAAAGAGCCCCGTTTCTACGGTGTGTTCAGGTTTGGCCGCTTCTATGGGATCTATTCTACTTTCAGTAGGAGAGAAGGGTAGGAGGTTTATTCAGCCCCATGCCCGTGTTATGATTCATCAACCTAGTGGTGGTGCTCGAGGGCAGGCCTCAAATATAGAGATCCAGGCCAAGGAGATTATCAAAACCAAGGAATTGGGTGCCCAGATTTTGGCAGACAATTGTGGCCAGTCTTTCGAAAAAGTGATGAAAGATTTTGATCGTGATTATTGGATGGGTGCAGAAGAATCTGTTGAGTACGGTATAGTGGATGGAATTCTAGAGTAGAATATACATGTAAAAGGGAAAAAGTCCTTCGCAAGTTTTTGTGAAGGACTTTTTGCATATATATGGACGCCTAAGCGGAATATTCTATATATATACGGCAAGAGTGGTACCAAAAGTTTTTAAAGAAGTGTTAAAAATGATTTTCATGACCTCTTTGTGCCTTTTAGTGCCCAAGATTTAAGGGAGTTGCCCAATACACGAATAAGGGTTAAATTCCGTATTTTTGAAGTTTAACCACAACGGGCCTAAAGGGCATTTATGACAAAGACCTCTAAAAATATAGCCATCATCGGTTCCGGATTGGTGGGCTCGCTCTTGGCTGTTTACCTTCGAAAAAAAGGGCATTCCGTTACTGTTTTTGATAGAAGACCAGACATTAGGACCATTGAGTTCTCCGGAAGGTCCATCAATTTGGCCATGAGCAATAGGGGATGGCGCTCCTTGCAAAAAGTTGGTCTAGAAGAACAGATAAAAGAAATTGCCATTCCATTGGATAAACGGGCCATGCATGTGAATGATAAACCGGTTTATTTTCAAAAATATGGAAAAGGCGGAGAGGCCATTTGGTCCATTTCCAGAGGTATTCTTAACAAGCGGATGATTGATTTGGCAGAAGATACAGGTGCTGTGTTTAGGTTCAATGAAAAAGTTTGGGACGTAAACTTGCCCGAAGCCAAAATTTATACTGGAGAATCGGAAAAGAGTGAGTGGAAAGAATACCAATACGATATCATATTCGGCTGTGATGGAGCTTTTTCCCGTGTGCGTCACAAAATGCAGCGTCGCAGTAGGTTTGACTACTCCCAAGATTTTTTGGATGTGGGCTATAAGGAACTGACCATTCCGGCCAACGAGGACGGAACCCATAAACTGGATAAAAATTCCTTTCATATTTGGCCTAGGGGAAAGTTTATGCTCATCGCCATGCCTAATATCGATGGTAGTTTTACCTGTACCCTATTTTTACCTTTTGAGGGCGAGGTGTCTTTTGAAAAGATTACCACACCGGAGGAAGCCAAGGCCTTTTTCAAGGAATATTTTCCCAATGTGAAAAAGGAGATTGAAAATCTGTCCCAGGACTTTTTCAAGAACCCTACCAGTGCTATGGTTACCATGAAATGTTACCCTTGGACTTATTGGAACAAAGTGGCTTTGGTGGGTGATTCAGCCCATGCCATTGTACCGTTTTACGGACAGGGTATGAATGCTGGTTTTGAAGATATTTATGTACTCAATGAACTTATGGAAACCCATGGTGATGACTGGGATACCATTTTCTCTGAGTACCAAAAGACCCGAAAGCCCAATGCTGATGCCATTGCGGAACTCAGCTACCGGAACTTTGTTGAAATGAGTAGCAAGACAGCCAACCCCAAATTTTTGTTGCAGAAAAAGATTGAGAAATGGTTTGCCAAGAAGCATCCAGAAAAATGGATTCCGGTATATAGCCGGGTAACCTTTTCAGATAGGCCCTATGCAGAAGCTTTGGCGATTGGTGATAAGCAGGAAGCGATCATGAAAGAGGTAATGCAGATGCCCAATATCGAGGAGAAATGGGATTCCAAAGGAGTGGAGGAAATTATTCTTGGATTATTGGATGATTAGATTTAGTTGTCATTTCGACCGAATGGGAGAAATCTTTTTTTAGCCCATGGATATTGCAAAATCGTTTGTAATACTTTGCGCCAGTTGGTAGAATAGATGTTCAAAAGTTTCCTTTTGCCTTGTGTGTGCTGATACTGATTGCACGAATTTTCTCGAAGACAGAGCCAGTTCCATGACTCTATGTTTGTCCGGGGTCATTTCGACCGAATGGGAGAAATCTATTTTAAGAGATGTCCCAATTACTTTGCCCATTTCGAAGGACATAAAAAAGCCACCTTTTAGGTGGCTTGTATTTTTTTATGCAGTACAATGCTACAGCTTGGTAAAAAGCTCTTGCATTCTTTCTTGTTCCTCTTCAGCCAACAATGGGTCTACCAAGATTCTTCCGCTGTGCTCATCTGTGATGATTTTTTTGCGTGAAGCAATCTCTACCTGCACCTGAGGTGGAATGGTAAAGAAAGAACCTCCAGAAGCACCACGCTCCACAGGAACCACGGCAAGACCGTTCTTCACATTGTGTCGGATTCTTTTGTAAGCCTGAATCAATCTATCTTCAATTTTTTCCTCGAACTCTTCAGATTTTTTCAAAAGAGCCTTTTCTTCCTTTTCGGTTTCGGCCAAAATAGCGTCCAGCTCACCTTTTTTATGCTTAAGGTGGCCCTCACGCTCGGTTAATTTTTCCTTGGTGTCGGCAATAACCTCTTTTTTCTGTTCAATCTGTGCCTTAAATTCCTTAATGTTCTTTTCGGCCAATTGAATCTCCAATTCTTGGAACTCAACTTCCTTGCTCAAAGAGTTGAACTCACGGCTGTTTCGTACATTCTTTTGTTGCTCGGCGTATTTTTTTATTAAAGCTTTGGCCTCCTCAATAAGGTTTTTCTTGGCCGTAATCTCAAAATTGACGGTTTCCACATCGGTCTTGAGTTTGTCCATACGGGTTTTAAGGCCAAGGACCTCGTCCTCTAAATCTTGTACTTCCAAAGGCAATTCGCCCCTAACATTGCGTATCTCGTCAACCCTGGAATCAATAAGCTGTAAATCGTACAGTGCTCTCAGCTTTTCTTCCACGGTGCTTTCTTTTTTATTCGCCATAAATTATAAATACTTGATGGGATTCGTTATACTCTCCGATAAAGAGACTGCAAAATTAGGAATTTTTTTCGTAAGATAATCAACCAATAAATCTTTTGTAAACTGCTCAGTTTCAAAGTGCCCAATATCGGCGATCACAAGTTGACCTTCAGCTTCATAAAATTGATGATATTTTAGGTCCGAAGTAATAAAAATATCTGCCCCAGCCTTTTTTGCCGCTCCAATCGCAAAAGCACCACTTCCTCCCAAAACAGCAACTTTCCTTATCTTCTTTCCCAAGAGTTTTGAATGTCTCACCACGGAAGCATTCATGGTTTTTTTCAATCGCTTTAAAAAGGCATCTTCCTCTATTTCGGTTTCAAGTTCACCAACCATGCCCATGCCCAAATCTTGATTTGTATTTTGCAAAATCATTACTTCATATGCCACTTCTTCATAGGGATGTGAGTCAAAAAGTGCTTTTAAAATACGGTTTTCCTTTTCAAAAGAGTAGATTACATTGATTTGAACTTCTTTTTCCAGGTGAACTTCTCCAATTTTACCAACACTCGGATTAGCAGTATCACCCGGTTTAAAACTGCCCACACCTTCAACAATAAAGCTGCAACTGCTGTATTTTCCTATTTCGCCGGCACCCGCTTCAAAAAGAGCGGATTTTACCCTTTCGGTATCTTCCAATGGGGCATACGTGGTCAATTTCCTGATGGAACTTTTTTTGGGAATAAGAATTTTTGGATTTTGAATGCCCAACACTTCACAAATCTTGGCGTTCACACCCAAGTTGCTGTTGTCCAATGCAGTGTGCATGCTGTAAATGGCAATGTTATGGGTGATGGCCTTCATGACCACCCGTTCCACATAGGTGCGGCCTGTTAGCTTTTTTAATCCGCTGAAAATAATGGGGTGGAAGCTAATAATAAGATTGCAGTTCTTTTCAATGGCCTCATCCACTACATTTTCCAAAGTATCCAAGGTCACAAGGGCACCTTGGACCTCCATGTTGTGATCGCCCACCAATAATCCTACGTTGTCAAAATCCTCGGCATGAGGTAATGGAGCAAGTTCTTCCAGTATTTTTGAGATATCCTGTACGGTCATTTCACATTTCTTAAGTAGGCTAAAGATAAAATATTATATTTTCGTCCCATGGTGCAATTGCTGCGCAAAATAGCGTTTCCTTTTTCCTTGCTCTATGCCCTGGTGGTGCATGTACGTAATTTGCTGTACGATGTAGGTGCATTCAGGTCAAAATCATTTCAAACACCAACTATTTGTGTGGGCAATCTGAGTGTGGGCGGAACCGGAAAAACTCCTATGGTTGAATATTTGATTCGGACTTTGGAGGGGCATAAGGTGGCGGTTTTGAGTAGGGGATATAAGCGAAAATCCAAAGGATTTGTATTGGCCGATCAAAACAGTTTGGTTACGGATTTGGGTGATGAGCCCTTTCAAATCCATCAAAAGTTTCCTGAGATTTCTGTTGCTGTTGATGCGGACAGAAGAAACGGCCTGACCCAATTGGAGGTACAGGTACAGCCTGAGGTGGTGCTGTTAGATGATGCATTTCAGCATAGGCGTGTAAAACCTAAGTATTCCATTTTGCTTACGGCTTACGGTAATCTATTTGTGGATGATTGGTATCTGCCTACGGGAAATCTTCGGGACAGTAAGAGGGAGTATAGGCGAGCAGATATAATTATAGTTACCAAATGCCCTGAAACATTGACCAAAGCGGAGCGAAAAACAGTCTTGCAAAAATTGAAGCCCAAGTCTCATCAGCATGTATTGTTTTCCTCGTTGGCGTATGGCAACCAGCTAAAACAAGGCCAGACAGATAATCATGGGTTTGATGAAATAAAGGGAAGAAAAATAGCTTTGGTGACTGGAATTGCTTTTCCAGAACCTTTGGTGAAGTATTTACAATCCCGAGAGTTATTATTTGAACATTTTGAATTTGGTGACCATCATGATTTTACGAGTGAAGAAATTGCAACGTTCAAAGATTACGAAGTGATTTTGACCACAGAAAAAGACTATGTTCGGTTAGAAGGTCGATTGGAAAATTTATACTATTTGGAAGTTGCCCACAGTTTTGCGGCTGATGACCACGCTATACTTCAAAAGAGCATCAAGGGATTGCTCTAGACCAAACCTTCCATTTTGTTCTTGAAGATATTTTCTCCAATTTTTTGATAGAAGACCTCAGGTTTAAAGGGTTTTGTGACCACATCGTTACAACCTGCCTGATAGAAACTATCCAAACTATCATCCAATGAAATGGCTGTCAGGGCAATAATAGGAGTTTCTTGATCAAACTTCCGAATTTGACGTGTGGCTTCCTCACCACTGATACCAGGCATGTGAATATCCATTAAAATGGCATCATATCTATTGGCCTTGGCATGATCAATGGCTTCGTTTCCATTATTGGCAATATCACAGGTAATCTCTTTTTTGGTGAGCATCTTTTTGGTGATGACCTGATTAATCTTGTTATCCTCAACAATCAAGATATGCAAACCTTTAAAGTTGAATTCTTCTGGGTCAAGTTCGAAGGCAACATCATCCAAGGCTTTCGCATCACACTTAAAGTCCATTTCAAAAAAGAATGAACTACCATGATCAAGTTCGCTTTCCAGATGGATGGTACTTCCAAACAGACCAAGCAAACTTTTTACAATGGTCAATCCTAGACCAGTGCCTCCATATTCCCGGTTGATCTGTATGGAACCTTGCTCAAAACTGTCGAAAATATTTTTCTGTTGATCTTCGGAAATTCCTATACCATTGTCCCTTACCTCAAAATAGAGTTTTACTTGATCTTCTTCTTTCTGCAACAGTTTGGCTATGACTTCTACCTTGCCATTTTTGGTGAATTTTAGAGCATTGCCCACCAAATTCATGAATACTTGGGACAGTTTTATGGGGTCTCCAAGAAGTTGTTGGGGAATAGAGGGGTCATAGTCAAGAATAAGCTTGGTTTTATTCTCGTTGGCGTTTTGTTGGAGTGATTCAACAACATCCGTAAGAATCTTTTGCAATTTGAACTCAATGCTCAAAGGTTCCAATTTATCCGCATCAATTTTATTGATTTGGAGAATATCGTTGATGAAATTCAACAGGTATTCACCGGAGAACTTCAAGGATTTTAAATGCTCTTTTTGGTGTTCGGCAGGGTTTTCCTCCAATAAAAGGTGGGTCAGGCCTGTAACAGCATAAAGTGGTGTCCTGAGTTCATGGGTAACTGTTGAAAGAAAATTGGTTTTTGCTTCCATGGCAGATACCGCAGCATCCCTGGCCAACTCCAACTCTTTGTTTTTGGTGTACAACAGATCATTGGTCTTTAGCTTGATCTGATTGTTTCTGAAAAGGGATACGGCAAGCAACGAAATTATGGTCAAGAATGCCGAGGTGAGTATGGCGGTGATTTCTGAACGATTTTTGGATTCGCTCAACTCCTCGTTCTTGGCGGTGAGCTTGTTTATTTCGTTCATTTGGTGCTCAAAGCGAATCTTGTCTGCTGTCTTGGCCTCCAACTTTGCTTTTTCTATGGTAAAAACGGAATCTTTTATTTTTTCCAAGGCTTTGTTATAGGTCAGGGCCTCGTTGTACCTTCCAAGAGTTTCATAGATGAAGGAAAGCTCTTCGTTGGCTTTTCTTATTTCTTTGGCAAAACCATGCTTTTGCGCCAATTCAAGTGCTGCCTTGGAGTGAACGATACCCTCATCCAAATCATTCAGCTTAACACTTATTTCCGCTAATTGAAGGTTGGCCCTTGTGGCCAAATAAGCTCGTTCCTTATCATCTGAATTGACGATTAGGGCATGGAGGTTCTTTATGGCGTTATCATATTTTTCAATATTGGTAAAGATGCTGGCTTCCAAGAGTAGAATGTTATTACTCAGATTTCTGTTGTTGCTCAACATCCTGGATTCTTCCAATGATTTTAAGGATTGGAAGTTGTTCCCTTCATCGAAAAGAAGTGCTGCATCCAAATAAAGATGAAATGCCTGTCCGTAAGAATATGAAATGTCTTTTAGCAAAATGCTTGCCCTGTCCCAGTAAAATATAGCAGTTTCCTTATCTCCTTCATCCAAAAACAATCGGGAATATTGGTGGTAGGTATCCAGTAAAAGCTTGGCGTCTTCGTTATCTTCAGCAATTTTGGCAGCTTGATCTAAAGTTTCGAGGGCCTTGTCTATTTTGTTCTCATGTCTGTAGACCATGAAATCATCAAAAATAGACTGTATGGTAGCGGTGGAATTGGTATCGGTTTGACCAAAAGATATCGTGGTGCACAACATAATGCACAGTAGAAACAGCATTTTAATGCCTATCCATTTGTGTGGTAAGCTCTTGATCAAACGTAATTCTTCTTTATAAGCAAAACTATTAAATCAATAATTCTGGAGCAATATCCAGTCTCATTGTCGTACCATCCGATAATTTTCACCATTTTGCCAATAACGGAGGTCATCAAAGAATCAAACGTACAAGAATGGCAACTATTGTTTATATCGATGGAAACAATGGGGTCTTCTGTGTAAAAAAGGATGTTTTTGAGTCCATTTTCAGCGTAACTCTTAAAGGTAGCATTAATTTCTTCAATAGAAGTCTCCTTTTTAACATTGAAGGTTATATCAGTCAACGAACCGTTGGGAACAGGTACCCTAATGCCACATCCACCTATTACATCAGATAATTCAGGGAATATTTTGGTCAATGCCTTGGCTGCACCCGTTGTAGTGGGAATGATGGATTGGGTTGCCGCCCTGGCACGCCTAAGGTCGCGGTGTGGGGCATCGTGAAGACTTTGATCCGAAGTATAGGAATGTATCGTGGTGATGTATGCTTGTTCTATGCCACAAAGCTCGTTTACGACCTTTATCATAGGGGCCGCATTGTTGGTGGTACAAGATGCATTGGAAATGATCTGGTCCTGAGCCTCAATATCGCCTTCATTTACCCCAAGGACCACCATTTTTATAGTATCGTCTTCAGGAGGAACGGATAAAATCACTTTTTTGGCCCCATTTTTTAGGTGAAAGGCCAATTGTTCCTCTTTTTTGAATTTTCCGGTAGCCTCTACCACTAAGTCAACATGGTGTGCTGCCCAATCAATATCTTGTGGATGGCTGTGGTTTAAAACAGCTACTTTTTTTCCATTGACCACGAAGCCATCTTTTTCCGGAGTAACATGGGCATGGAACCCACCATGGATACTATCATATTTTAAGAGATGGGCCAGGGTAGGGGCGCTGGCCAAATCATTGATGGCCACAACGGAAATTTGGGGATGATCCTCTAATAATCTAAATAGGGTTCTGCCAATGCGTCCAAAGCCGTTGATGCCAATGGAAATCTGTTTCATTTGATAGGGATGATTAGATAGGTTTGGAACTAGTGAATATGTTTGTGGGCTTTGTACGAGGAGCGCACAAGCGCACCACTTTCCACATGTCTAAAGCCCATTTCCAAGCCTATTTCCTCATATTTTTTGAATTGCTCCGGCAAAATAAACTCTTTTACGGGCAAATGTTTTTTAGAGGGTTGAAGGTATTGTCCAATCGTTACTACATCCACATTGGCTTTGCGGAGGTCTTTCATTGTTTCAATAACTTCATGTTCTTCTTCGCCCAATCCCAACATGATACCGGATTTGGTTCTATTGGCGCCATTTTTCTTTAGATATTCCAACACGCCCAGACTTCGTTCATACTTTGCCTGTATCCGAACCTCTCGGGTAAGCCTTTTTACGGTTTCCATGTTGTGCGAGATAACTTCGGGAGCCACTTTCAAAATTCGATCCAAATGGGTTTCAATGCCTTGAAAATCTGGAATAAGTGTTTCTAGGGTGGTTTCAGGGTTCATTCTTCGTACTGCCTTAACGGTCTCGGCCCAGATAATGGAACCCATGTCCTTTAAATCATCCCTGTCCACAGAAGTGAGCACGGCGTGCTTAATGTTCATGATCTTTATGGAGCGTGCCACTTTTTCAGGTTCCGCCCAATCCACAGTTTCCGGTCTGCCGGTTTTTACACCGCAAAATCCACATGAACGGGTACAGATGTTTCCCAAAATCATAAAAGTAGCGGTACCTTCTCCCCAGCATTCGCCCATATTGGGGCAGCTTCCTGAGGTGCAGATGGTATGAAGGTCATACTTATCCACCAATCCGCGTAGCTGGGTATATTTTTTCCCAGTAGGCAATTTTACCCTAAGCCATTTGGGTTTTCCTTTAGGTGGTAGAACGCTTTCGGCTACACTTGTGCTCATACATACAATTTGAAGTACAAAGATACGAAACTGGGAAGTAAACTTTGACTGTAGTGAAGGCTCACTTTTTTTTGATGATCTCTGCTAAAAGCTTTTTGGCCCGTAGAAGTTTTACCTTGATGTTATTCACAGGTTCGTTGAGTTCCTTGGCAATGTCGGCATAACTCAACTCATTAAAGTATCTAAGATTGATTACCTTTTGGTAATGGGGTTTTAATTTTTTGATGTCCTGCAAAAGATTGGCCAAGTTTTGCTCGATAATAAGCTGATCCTCAACCGAGGGACTCTCATCCAATACCTTTTTTACAACATCCCCTTGGGAATCCATATCGTCCAGAAGGCTTCTTTTTCGCTTCCGGATTAAGTCAACATGAAGATTTTTGGAAATGGTGATGAGCCATGTTTTAAATTCATAGGCTTCATCATAGGTGTTTATTTTGTCAAATGCTCTGGAAAAGGTTCTTATGGTGATGTCCTCGGCATCATTTTCATTTTTGGTACGGAGTAATTGAAAACCGTACACATCGTTCCAAAATGTGTCCAAGAGTGCGCTAAAAGCAATTTGGTTTCCTTCTTTTGCTTTTTGGATATTCTCTTTAATGGAATTTTCGGTCTTCTCCAAAAATGTGGATTTGTGTATGCCGGGTAAAAAGTTAACTATTGCGTGGGTACGGTATCTTTTTTGCAATCTTGCTCATCTGGCATTTTTCCACAAAAGCCACAGGCTTCACCTTCTTTGTTCAGGAAAGGGTTTTGGCTTGCACAGGTTCCTGCGAACTTCCCATCCTTCTTCCCCCATATTTTAATTGCAATTCCGGCAAATGCGAGTGCCAAAAGACCTACGGTCAACAATACTAACTTCATGCTCCAACTTTTTTACAAAGGTACAAAATACCTGTATAAACAGGGCTTAAGTTGAGGTTTACTTTGGAGATGTTTTTAGTAATTGATGTTGGCCACAATATTATCTACCGAAGGAGAGGTATTTCCACCTTCAGGCTCCACGGTAATATAGCTTACGGCCTTGTCTGCATAAGGAAGAGCCAAGAGTTTGTCCTTCTCGTCAAATTGTTTGATGACCCCAAGATTCACCAATTCCCCATTTACCTCGGCCCACATTTGGAAGCATTTGTTCTCAGGTAGGTTGGGTACATTGCTCACATTGATGTAGGAAAGTTTCTTAACAGGATTGATATAGGCAATGGCCTTTAGCTCTTTCCCTTCCCTTTTGCCATTGACGGCATACTTTTTTGTATCTGGGTTATTAAGAACGATGAACTGGTTTCGCATGTCTTCCAGCTGGTTCTTCATATTGTCTTCCAGATACTTGATTTTATTGGTGACCAAGGTGTTTTCTTCCTGAAGGCTTTTGTTTTGGTTCCAGAAAAAGACGGAAGAGCCAGCAAACAGCATAATGGCAATACTGGCCGCCACAGCATACTTATAGAAGCTTCTGCGTACCATTTTTTCCTTCTTGGCACTGGTGACAATAATTTCTTTGAGCCCTTCAGGTGTTTTTCGGGCATACATTTTGGCAAAGGTTTCCAAATTATCCTGAAGCTCATGGTAGGTTTCCCTTACTTCAGGGTACATGGTAATATACCTTTCCGCCTTTAAGGTCTCTTCTTTTGAGGTATCGCCCAAAAGATATTTTTCCAGTATGTCGGAATCCAGAAATGCTTTGACTTTTTCTTTCATGGCATAAAATTTAGTAAGAGCAGTAGGGTTAATGCCGTGCCGTAAATCTTCCCGAGTTCCCTAAGGCCAATCTTCAATCTTGACTTTATGGTTCCCAGGGGGATATCCAATTCTTCACTTGCTTCCTGTTGCGTCATTCCCTCAAAAAATAGAGCTTCGAGTACAATTCTATATTTCTCTTCTATCTTTTTAAGGTTATCTTGGATATCAAGATGTTCGGGGCTCATGCCACTCACTCCTAGGTTATATACGTCTGAAACATCTATTTGGACTTCCTTGTCGGCTTTATTGTTTACACTTCTTAATTTATCTATGGCCGTGTTGCGGGTAATTCGGAACAACCATGTAAACAATTTGGCTTTAGAAGCATCATAAGAATCTGCTTTTTTCCAGATTTTTATAAAACTTTCCTGAAGCACATCCTGTGCCAGTTCTTCATCTTTTACCACCTTATAAGCTACACCATAGAGTGTGTCTCCATAGTTCTCATACAAAAGGGATATGGCCTTGTCGTCCCTTTCTGCCAAGAGTGAAACAATATGTCTTTCAATCAGTGTACTCATCAAAGATGGTTTATGATAAAATTTTTTTCGGGGCTGAAATCTAAAATAGGATTTTCAACGTATATACAACAGCGCTAAGTTAGAAAAAGCATTTTTGGTTGGCGTTTAAAAGAGAACAAGAAGGGCTTTCGCCTGAACGATATACATAATTTTGGTTAGTTTGGTTTGGTATAACCCCTGTTTTTGATTTATCAATGCAGGGGTTATTTTATGATGTTGACTTCGGGCTGAATCTTGATATTGAATTTTTGGGCCACTTCTTTCTGCACAAGTTGTGCCAATCTTAGGATGTCCTCTCCAGTGGCACTACCATAGTTTACCAGGACCAAGGCTTGCTTTTCATGTACTCCGGCATCCCCAAATCGTTTTCCTTTATAGCCACATTGTTCTATGAGCCAACCGGCAGGAATTTTAAACGCTTCGTCATCCACTTCGTAATGTGGGGCCTCAGGATTTTTCTTAATGAACTTTTCAAAGGCTTTTTTTGATATGACGGGATTCTTGAAGAAACTACCACTGTTTCCCAATACTGCTGGGTTAGGCAATTTGCTTTGTCTTATGGCAATGACCGCATTGGAAACATCCTTTATTGTAGGGTAAACAATGCCATTTTTCTTCAATTCGGCCTCAATGGCACCATAACCGGTGTGCAGTACATGGTCTTTTTTGGTCAGCTTTAAATGTACGGATGTTATAATGTATTGCCCCTTGGCTTCGTTCTTGAAAACAGAATCCCTATACCCAAATTTACAGGCTTCGTTATCAAAACCTACGAGTTCCCCGGTTTTAATTTCCATAGCGGCACAGCTTACAAAAACATCCTTGAGCTCTACCCCATACGCTCCAATATTCTGAATTGGTGCCGTTCCTGTGTTGCCAGGAATCAACGAAAGGTTTTCCAGCCCACCATAACCCTTGTCAAGACTCCATGTTACCAAATCATGCCAGTTTTCACCTGCCATGACCTTGATTTCAACTTCATTCTCGTTTTCTTCAACAATGGAGATGCCTTTTAGGTTGATGTGCATCACCAAAGCGTCAATATCTTTGGTGAGCAGCATATTGCTTCCACCGCTTATAATGAATTTTTTTGGGTAGGCTTTTAGCTCCAATACTTTTTGAAGCTGTACGAGCCCAGTGATTTCAACAAAGTACCTCGCCTTAACATCAATACCAAAGGTGTTGTGGGTTTTTAAGGATATGTTTTCTTGAATGTTCACCTAATTGTTGTACTGCTTAAGGGCTTTGCCCAAAATTTGAACTGCCTTTACAAGTTGGTCTTTTTCCAGCACATAAGCAATCCTGATTTGGTTTTTTCCCAAACCTGGGGTGGCGTAGAACCCTGCTGCAGGGGCTACCATAACGGTATCTCCCTCCATTTCAAATTTTTCCAGCAGCCATTGGGCAAAATCATCTGCATCCACAACGGGAAGTTCAACCACGCAATAAAAAGCACCCTGGGGCACTGCTACCTTTACTCCCTCAAGCTTTCGGAGTTCAGCTATCAAGATATCCCGGCGCGATGCATATTCAGCAATGACCTCATCAAAATAGGATTGCGGCGTTTCTAAGGCCGCTTCACTGGCAATCTGTGCAAATGTGGGAGGGGATAGTCGTGCTTGGGCAAATTTTAAAGCGGTTTGTACAACTTCATTGTTCTTTGAAACCAAACAACCTATTCTGGCGCCACACATGCTGTAGCGTTTAGAAACAGAATCGATCACAATGGCATTGTTTTCCAGGCCCTCTTCTTGTAATATGGAATAATGTTGCCTGCCCTCATATGCAAACTCACGGTACACCTCATCAGCAATTAGGAACAGATTGTGCTTTTTCACCAATGCGGCTAGTTGCTGTATTTCTTTTTTACTGTACAGGTAGCCTGTTGGATTCCCTGGGTTACAGATCAGAATTGCCTTGGTCTTTTCTGAAATCAGTTTTTCAAAATCTGAAATGGGAGGAAGGGCAAAATTACTTTCTATACTGGATGCAATGGGTACTACATTGACACCCATAGCTGTTGCAAAGCCATTGTAATTGGCATAGAACGGCTCGGGAATTATAATTTCGTCATCCGTGTCCATAATGGTGCCCATGGCAAATGAAAGGGCTTCGGAACCCCCTGTGGTAACAATAATGTCCTTGGCGGTTACTTGGATGTCCTTTTTGGCATAATAGGCTGCAATTTTTTCTCGGTAGGTCTCAGAGCCTTCAGTCATGCTGTACGCCAGTACCTCAATATTGTGGTTTCTAACAGCATCCAACGCCACTTTTGGGGTCTTGATGTCCGGTTGTCCAATATTTAGGTGAATAACGTGTGTTCCTCTTTTTTTGGCCGCTTCTGCATAAGGGACCAGTTTACGGATAGGTGAAGCAGGCATGTGCTTTCCTTTTTCAGAGATGCTTGGCATGTACTAATTATTTTAGGCAAAAATGCTAAAACCCACAGTTGAAAGCAACAGATTTGCCCATTATTTATGCAGTTATTTGAATGTTAAATTAAATATATCGTTTCTGATATTTTTGTACATTTAATAAGGATAACCCTTTAGGAGTAAGTAAATTGAAAAAAAAACTATACTTTTTTGCGCTTCTTTTTATTGTGGCCCCCCTTTTGGTTTCAGGGCAGAAGTTTAAAATGCCCAGACACCAGAAGTTTCAAAAAGTAAAGTTTGAGCTGATAAACAATCTTATTATTATCCCAATTGAAATAAATGGGTCCGACCTTACCTTTGTTTTGGATTCAGGGGTAAGTAAGCCCATTCTTTTTAACCTTTCCGGTCAAGATTCCATTTCCATTAACAATGTTTCCGAAGTAACTATAAGAGGCTTGGGGGATGGTGAGCCCATGAAAGCATTAAGTTCAATGGGAAATACCTTTAGTTTGGGTGATGTCAAGAACTTTTCGCAGGACTTGTATGTGGTTCTGGACAAGAATATTAATTTTTCCCCATCTGTGGGTATACCCATCCATGGGATTTTGGGGTATGATTTGTTCCGTGACTTTGTTGTGGAAATAAATTATGCATCAAAATACATCAAACTCCATAATCCAGAACTATACGAGTATAAGGAAAGTAAAAAATCCCAAACCCTGCCATTGTCCATTATTAAACGAAAAGCTTATGTGGAGGGTACGGTTTTAATTAAGGATTCTGCGAACATTCCTGTAAAATTACTCGTGGATACCGGTAGTAGTGATGCACTTTGGCTTTTTCATCAACCCGAAAAAGGTTTGGAAATCCCTGAGAAAAACTATGAAGACTATCTGGGAAGAGGCCTTAGTGGCGATATTTTTGGAAAGCGTACCAAGGTCAATGGTGTCAAGATTGGTGATTTTGAACTGAAAAACGCAAAGGCAGCATTCCCATATCGTGAATTTTTTGGACTGATGGAGAATTTGGGCGATAGAAATGGCTCAGTTGGGGGGGAAATACTAAAGCGGTTCAATTTTGTCTTTGATTATGCCAATGGTCTGGTTACCCTAAAGAAAAATGGAAAGTTCAGGGAACCATTCCAATACAACCTTGCCGGTATAGAACTTCAGCATAATGGATTACGGTACATTGCAGAAAGTATAGCAGGTATAGATGGAGTGGTAAGGGGAGAGAACAGTTCCTCTTTTGGTAATGTGCAAATATTGTTGGAAAACAAGACCCGTTTAAGTCTAGTGCCCGAGATTATAGTTTCCGGGATACGTGCTGGCAGCCCGGCTGCAGAAGCTGGACTTCGGGAAGGAGATGTAATACTGGCAGTAAATGGGAAAAGTATTCATCGGTACAAGCTCCAAGAAATTCTAAAGTTGTTAAACGAAAAAGAGGGAAAGCGTGTTCGAGTACTTATTGAACGATATAACCGAGACCTTCTGTTCTCGTTTGTCCTAAAAAGCGTTTTTGATGATTAAAAAAGCCCCGGAGATTTCCGAGGCTTATCACTAAAAATAATTTTCTTTTTTCTATTTGGCTCCTTCAGCCTTAACATTACCTTTTATTTTCAGGATTTTGGTAGGAGTGTCAGCATTGGACGTTACCGTAATCGCCTTTCTTATCGGGCCAACCCTGTTGGTGTCATATTTAACTTGAATTTGACCAGTTTTACCTGGCAATATGGGATCTTCTGGCTTTTTGGGAATAGTACACCCACAGCTAGACCTTACATTGCTGATTACCAAAGGGGCAGAGCCTGTGTTGGTAAATTCGAACACGCGTACTCCATCGCTTCCTTTGGCAATTTCACCATAATCAATGGTCTCACTTTTAAATTCGATTTTTGCTGTTCCTTCTTGGGCGTAAATTCCTAGGGAAAGAAGACCAACAAACAACAGAAGTACAGTTTTTTTCATTTTTTTTTGGTTTTGGGTAGATTTCAAATGTAGCTGATTCATCAGCTGCATCCAAAATTCTTTTGTTATGTAATAACGTTACTTATTTTTGTTTCGTATTTCAAGATTGGTCTTCATTCGGAGAATAGCATAAAATTAACATGATGCTTTCCTTGATTTTAACCAATCCATAGCCTTAATTACAAAAACTGTACCGAAAAATGGAGATTCCATCAAAATATGAGCCCAATAGGGTTGAACAGAACTGGTATGACTACTGGATGAAACACGATTTCTTCAGTTCAAAACCAGATGAAAGAGAGCCCTATACCATTGTAATTCCACCGCCCAACGTAACCGGAATACTGCATATGGGACACATGCTCAATAATACCCTGCAGGATGTACTGATCCGTAGGGCAAGACTTTTGGGTAAAAATGCCTGTTGGGTTCCAGGAATGGACCATGCTTCCATTGCCACAGAGGCCAAAGTCGTGGCAAAATTGAAAGAGGAAGGGATTCATAAAGCTGACCTTAGCAGAGAGGAATTCCTAAAACACGCTTGGGATTGGACCAATGAATACGGAGGGGTCATACTTCAGCAATTAAAGAAATTGGGTTGTTCCTGTGATTGGAATCGCACCAAGTTCACCATGGATGACGATATGTCAGCCTCAGTAATCAAGGTTTTTGTGGATCTTTATAATAAAGGTCTCATTTACAGAGGATATCGTATGGTGAATTGGGACCCCGAGGCCAAGACCACCTTGTCCGATGAGGAAGTCATTTATGAAGAAAGACAGGGAACATTGTACTACCTTTCTTATGCCATTGAAGGTTCTGATGAAAAAGTGACCATTGCCACTACGCGCCCCGAAACCATTTTGGGAGATACGGCCATCTGTATCAACCCCAATGATGAACGATACCGTCATTTGAAGGGTAAAAAAGCCATTGTTCCCATCTGTGATAGGGTTATCCCAATTATTGAAGATGAATATGTGGATGTGGAGTTTGGTACTGGGTGCCTAAAGGTGACCCCGGCCCATGATGAAAACGATAAAAACCTAGGGGATAAGCACAATCTGGAAGTCGTTGATATCTTCAATGAGGACGCTACCTTGAATTCCTTTGGAATGCATTACGAGGGCAAAGACCGTTTTGTGGTAAGAAAGGAAATTTCCAAAGAGTTGGAAGAAAAGGGCTATTTGGTAAAAACCGAGCAGCACACGAACAAAGTAGGGACTTCGGAACGGACCAAGGCCGTGATAGAACCTCGACTTTCCGATCAGTGGTTCCTGAAAATGGAGAAATTGGCAAAACCGGCTCTTGATGGAGTAATGAAGACAGGCGATGTGAAACTGTATCCCCAAAAGTTTGAAAATACCTATCGCCATTGGATGGAAAATATCCGCGATTGGAATATTTCACGCCAATTATGGTGGGGACAACAGATTCCTGCCTATTATTTTGGCGATGGACAGGATGATTTTGTGGTTGCCGAAACACTGGAAGATGCATTGTCGCTTGCCCAAGCCAAGAATCCAAAAATCCAGAAATCCGATCTGCGCCAAGATGCCGATGTTTTGGATACCTGGTTTTCTTCTTGGTTATGGCCCATCAGTGTTTTTGGTGGCATTTTGGAGCCAGACAATAAAGAAGTAAACTACTATTATCCTACCAGCGACTTGGTCACTGGACCAGATATCATATTCTTTTGGGTGGCCCGTATGATCATGTCTGGTTACGAATATCGAGGTGAACGACCTTTTGAGAATGTTTATTTTACGGGCTTGGTTCGGGATAAGCAACGCAGAAAGATGTCCAAACAATTGGGTAACTCTCCGGATGCACTTAAATTAATGAAAGACTTTGGTGCAGATGGGGTTCGTGTAGGACTTCTGTTGAGTTCAGCCGCTGGTAACGATCTGTTGTTTGATGAGGCGCTTTGCCAGCAAGGAGCCAACTTTGCCAATAAAATTTGGAACGCTTTCAGGCTCGTAAAAGGATGGGAAACAGCCGACTTGCCCCAACCCGAAGCTGCAAAAATTGGTGTGGAGTGGTACACCGCTAAATTTGATCAGACTTTGGTGGAGATTGAAGACCACTTCTCCAAATACCGTATTTCAGATGCCTTGATGTCCACTTATAAACTGGTTTGGGACGATTTCTGTTCTTGGTTGCTCGAAATTGTTAAGCCGGCTTACCAACAACCCATTGATCAAACCACGTTTGATGCGGTTATCCATCTGTTTGAAGAAAACTTGAAGTTGTTGCATCCGTTCATGCCATTTTTAACCGAAGAAGTGTGGCAGCATACCGCGGAGCGTACCCCGGAACAAGCATTAATGATATCCAACTGGCCCAAAACCCAAAAAGTGGATACAAAGTTGATTGCTGATTTTGATTTTGCGGCAGAGGTCATTTCAGGTATACGTACCATCCGAAAGGAGAAAAACATTCCGCAAAAAGAAGCCTTGGAGCTTTCTGTACTAAATAGTGAAGGAATAGGGGGGAAGATGGATTCAATCATATCCAAATTGGCTAATGTTTCAGAAATCACAACAATAGCGGATAGTTTGGATGGCGCCTTGAGTTTTCGGGTAAAGAGCAATGAGTATTTTATCCCGATTGGCGGAGCCATTGATGTGGAGGAGGAAATCAAAAAAATCAATGAGGAGCTGAAATATACCCGAGGATTTCTACAATCGGTACAAAAGAAATTGGGGAACGAACGCTTTGTGAACAATGCTCCTGAACAGGTGGTGGCCATGGAACGCAAAAAAGCTGCAGATGCCGAGGCCAAGATCGAGACCTTGGAGAAAAGCTTGGCGAGTTTAGGAAATTCCTAGATTTAGTAGGGACTTTTACGGTTTCCATCCCAATTTGTCAATCAGTTGGGGATGAGTATTTTACTTTTTCATATATTTAATACCATGGAATCGTATGCTGCGGCTTTGTTGTATGCCATCCCGTTTTTTGTGGGTCTCGTACTTTTTGAAGTGCTCTATGGGCATTTTGTAAAGAAGCAGATGCACAACGTAATGGATACCGTGAGCAGTCTTAGCTCAGGGCTTACCAATATTGTAAAGGATTCTTTAGGGCTTGGGATTATCATCATTAGTTATCCATTTTTGTTGGAACACCTGGCCCTTACCGAAATCAGGGCCACATGGTTGGTTTGGGTAGTGGCCTTTATAGCGCTTGATTTTGCCGGGTATTGGAACCATAGACTAAGCCATCATATCAACTTTTTTTGGAACCAGCATGTCATCCACCATAGTAGCGAAGAGTTTAATTTGGCCTGTGCCTTGCGTCAGCCCATATCCAATCTGTTGGGGTATTACGCCCTCTTATTGATTCCTGCCGCGCTATTGGGCGTTCCAAACGAAGTTATTGCCGTTTTGGCACCCATACACCTGTTTGCCCAATTCTGGTATCACACCCAGCACATCGGTAAAATGGGTTGGCTGGAATATATTATTGTGACCCCATCGCAACACAGGGTACACCATGCCATCAACAAAGAGTATCTGGATAAGAACCTCGGGCAGATTTTCTGTGTTTGGGATCGTATGTTTGGGACTTTTCAAGAAGAATTGGAAACGGTGCCGCCCCAATATGGTGTTTTAAAACCGGCCCATACATGGAACCCTGTCATCATCAACTTTCAACATTTGTGGCGATTGATTAAGGATGCGTGGCGAACCCAAAGCTATTGGGACAAACTTAGGATTTGGTTTATGCCCACGGGTTGGCGCCCTTCAGATGTTCAAGAAAAGTATCCGGTAACGGTCATAGAAGATGTTTACAATTTTACAAAGTATAGGCCAGAGGCTTCATTGGCATTAAAAGGCTATGCTGTTTTTCAGATGGTGGCAACCACCATCTTGTTGTTGTTCATGTTTTATAATTATGCTGCTATTGGTTTTGATGGCCTTTTGATTTTTGGAGCTTTTGTTTTTATGGGGGTTTATGGCTATACTACATTGATGGATCGCAAATATTATGCAATTTGGATTGAACTGTTCAGAAGTGTGGCAGGCTTGTCCGTTATATATTGGAGCCAAGATTGGTTTGGAATCAATGCCTATATGTCCATCGGCAGCTTGTTGGTAGCCCTATATTTTTTGATTACCATTGGTGGTGCGGTATACTTCACCTATTTTGAAAAGAGCTATACGGAACCGTTGGTATCCTAAAGTTTTTTAACCTCAGATTCAACCAAGGCGATATATTTTTCCTTAGCTTCTTTAACTGTCATGTTTTGGGCCTGAAAAAGGGCATTTGCCTTAAATGCATTGATTAGCGGGGTCCTGCTTCCAGGATTGTCAAAGTTCTTGTTGGCTACCTTGAAATATGCGTAGAGTTTTAACAACAAGTCGGCGGGAAGGGGCTCGGTATACCCGTTTACATAGGCAACTGCTTCTTCAAAGCGGGTATGTAGCTCCTTATCACTCATCTTGTTTCCGTATTGAAGCGATACAGGTCTTTGCCCCCGTAACTTTCTGCCCAAGCTTAACGGTAATATTGCAATCCAAAGGTAAAAGTAAATCTACGCGGGAACCAAATTTAATGAAACCGGCATCCTGTCCTTGGGTTACTTGTTCGCCTTCTTCGGCATAATTTACAATACGTCTGGCCAAAGCGCCAGCAATTTGACGATAGCCTATCTCACCAAACTTTGGGGTGTGAAGAACCACTGTGGTACGTTCATTTTCAGTACTTGACTTGGGATGCCAAGCCACCAAATATTTGCCGGGATGGTATTTGGAATAGGTTATGGTTCCGCTGGCGGGGTAGCGCGTTACGTGAACATTTACCGGGGACATAAAAATGGATACCTGTCTTTTTCTTTCTTTAAAGTATTCGGGTTCATCCACTTCTTCAATAACAACCACTTTGCCATCAACAGGGGCAAGAATGTCATCAAAAGTAGGTGTAACCAAGCGCTTGGGGTTTCTAAAAAACTGTAAAATGGCCACAAGGATAACCAAGGCTGCTATCTGTACGATGTAACGAACCCATTCCACATCAATATAAAATTGAGCGGCCAAGATTGCGGCAACCACAATAAAAAAAGTGATAATAATAATTTTTTGACCCTCTTTATGAAACATAGGAAAAAATGTTAAGTATCAAATATGCAAAAGGGGCTGCAAATACAAGGCTGTCCAAACGATCCCAAATACCTCCGTGTCCTGGTAGAATGGCTCCGCTGTCCTTTACGCCGGCCACACGCTTAAACTTAGACTCCAAAAGGTCGCCTATACTTCCTGCCACCACAATTACTGTGGCTAGGACCATCCATTGCACAATAGTTAGTTTAGTTTCGTAGAACGACAAAATGTAAGCCGCCACTAGTGCAAAAATAAGACCTCCAATAGAACCTTCAATGGTTTTTTTAGGAGAAACTGAAGGAAATAATTTTGTGCGGCCCAAGGCGCGTCCCACCAAATAAGCAAAAGTATCGTTTACCCAAATCAAGATAAAGATGCCCATAATGAGAAATTGGGCAAAATCATCATTTTTATAAGGGATCATGGTCAGGAAAATGCATCCTCCACCAATATAGAGTACGGCAATGATAAACTTTTGAAGTTCAGTGAATTTTCTCTCCTTTCCAGAAAAAAGAAAGAAGAGCAAAGCGATATCAACCGTAATGGTAAGAAACATCAAAAGGGTAATGAGATTATTGTCCTGTATCAAATAGATGTAAGCCCACCACAGGGCCAGATAAGCGGTATAAATATAGTATCCTTTGAGTCTTACAATACGCTTAAATTCGTACAGGCAGCCCAAGCCAAAGGCCATAAAGAGAAAGTCGAAAGCATCTGAACTTAAAAATACTGCCCCCAACAGAAGCACCACATAGATGATTCCCGTTATGGAACGCCTTAGAATTTCTTTCATGTAATCAGTAGTCTTCTAGGAGTAAAAGATAGACATTTTTTGAGGCACTTCCGTATGACAGAAAATCGTCCTTATTCTCTGGTGTAGGCTGAAAGTGTTTTAGAGTGGTAATGTTATTGGGTATGTTTTTGCGATATTTTTCCTTAATGACTTTTAGTGCTTCGCTGATGGAGTCCACCAACTGACTGGTGGTGGCAAAGACGATGAGGTTGGATGGTAGCTCATCCAACTTTTTTTCCTTGATTTGATTGGAACATACTAAAATGGACCCATTATGTGCCACAAGATGTTCGCAGGTAGTGAAAAAAATCTCACTCTCTTGGCGATTATCCGTGAAAGACACATTTTCTGAAGCGAAACGGGTTTCTAAACGCGGGTCCAATGTATAGAACAGGTGGTTCTGCCAATTATTTTCAGAGATAATGCTCTTTAGGGCTTCCGAGACTTCGGCAAAGTCTTCACAATAAATGAACTTACCGCCATTTTTCTTAAAATAGATGGTAAACTTTTCATCTACGGGAATTTTTAGGTCGGGCATGTGGTCGCCACGGGTTTCCGCAGTTTCCTTGGAAACCTTTTTGCCTCCTCCAAAAAGTTTGCTAAAAACTCCCATTTATTGTGTCAAGTACATTCTTTTTACCTGTTTTTGGCTTTATTTGGCAGGTTCGGGTTCCAATTCCTCTTCTTCTTTTTCAAAAGGCCTTCTTCCAAATATTTTTTCCAAATCGTCTTTAAAGATAACTTCTTTTTCCAAGAGCCTTTCAGCAAGTTCGGAAAGTTTGTCCTTATTGTCTTCCAATAATTTAATGGCCCTTTGGTATTGCGCTTCGATTATCTTGGATATTTCCAAATCAATTTTCTGGGCAGTTTCTTCACTATATGGTTTAGTGAACCCATACTCATTTTGGCCCGAGGAATCATAATAGGTAATATTTCCCAGTTCATCGTTCAAACCATAGATGGTGACCATGGCTCTTGCCTGTTTGGTAACTTTTTCCAAATCGCTCAATGCGCCTGTGGAAATTTTATTGAAAACCACCTTTTCTGCAGCTCTACCTCCCATGGTGGCACACATCTCATCCAGCATCTGCTCAGGACGAACAATAAGTCGCTCTTCAGGTAAATACCATGCAGCCCCTAGGGATTGCCCCCTTGGTACAATGGTTACTTTTACCAAAGGTGCTGCGTGTTCCAGCATCCAGCTCACAGTGGCATGACCAGCTTCGTGAAATGCAATGGTCTTTTTTTCCTCTGGGGTAATGATTTTGTTTTTCTTTTCCAATCCGCCCACGATTCGGTCTACGGCATCCAAGAAATCTTGTTTAGTAACCGCTTTCTTTTCTTTTCTTGCAGCGATAAGGGCAGCCTCGTTACATACGTTGGCTATATCGGCACCCGAAAATCCAGGGGTTTGTTTTGCCAAGAAGTCCAAATCAAGGGTTTCCGCGGTTTTGATGGGCCTAAGATGAACTTCAAAAATCTCCTTACGTTCGTTAAGGTCGGGGAGGTCAACATAAATTTGACGATCAAATCGACCTGCACGCATCAAGGCCTTGTCAAGAACATCGGCGCGGTTGGTAGCGGCCAATACAATAACATTGGTGTTGGTGCCAAAACCGTCCATTTCAGTCAAAAGCTGGTTCAGTGTATTTTCGCGTTCATCATTGGAGCCAGTGAAATTGTTTTTTCCACGAGCTCTACCAATGGCATCTATTTCATCGATAAAGATGATGGCTGGTGACTTGTCCTTGGCTTGTTTGAAAAGGTCTCTAACACGAGAAGCCCCTACACCCACGAACATTTCAACAAAGTCTGACCCGGAAAGGGAGAAGAAGGGCACTTTGGCCTCTCCTGCCACAGCCTTGGCCAAAAGGGTCTTACCCGTACCTGGAGGGCCTACCAAAAGTGCACCTTTTGGTATTTTACCACCCAAGGAAGTGTATTTGTCCGGGTTTTTAAGAAACTCCACTATCTCTTGTACCTCTTCTTTGGCACCTTCCAGACCTGCTACATCTTTAAATGAGGTTCTGGTATCTGTTTTTTCATCGAAAAGCTTTGCTTTGGATTTTCCAATGTTGAAAATCTGCCCACCTGCGCCGCCACCTGCGCCGCCGGACATCCTTCGCATCAAGTAAATCCATATACCTATAATCAAGGCAAACGGCAATAAAGAAAGCAAGAGATCACCCAAGACATTGGATTCGGTATCGAACTCCACTATGGTGTCAAGGTTGTTCTCTTTCTTGATTTCTGTGATTTCGTTCTGGAATATTTGAAGGTCCCCATAATCCAATATGTACTGGGGGACCAAACCTGCAGAAGGGAACAGCGGTTTTTCCGCAACACCTTTGTGAACGTCTTTGTTCATGGCCTCTTCGGTTAGAAAGACCTTCGCCTGACGGGTATTGGTTATGATTATGATTTTTGAAATGTCTCCATTTCGCAAATATTCCTGAAGCTCGGAAGTCGTGGTTTTTTCAGTATTGGAGAAACTACTTCCACCAAAAAATTGGAAGCCGATGATCAATGCTATGACCACGCCATAAATCCACCACGAGCTAAAACGTGGCTTTTTAGGGGTATTTGGATTGTTTTCTTTTGCCATTTTTTAAGAATTGTAACTGCTCTCCACCATGGTAACTTTGGCATCTCCCCAAAGTCCTTCAATATCATAGAATTCCCTGATGTGTTTTTGAAATACATGTACTACAACATTTACATAGTCCATCAATACCCATTCTGCGTTTTCAGAACCTTCAACGTGCCAGGGTTTATCATGGATAGCCTTACTAACAGTTTTCTGTACAGAGGAGACAATTGCGTTTACATGCGTGTTGGAAGTACCATTGCAGATGATAAAATAGTCGCAGACTGTATTTTCGATTTCCCTAAGATCAAGTAGATTTATGTCAACACCTTTAACTTCTTCAATCCCATGTAAAATCAAGGCAATCAGTTCATCTGCACTAGTTTTTGTTTTCTGCATCCAAAAATTTTAGTTTTTACAAAGTTATATTTTTTTTGTTTTCTTAGCCTTAGATTTTAACATATCATAAAGCTACACCACATTGGGAGAACTATCACGGATAATCAAACTTGATGCCACGGATTCCACAAATCAGTATTTAAAAGATCTATTGCAGACAAAAAACGCTGTGGATTCTACGGTTGTGGTGGCCAAGAAACAGCTCAGGGGAAGGGGACAGATGGGCGCTGTTTGGGAATCTGAAGATGGTAAAAATCTAACATTCAGTGTGTTAAAATCATTCGATTTATTGCACGTGGAGCATCAGTTTAATTTGAACCTCATGGTGTCCTTGGCGGTATGCGATGTGCTTAACCAATTTTCCCTTCCCGATGTCAGGGTGAAATGGCCCAACGACATTCTGTCAGGTTCTTCTAAAATATGTGGCATTTTGATTGAAAATATTCTTAAAGGTCAACTTGTCCAACATTCCATTATTGGAATCGGTCTTAATGTTAACCAAACTTCTTTTGATAATTTGGGCAATGCAGCATCCTTAAAAATGATTAGTGGGCGCACTTTTGACTTGGATGAACTGTTACAAATGATTTTGGAAAGAATCCGAATACGTTTTTTAAACATTCAGGAAAAAACCGTGAATCAACTTCTTCCGGAGTACGAACAGTATTTATTTAGAAAGGACAAACCTTCCACCTTTAAAGATGCCGAAGGAGTAATGTTCATGGGGTTTATCCGTGGGGTTTCAGACACGGGAAAACTTGTCCTTGAATTGGAGGATCGTGTTTTTCAGGAGTTTGATTTGAAAGAAATCTCGTTGCTCTACTGACCAATTTTTTCCAAATTGGAAGAAAGGGTTTGCATAAAATTGGTGATGGGCGATTTGATCATCATGGCCATCATAGCGTTAAATTCGCCTTCAAAACTTAGGCCCACTTCACTTTCATTGTCACCCAAAGCCAAAATATCCCCAGAAAGCGTGAAGGGCAACTTGTCGCTTGCAGCGCCCAAAACCACTTTTTCGTGGGGGACCTGCTCTTTTAAGCGCAAGGTGATTTCTGGCATGCCCTTAAGGGCAAACTTGAAGGTTTTATCATCCAAAACCTCAAACTTGTCAATATTGTCGGGCATCAAGGTCTCAAAATTTTTGATGTCGGAAAGAAAATCAAATACTTCCTTGTTGCTTTTGGCTACCTTTTTTTTAGGGACTTCAATATGCATGTTTTGAGGTTATTTCCATTGCTGGGGATTTGTTCTCCACTGCAATAAGGTTTTTAATTGTGATTCTTTAATGTAATGTGTTTCAGAAGCCTGCTCCACAAGGTGGTCATAGTCGGATAAGGTGTGTAGTTCCACGTTTTCTTCTTCAAAATTGGTCGAGGCTACGGGAAATCCGTACGTAAAAATGGCCACCATGCCCTTTACGTTGGCCCCTTGTTCCTTTAAGGCCCTTACGGCATTGAGGCTACTCTTTCCTGTACTGATCAGGTCTTCTATGACCACTACACTTTGGCCAGATTCCAAATTGCCTTCAATTTGGTTCTGTCTTCCGTGCGATTTGGGTTCCGGTCTAACATAAATAAAGGGGAGTCCCAGTGCTTCAGCAACTAAAATTCCTATTCCAATGGCGCCTGTGGCTACACCGGCAATTACATCGGGTTTACCATATAGGTTTTCCACTTGCTTGGCCATTTCTTCCCTTACAAAATTCCGTATCTCTGGGTAGGAGAGCATGACCCTGTTATCACAATAAATTGGAGATTTCCACCCAGAAGCCCATGTAAAGGGATTTTCGGGTTCCAACTTAATTGCATTAATTTGTAAAAGCAGCTCTGCTGTCTTTTTTGCGATTCCCTTATCTAAAACCATTGCGCAAATGTATGAAGTTTTTGTTAATGAATCTCCACTGATTTTAACAAACCAACGCCCTGAAAAGTCCAACGGCAATCTCTTTTCCATGGATGGCAAATCCATCATGAAAGCAATAAACCAACTTGCCAAGGGAAAGTTGGACAAGGCATATCTGTACCATCCTGATGAGACCAAGATTTTAAAAATTTTTAAGCATAAGATCCCGGTTGTGGTGGCAGGGGGAGGTTTTGTAATCAATCCAAAAGGAAAACTGCTCTTTATCTACAGGAATGGAAAATGGGATTTGCCCAAGGGAAAGGTTGATAAGGGGGAATCCATTGAAGATGCTGCTTTAAGGGAGGTTGAGGAAGAAACTGGAGTCACCAATTTAACCATTGAAAGGTTTCTGCGAACCACCTATCATGTTTTCAGGAGAAATGGAGAGTATCGATTAAAGGAGACCCATTGGTTTGTGATGACCACTCCATTTAAGGGTAAACTGGTGGCCGAAAAATCTGAAGGAATTTCCAAGGTGAAGTGGAAGGGACCAAGGAAAACCGAAAAGGCCCTGAAGAATTCTTATGCAAACATTGAAGTTTTGTTCAAGGATTTTGAATGGCCTATTTAGGAAGAATTCCTGCGGCATCGCTGCCCTTTTCAACACGATATACGGGATAGGTTAGGTAGGCATCCTCCAAATATTTTGATTGTTGAAAGAGCCAATCCAGTTGAGCGTACCAGTTCTCCGAAAATGCTATGTCCAACGCCTTTTTAGCTTCAAAATTTTGACGAAGAATAGAGTCATTTTGCAGCATTTCCAAAGCTACGTCCTCAAAGACATAGGGAGAAAACCCTTCTTTTTGTTGGAGGACCGTATCAAAAAAGTTCCAATTAAAAAAAGAATCCACCGCATGGGGTTCCAAAGTCTCCAAAAGGTACCTTATGCCTATTTGTTGGGTTGGAATAACTACATCACCTGCCCTAAACTGGACTATTTTTGTACACTTTTCCACTTTGGTGTCGTAATGCAGATAATGTCCTTCGTAGGGGCTTTTTCGTGTTTCGTAACCGAGAATTTTATATCCATCAACAGTCAGGGAGGTATCTTTGCCCAGTCTTGAATAGTGGATGTGGTTCGCATCCAGTTTATCTATGATGCTTTGCCAACTTTGATTAATGATATAAGCGTCTGGAATGGTAATGGTATCCAACGGAAGATAATAATCTCGATATATGGTCTCTTTGGTAAAAGGTTTGTCGCGATCATACTTTAAGCGGGGAAGGCCGGTAACTTCGCTCAAGAGACGCTCTGCTTCATAACCTTTAAACTGTAACAGGGAATGTTGGGTAGTATCCACCTGCCATGAGAAATGATACTCTGTAAGCGCAAGCGTTTTTTCTTGTGCTTCCCTTCTCAGTTTTTTAATGGATTCGTATTCCTTTTCAACAAGTTGTACAAGACTTTCCATAAGTTGGTAGGTGCCTTCTACCCGTTGGTCATAGGGTTTAAGCATATGGGTTTCCACCATCAGGCCCAAGGTGTTCCATAATGTGGTATAGCCAGTGGAATATCTAGGATGGTCAATAAATTGATTGAAGCCCATTTCTGGAGGAACATTAAAAACGTTGACATAGGGCGTTATGTCCCATTTTTTATCTGCCAAGGATTTTTCCAATCCGGGCATAAACTCTTGGTGCAGGTATTTTCCCAAATTTCCGCCCAGTTTGTTGTGTTGCGTGAAAAGGTGTGTCAGCGTGTACTGATAATCGGCCCCATTGCTCACATGGTTGTCCACGAATACATCGGGTTTTACCCTATGAAAAATGTTGGCAAAACTTTGTGCGTTTTTGGTGTCCATCTTAATAAAATCCCGATTCAGGTCATAGTTTCGGGCATTTCCACGAAACCCATATTCCTTGGGCCCATTTTGGTTGGCTCTTGAAGTGGAATTTCGGTTGAGGGCTCCACCAATATTGTAAACAGGTATGGTGACCAGCACAGTGTTTTTAGGACTTGGTAGCATTTTGGTGGCCAAATCCCTATAAAGTAGCATAGTGGCATCAATGCCATCGCTTTCACCAGGATGTATGCCATTGTTGATAAGGATTATGGCTTTTTCCTTTCGTACATTTTCCAAATTGAAATCTCCATCAGGATTAAAGGTTACCATGTGAAGGGGATAGCCACTGTCCGTTTTGCCAATGGTGTGGATATTGATTTCAGGAAAATCCCGAGCCAATTTCATGTAAAAGGCAATGGTTTCTTGGTATGTGGAAGTTTCCTCGCCTCCAGAAGTTTCAAAAAAAGTTTGGTAAGAGGCTACCTTGTCCTGTTTCTTGGTCTCACAGGACATGAAAAGAATTAGTAGGGTAAAAAAGACAAAGTACTTTGGTACTATGGCACGTTCTTTATAGATCAACACGGATAACAACTCTGTTTGCAAACATAAATGTACAGAATATTATGGTCATGATGCCAAATCTATGCTCTCCAGGTCAGAAATCTCAATTTTAAAAATGGGTTTGTTCCTGTAGTTGAGACTGTGCGGGCATTTCACCTTAAACTCGTTCCATTTTTGATAATCCAAAGGGTCTATGGAAGACGTGATCATATTAATGGTAACCCGTTCTTGAAGGTCCAATAAAATAAATTCTTCCAAGAAATCCCAACCGTCCATGATGGGCATGTTTATGTCTAAAAATATTACTTCAGGGATGGTGTCTCCAAGCTCAATTCTGTTTTTAAGGGCGTCAATGGCCTCCTTCCCATTTTCAAATATTTGAATGTCATCACAATCACAGATGGGTTTCAGCATTTTTTTGATACCGAAAACTGTTATGGGATCATCATCCACAATGAACAAACTATTGACTTTCTTCATTAAAATACACATTAAATATTGTACCCTTATCTACTTCACTATTGGCAGTTATGCTGCCGCCCATGGCTTCAATTTGGTTTCTGATGATATACAAACCAAGGCCTTTGGCATCCTTATTATCATGAAACGTTTTATATAGCCCAAATATTTTCCCGCCATACCTTTCCATATCTATTCCAAGACCATTGTCCGAAACACTGAACACCACCTGTCTTTCATGTTTTTGGGCATTTAGGGTGATGATGGGATTGCGTTTTGGGCTCCGATACTTTATGGCATTGGTTATCAAGTTTATGATAATGCTATTCAGATAAGAACTGTTGGCTGAAACACATAGCTCTTTATCCACATGATTCACAATTTTCACTTGGTTTTTGTCCAAAAGGGCAGCGAGACTTTGCAGCACTTTGGTAAGACTTTCATGAAGGTTTAGTGGCTTCTTTTCTAAATCCATGTTGGTGTTGATGTCTACCACCTCGTTCAGGTTGTCCAAGGTTTCCAACAGACGATCTGATGCTTGTGAAAGCATTTTTACGATGTTCTCTTTCTCGGTTTCATCTTTTTCGTTGATCAGAAACTCCAATAACATGGAAAAATTGGCAGAATGTGATCTTAAATTGTGGGAAACAATATGGGCAAAATTGATGAGCTTCTTATTCTGCACCGAGGTAATATTGATCAAGTTTCTCAGCTGGTCCTCTTTCTTCTTTAACGCAGTAATGTCCATACTGATGCCAATAAGTCCATTTACATTGCCATCATAATTGAATAGAGGAATCTTTGAAGTCAGAAAATTAGTGGTTTCCCCATTTTTTTTAATGCTGATGGTTTCCTTGCCTAAAATTGGCTTCAGTGTGCGGATAACCTCGAGGTCTTCATCACGGGAAATTTTTGCTATTTCAGTGTCATAAAGGTCAAAATCCGACTTCCCAATCAGTTCTTTGGAACTCTTGCCCATATGTTCACATTCCGCCTTGTTCACCAAAATCTTTTTGGAATCTAAATTTTTAACATAGATGTTCAGGGGAATATTATTGATCAAGGTATAGAGCAGTTGTTCGTTTTCCTTGGTCTTTGTTTCGGCCATTACTTTTTCATGAATGTCCTGAAAGGTTCCAAACACCTTAATGATCTTGCCATCCTTTAGAATTGGCTTTCCTGCGGCTTGTACCCATCTTTCCTCACCTGTGGCGGTAACAATGATAAGTTTTTGGCTAAAGGGGGTTCCTTTGGTCATGACTTGATGGAAAAGCATCGAAATCTTATTCTGGTAGTAACCTTGCTTGTAAAAACCTATCGCTTCAGAAACTTCAGGAGTATACGATATTGGAACATGGTGTATCTTCTTGGTCTCTTCACTCCAAAAAAGTTTTTCAGATTCTATATCGTATTCCCAATTTCCAACTTTTAAAACCTCGGATTGTGCTTGCAATATGGCATTCACACGTTCCAATTCCAGTTCCTTTTCCACCAACGCGGTAATGTCATCCGTTTGAATGATGGTTCCCACAAGGTTTTCCTTTTCATCAAACCAAGGAGCAAAAGTACTTTCATACCATTGCTTGTTGGTATGGCCAATTTCATGATGGCGAATAGTGCTGGCCTCACTGTTTTTTAAAAAATCCTGTATATCAATGTTTTCCACTACCTCTCGGAACAAATCAAAAATATTGGTGGTGAAAAAAGCCTTAGGGCTAATATTGAAGATGTGGAGCCACGAATCAGAGGCATCTACCAACATGCCATCCTTACCGACAAATGCGGTGGCTCTTGGCAACTGTTTCAATAGATAATGTTGGGCGATTCTTTCAACTGCTTTCAAAATACGTGGTCGTTAGGGGAACTTCTCGTAGTTAAGAAATTTCTGACCAATTTATAAGTATTGACATATATCAATAAGTATTTGTTGTGAAAAGTTGCGAAAATGTGGTTTTTTGAAAAAAAAGCAGGGTTTGAAAGCATTTATGTGTGATCCAACAGGCAAGAAACGGGCAAAAAACTTGCGTTTTTTTGAAAATTAAGACTTAACTACCACAGTATCCGGAACCAAACCGGAATAATCGCCGCCATTTCGGATAACATCCCGAACTATGGACGAACTTATGTAGGATTTGCCTGAAGAAGTCAATAAAAAAACCGTTTCTATTTCGGAAAGCTTTCTGTTGGTATGGGCAATGGCTTTTTCAAACTCAAAGTCGGCAGGGTTTCTTAGTCCCCTCAATATAAAATCAGCACCAATTTTCTTGCAGAAGTCAACGGTAAGCCCTTCGTAGGTCAGTACAGTGATCTTGGGCTCATCTTTAAACGCCTCTTTGATGAAAGTGGTGCGTTCCTCCAAGGTGAACATGTATTTTTTTTCCGCATTGATACCTATGGCAATGACCAATTCATCAAAAAGAGTGATCCCTCGCTTAATGATGTCATAATGCCCAAGAGTAAGTGGGTCAAAAGATCCTGGAAAAATTGCGCGCCTCATGAGTGGAATGTTTTTTTAAAAATACAGAATTTCTATCGCAATGCTTCTTCAATGGCGCTGGCAAATAATTCTTCCAATGAAATGCCTGCGGTTTTTGCCTGTTGGGGAAGAAGACTTTCCTCAGTAAGCCCCGGAGTGGTGTTTACCTCCAAAAGATGGGGAATATCTCCTATGAAAATAAATTCACTTCGAGTATAGCCCTTTAAATCCAAGGTTCTGTATATAAATTCTGCCAAGTCCCTTACTTTGGTTTCTTGGATTTCCGAAAGCCTTGCAGGGGTTATCTCTTGGGATTTTCCCATGTATTTGGCCTCATAATCAAAAAAATCATTTTCTGAAATAATTTCTGTGATGGGCAGTACAGTAATTTCGCTGTTGTAGGTAATCACCCCAACCGAAACTTCAGTTCCGTCCAGAAAAGATTCAATAATTACCTCACTATCTTCTTTGAAAGCTGCCGTAAGTGCATTTTCCAGTTCTTCTTTTTGATAGACCTTGGATACCCCATAGCTACTGCCCGCTCTATTGGCTTTTACAAAGCAAGGTAGTCCCACTTTGTCTACAATGGCATCTTTGTCAATGGTTTGTCCCTTGTTCAAGTAATAAGAGGTGGCACATTGTACGCCATACGGCTTAAGAGTGCTCAGTAAGTCTCTTTTGTTGAAGGTTAGGGCTGACTGATAGTGATTACAGGAAGTCTGGGGAATCCCAAGTAGTTCAAAATAGGCTTGGAGCAGTCCATCTTCACCAGGTGTACCATGAATGGCATTGAAAACACAGTCAAACGTGATCTTTTCCGCAGCGGGTTGAATACTAAAATCCGATTTGTTTACCGGAAACTCCTGGTCGGAATCATCCAAATACACCCATTTTTCCTTCGTAACCACTATACGATAGGAATTGTATTGTTCTCTGTCCAAATATTTGTGGACTACGTTACCGCTCTTTATGGAAATGCCATACTCGCTGGAGTAACCACCCATAATAATGGCAATGTTTTTTTTCATCAGCTTGTCGAATATCGGAGCGCCAAAGTAAAGAAAAAAGCACTGGCTTTCCTATATTTGTCCACATAAGGATTTCACATGAAACATTTTTTTGGTTTTTTGAAAAGCAAGACGTTCCTGATTCAATTGGGCCTTGCGGTAGTGGCTTTGGTGCTCTTGGTGTTTTTAGCATTGCAATGGCTCAAGGGAACAACCAATCATGGTGAGTTTGTGGAGGTACCGGACTTTTCCAGAATGTCGGTCATGGAAATGCGCAAAGCAGTCGAGGAAGCCGGACTACGTTATCAGGTGTTGGATTCATCCAATTATGATCCAGACTACCCAAGGTTTTCCATTTTAGATCAAGACCCTCCCGCTGGAAACAAGGTCAAATCTAACCGAAAAATTTACTTTACGGTAAATCCATCTGGATATAAAAAGGTTAGTGTTCCCGATATCATCCAAGTTACGCAACGCAATGCCACGTCAATGTTAAGAGCCGTTGGACTGGATGTGGAGCGGGTTACTTACATTGATGAGTTGGGAAAGGACATGGTCTACAATATGAAGCACAAAGGAAAGTATGTTAAACCTGGGGATAAGTTACCCAAAACTTCCAAGGTTGAGCTTATCTGCGGTAACGGAACCATTCCCGGAAGTGCTCAAGTACGGGCAGATTCAGAGTGATCATGGATACTTCGGACAATCAGGAGCTTTCTCAAGAAGACCTCTTTGAGCATTACAGGTTTGTAGCCTCAAAAGGACAGGATCCTCTTCGTGTGGACAAGTTTTTGATGAATTTCATTGAGAATGCCACAAGAAATAAGATTCAGCAGGCAGCTAAGCAGGGCCATATTTGGGTAAATGGTACCATTGTTAAGCAAAATTACAAAGTAAAGGCAGGGGACGAGGTCAAGGTAATGTTTGAACACCCGCCTTATGAATTTCTCCTTACCCCAGAAGACATTCCGTTGGATATTGTTTATGAAGATGATGCCCTTTTGGTGGTGAACAAGCCGGCCGGTATGGTGGTACATCCCGGTCATGGCAATTATTCCGGGACCCTGATCAACGCCTTGGTCCATCATTTTGATAACCTCCCCAACAATAGTTCGGAACGCCCTGGATTGGTGCACCGTATCGATAAAGATACCTCAGGGTTATTGGTCATTGCCAAGACAGACTTGGCCATGACACATTTGGCGCAACAGTTTTTTGAAAAGTCAAGCGAACGGGAATATGTGGCTTTGGTCTGGGGCAATGTGGAAGAAGATGAGGGCACTGTGGAGGGGCATATTGGCCGGAATCCAAAGAATCGCCTTCAAATGGTGGTTTTCCCAGAAGGTGATGAAGGAAAAGAAGCGGTGACCCATTACAAGGTTCTGGAGCGTTTGGGCTATGTTACCTTGATTTCATGCAAACTGGAAACAGGTAGAACCCATCAGATACGGGTCCATATGAAATATATTGGCCATACGCTGTTCAACGATGAACGCTATGGAGGCGACCAGATTTTAAAGGGAACCACTTTCACCAAGTACAAACAGTTTGTGGACAATGCCTTTAAAATTCTGCCCAGACAGGCACTACATGCCAAGACTTTGGGGTTTGAACACCCAACCACAGGTGAGTTTATGCGCTTTAGTTCCGAATTGCCCCAGGACATGGTCAACTGTATTGAAAAATGGCGGGGATATGCCAAACACCATGAATCATAGGTTGCGTCAATATTAAGATTGATAAACCTCATGGGGTAAGCGTTTGAAAAAGGAAAATCCTCGTTATTTTTACAGAAAATTGATGCCCATGAAAATTGTTATTTCCCCGGCCAAGTCACTTGATTTTGATACGGCTTTGCCCACCTCCAAATATACACAGGCCCAATTTTTGGAGCAGTCCGAAAAGTTGAATGCGGTTCTGAAAAAGAAAAAGCCAAAGGCTTTATCACAATTGATGTCCATTTCGGATAATTTGGCCCAACTGAATTGGGAGCGAAACCAACAATTTTCATTGCCATTCACCCCTGACAATTCAAGACCAGCAGTCTATGCTTTCAACGGGGATGTCTACCAAGGATTGGATGTTTACACACTTCCCGAAAACAAGTTGGACAAATTGCAAGATACCCTACGGATTCTATCTGGACTCTACGGAGTTTTAAGGCCTTTGGATTTGATTCAACCTTACCGATTGGAAATGGGAACCCAATTGAAAATAGGTCGGAAAAAGAATCTGTACGAGTTTTGGCAAAAACAACTTACCGATCATCTGAATGCCGAACTACAGGATGGCGAATTGTTCATCAATCTGGCCAGTAACGAATATTTTGGGGCCGTGGATGAAAAAAAACTTAAAGTGCCGGTCATCACCCCAATCTTTAAGGATTGGAAAAACGACAAGCTAAAGGTCATTAGCTTTTTTGCCAAAAAGGCCCGGGGTTCCATGGTACGATATATTTTGGATACCAATGCCAAAAACTTGGAAGACCTCAAAGGCTTTGATTATGACGGTTATATGTTCAGCAAGGAACATACCCTCAAGGAAAATCAGCCCGTATTTGTGCGATAAGGCTTGCGAAGCCTTTAAAAAATGCGTTTTTTTGAGAAAGGTGGGGTGTTAGGTTTATGAAACCCACCTCCTAAATTGTGATACCTTTAAAATTAATCCCAAGGTTTGGCATTTATCACGACCTTTGGGAGTTCAGTCAAACAAAACAGAAAATACCGAAATTACATGCAGCAGTCCAAACGGTTAGAAGAGTTTAAAAAATCGGTAACCAATAAGTTCAACATCTATAATAGTCTCTTTTTGAGCCTACCCTACAAGAATGTGGAAAATGTGGGTATGCTTATTCCGCTTTTGTTAGATCAATGCGAGAAAGGACTCAAAGCTGGTAAAGATCCCCAAGAGATTTTAGACGTTTTTTTTACCAATTTTGCGGACATAAAAGATGAGCGTGAGCGGTTGGATTTGATGTTTCGCATCATCCAGTACGTAGAGCGCCAAGTGGTGTTGTACGATAGTGTAGAGGACTCTGCATTTCCAGAGCTGCAGAAATACAGTAATTCATTGACCATCAAAGATTATTTTGAATTGGTCAATCGGACCAAGAACTGGGACAAGGCCTCTAAAAAGCTCTCAACATTCAGTGCTAGGATTGTGCTCACGGCACACCCAACACAGTTCTATACTCCTTCGGTTCTGGATATCATTGCTGAACTGCGGTCGCTCATAGACAATGATCGACTTTATGATATTGATGTGACCTTGCAACAACTGGGACTGACATCTTTGGTGAATGCCAAGAAACCCACTCCTTTGGATGAAGCCAAGAACATCATTTATATTTTACGGAACACCTATTATGATGCCGTTGGAGAGTTGTACCAATATGTGAAGCGTAATATTAGGGATGCCGAGTTTGAAAATTACAACATCATTAAACTTGGATTTTGGCCAGGAGGCGACCGTGATGGAAATCCGTATGTTACCGCTGAGGTCACTAAAAAAGTGGCCGATGAGCTTCGGCTTACTTTAATGAAGTGTTACTACAATGAATTGAAGGAGCTTCGAAAAAAACTTACCTTCAAAGGACTGCAAGAAGACATCAATCAGCTAAGCGATAGACTTTACAATGCCATGTTCAATGCTGATGTAGAGATTACGTACGATGAAATCATAAAGAGCCTTCACAGTATTCGGGAAAAATTGGTGGGAAATTACCACGAATTGTACTTGGAACGCTTGGATCTTTTGATTGATAAAGTTCACATCTTCAGGACCCATTTTGCTACCTTGGATATTCGCCAAGATCATAGCAAACATGCGTTGGTAGTGGAAACCATTTTAAAACGGCAGGGAGCCATCAAAGAGAGCCTAGATGAACTCTCGGAAAAAGAACTGACGCAGTGGTTGCTTCAAAAAGACTTGAAGCTGAATCCGAATGACTACGATGAGGAGATTGTAAAGGATACCATTGTCAATATCCAACAATTGAAGGAAATCCAGAAGAGAAATGGGGAGGAAGGCTGCAATCGATACATCATCAGTAATTCTGAGGATATTTTTGCCGTTCTTTTTGTGTACGGCCTGTTCCGCTGGAGTGGTTGGGAAGAAAAGGACATCACTTTTGATATCATCCCTCTGTTCGAGACCATGAAAGGAATGGAAGCTTCAGAAAGTGTCATGCAAACACTTTTCGATATTCCAAAATATAGGAAACACTTGGAGCGAAGAAATGAGACCCATACCATTATGTTGGGCTTTTCGGACGGCACAAAGGATGGAGGGTATCTTAAGGCCAACTGGTCTATACTCAAGACCAAGGAAACCCTGAGCAAGGTATGTAAGAAGAATGGGATCAAAGCCATTTTCTTTGATGGTAGGGGAGGACCACCAGCCCGTGGAGGAGGAAAGACCCATAGGTTCTATGCCGCCCAGACCAAGGATGTGGCCAACCACGAGATACAGCTTACCATTCAGGGGCAGACCATAACCAGCACCTATGGCACCAAAGAACAGTTCAAGCACAATTCCGAACAATTGCTCACTGCCGGACTCCGCAACAATCTTTTTGGAAAAGAGCATACCATTACTGTGGCACAACGCAAATTGATAGAGGAACTTTCAGAATTGAGTTTCAGTAAATACGATGCATTGAAACAGCATGAAAAGTTTATTCCGTATTTGGAGCATCGAAGCACCCTAAAATATTATACCAAGGCCAATATTGGCAGTAGACCGGGCAAGCGAGGGAATAAAAAACAACTCACCTTATCCGATTTACGCGCCATTTCCTTTGTAGGGTCGTGGAGCCAGTTGAAACAAAATGTCCCTGGGTATTTTGGATTGGGAACGGCTATCCAGCAGCTTAAGCAGGAGGGCAAGCTTAACGAAATCAAAAAACTGTACAAAGAAGTGCCCTTTTTTAGAGCTTTAATGCACAACAGTATGATGTCCTTGGCCAAAACCAATTTTGATTTGACCAGCTATATGAAGGAAGATCCTGAGTTTGGTAAGTTTTGGGAAATTTTGCACAATGAGTTTCTATTGTCCAAAAGAATGCTGCTCCAGATTTCTGGGCAAAAGATTTTGATGGAGGACGAGGAGGTGTCCCGGGAGTCTGTGAAGATCAGGGAAAAGATAGTGTTGCCTTTGTTGGTCATCCAACAAAATGCTTTGTACCACATTACCCAAAATTCGGAATTCAAGGAGTTGTACGAAAAGATAGTGACACGATCCCTGTACGGTAACATTAACGCCAGTAGGAACTCAGCCTAGGTCCTATGTTGTAGGATCAATGTGCCAATACAAACTATTGGTTTTTTGAAAATTGTTGCTATTTTTAGACAATGGGTTATTATTTAATAATTGCATTGCAGGGCTTTTGCGTATATCATTGTTATGCAAATAGAAATAACTATTATTGGATTCTTGCCATTATATTTCTTCCCCTAGTCGGCTCTATTTTATATCTCTTTATGAATGTATTTCAGAGAAGGGATATTGAAAAAGTACAGGAAAGTCTGGTGACCGTGATCAATCCTTCCAAGAAAATCAAGGATTTGGAAAAGAAGCTTAGATTTTCTGAAACTTTTGAAAATCGAGTTGCACTTGCGGACGCCTATTTGAATGAAGGTATGTATATGGGGGCCATAGAAAATTACAAAGCCTCACTCAAGGATGTTTTCGCCAATGATTTTTATGTCATTTCAAAATTGGTGGAAGCCTATTATTTTTCGGATGATTTTGACAATGCGATCCAGACTGCAAAACGAATAGAGAATGATTCAAGGTTTAGGAAGTCCAAATCCTCCTTTTTATACGGAATGGCATTGGAAAAGAGGAATGATCCCATATCGGCCGAAGAGTACTTGAGAGCATTTGATGCTCCCTATTCAAATTACAGGGAACGCTTGGAGCTCGCAAGGTTTTTGATTCGACAGGATAGAATGGCAGATGGAAAGCTGGTTTATCAAGAAATGATATCTGAATCTGAAAGTATGTCAAAGCAAAGCTATCGGATGAACCGGGAATTGGTCAAGAAAATAAAGGAGGAATTCGCAGGTCTTCAATAATGTTTTTGCATACACATCCCTATGAACCTTTCCTATTTCCGGCGGCCACAAAACTGATTGTAGGGACCTTACCACCACCTCGATTTACCACAGGCGAGTTAAAGCCAGAGGATGTAGATTTTTGTTACGGAAGTTGCAATGGACAATTGTGGCCCATTTTAGATCGTATTTTCAATTTGGGACTCAAGTATGAAACTACCAATGAAGCCGCCAAACAGCGCAAAGACTTTTTGTTGGAACAAAAAATCGGGGTCTGCGATATTGTCCAAAGCGCCGAACGGGAAAAAATAGATGCCTCGGATTTGGGAATGCAGAATGTGGTGCTTCGGGATTTACTGGGGTATTTACGACAATACCCCAATATTGAAACTCTTTTGTTTACGGGAGGGAATAGCAAAAATGGACCTGAATACTTTTTCAGGAGGCTATTGAAAGAACACAATTTGAAATTGAAAGTAATATCCAATGAGGTGCCAAGAATCCATGAGTTGGAATTGCCTCTCACTTCAAGTTCATTGTCAGTTCGAGCGCAGTCGAGAACTATTAAGACGGTATCCCTCACTGCACCTTCTGGAGCTGCCAATAGAGCTGTGGGCAGCTTGGCCTTGTACAAAAAACTTAAAAGTAAAAACCCCGAATTCAACACATTTGATTTTAGAGTGATGCAGTACAGGAGTTTTTTTGAGCAGTAAATCCTCTTTTGAGCTTAAAATAAAGAGAAAGAATATCAGTTATTCCTTACAGGTCAATTGAAAATGGTCATTGGTCAATTGAAACCGCACTCGATGAGTGCGTTTAACTAATTTGAGAGGAATCAAAATTTATAGAACCATGAAATTACCTACTAAGATTTTCGGAGTTGTTTTTCTGATGGCCTTATTTATGTCTTGCTCTACCCATAAATCGTATACCAAGAGCAGTACCGCACCGGGTCAAGTAAAAAAATATACAGGTGCCAAAAGTGCCAAGGCATATGCTCCTGGTCAGCAAAAGAAAAAGAACAAGAAAGACCATTTTTAAAAAATGGAATCATAAAAAATAAAAGCCCCGAATTCCTGAAATCAGGTTTTCGGGGCTTTTAACTATGGGAGTTTGTTCTAGTCCATCTTAGTGGTAAGTATCCCATAAAATGTTTTTATGCCATATGCCAGTTGCCCAATTTTCAAGTTTTCATTGGGACTATGCTGGTTGTTGTCCGGGTTTACCATGGGAACAATGAATGCAGGAATCTTCAACTCGTTGATGAACGGTGCAATAGGCACAGTTCCTCCAGTGGTTCGGATTTGAATGACATCCTTTCCAAACGTATCTTTCAAGGTTTTCACCAAAAACTGGCCATAAGGATTATTCAAATCCGTTCGGAAGGCATCGGTGACACTTTCCTCGGTCATCGTGACCACTTTTTCATGGGCCAATCGCTCCGCTTTGGTCGGTACATGGTCATAAACCTGATATCCTTGTTGGGTAATATGGTCCTTCACCAATTTTTTAAGACGATTGCCATCGGTTTCTACCACCAAACGAAGGTCAAGCTCGGCGGTGGCACTTTCCGGTACAATGGTTCGAGCCTTTTCCCCGATCCAACCAGAACCCATTCCACGAATGTTCAAAGAAGGATACTGCAAGGCTTCTTGATAAAAGCCGCCTACTTGTTCGGCAGACTTGAACTGCAATTTGTCCGAAATCTCCGCATCACTGTCCGGTACACTCTTTAATATGGCCATGGTGGGCTCATCTATGGAAATGCCATCATAATACCCTGAAATGGTCACTTTGCCATCCGCATCTTTCATACTGGCCAACAACTGGGCCAACTGAAACCCTGGATTGGGGGCATAATTCCCATAATGGCCACTATGTTGTGGCTTTACCGGGCCATAGGTAGTTAGGGTAAGTGTGGTTATGCCGCGACATCCAAAGACAACAGTAGGGTCTCCCGATGGATGTACAGGGCCGTCGGCAATGACCAAAAAGTCGGCCTCCAACAATTCACGGTATTGCTTTACCGCTTTGGGCAAAGGTTGACTGCTTTTTTCTTCCTCACCATCCAGAATGACCTTGACGTTAAATGGAATTTCAGCCCCTTCTTTTTTAAGCAAGTCAATGGTATTCAACAACATAACAATGGGTGATTTGTCATCCGATGTGGAACGCCCGAAAAGTCGCCAGTCATAGTTGATGTCATCATCCAGTTCATCAAAAGAGACTGTTTTGAATCCATCCCCCTCCGGGGCCTTTAGCACAACTTGGTACGGATTGGGTTGGTCCCATTTGGAAGGGTCTACGGACTGCCCATCAAAATGCATATAGATGAGCATGGTAGGCTTGTCGTCTTCAACAGGTAAAGCCGCAAAAAACAAGGGCATGTTTTCCGTTTCCAAAACAGCGGTGTTAAAACCACGCTCACTGAATTTACGTTTGAGCCAAAGCACATTGTCATCAATATCATCGGCATTAAGGGCGTCGTTGGGAATAGCAATAAATTCCCTAAGCTCTGTAATGGCATGGGCTACTTGACTTTTTATGGCTACTTCATCTTGGGCAAAAATAGAAAAGGTGCATATGGTGAAAAGGAAAAAGACAGCTTTTTTCATAGTGATTTTCAGGTTGTTTTTTGAACACGAAAATTAACGAATTTGATTTACAAAATCACTTATATGATCCACTCCATTTTGGGTCAAGTGTTTGATGAAGGCCGAACCAATAATCGCTCCTTTGGTGTTTTTTGTGGCCTGATCAAAGGTTTCTGCATTGCTGATGCCAAAGCCCACAATTTGGGGATTGTTCAGTTCCATTGCAGCGACACGGTCAAAATATTGGGTCTGTTCAGCTCCAAAACCCGATTTGGCCCCAGTTGTACTGGCAGAACTGACCATATAAATAAATCCGTCCGAAGCCTTGTCAATGGCCCTGATCCGTGCTTCACCGGTTTGGGGGGTGATCAAAAACACATTGATCAATCCATATTTTTTAAAGATGGTCTCGTATTCCTCTTGGTACACATCCAACGGTAGGTCGGGCAAAATAAGCCCATCAATACCTATGTCCTTACATTTTTGGCAAAAGGCCTCCACGCCGTATTGAAATATTGGATTGAAATAGCCCATGATGATCAAGGGGATGGAAACGGTTTCCCTTATATCCTTGAGTTGCTCAAAGAGTAGTTCGGTATGCATGCCATTTTTAAGGGCAATGGTTGAACTTTCCTGAATGGTAGGGCCATCCGCCAAGGGATCGCTAAAGGGCAATCCAATTTCAATAAGGTCCACCCCGTTTTTCTCCAGATCTTGGATGATTTTTACGGTATCATCCAGTTTGGGATAACCTGCAGTGAAATAGATGGAGAGAATCTTTTTATCCTCTTGTAGTTTTTGTTTGATTCTGTTCATAAAATGAGATTTGAGATGTGAGACATAAGATTGTGAAAATAGGTCTTGGTTCTACTGTCTATCATCTAAAGTCCAAAATAATCTATGTAATTCTGTAGGTCCTTATCGCCTCGTCCAGATAGGTTTACCACCACAACATCATCTTCTTTGAACTTCCTATCCTCAAAAATGGCGAGTGCGTGGGATGACTCGATAGCAGGAATGATACCTTCCAGCTCACAGAGCCCCAATCCTGCCTTCATGGCCTCATCATCGGTAATGGAAATAAACTCACCTCTTCCCGAAACATATAAATGGGCATGCAGAGGTCCAACACCCGGATAGTCCAGTCCAGCGGAAATGGAATACGGTTCGGTAATCTGTCCATCCGCGGTTTGCATCAGTAAGGTCTTACTGCCATGGATGATACCCACTTTGCCAAGTGCTGAGGTGGCGGCACTTTCCCCGGAATGGATGCCTTTACCGGCGGCCTCAACCGCAATGATACCTACCTCGGCCTCATCTAAGTAATGATAGAAAGCCCCCGCGGCGTTGCTTCCACCGCCCACACAAGCCACTACATAGTCTGGATTTTTACGACCTTCTTTTTCCAGAAGCTGGGATTTGACCTCTTCGGAAATCACGGACTGAAACCGGGCCACCATATCTGGGTAGGGGTGGGGTCCCACCACCGAACCAATGATGTAATGGGTGTCCACCGGGTTGTTGATCCAATCGCGGATAGCCTCGTTGGTGGCATCCTTAAGGGTCCTGCTGCCTGATAGAGCGGGGCGTACTTCGGCCCCAAGCATTTTCATACGAGCCACATTGGGCGCTTGTCGGGCAATATCAATCTCACCCATGTATACCACACACTTGATGCCCATCAGTGCACAGACGGTGGCCGTGGCCACTCCATGCTGACCTGCGCCGGTCTCGGCAATGATTCGGTTTTTGCCCAATTTTTTGGCCATCAAAATCTGACCAATGGTATTGTTGACTTTGTGTGCCCCAGTATGGCATAAATCTTCCCGTTTTAGGTAGATTTTGGTGTTGTATTTTTCGGAAAGGCGTTTGGCAAAATAGAGTGGGGTTGGCCGGCCCACATAATCCTTCAACAATTGATGGAATTCTTCCTGAAAGGAAGGCTCCGCCATGATACGGAGGTAGTTTTGCCGGAGTTCCTCACAATTGGGGTAGAGCATTTCTGGGATATAGGCACCCCCAAACTCACCGTAATAACCCCTTTCATCAGCGTGATAGCTCATATCAATTTACAATTATCAGTTATCAATTCTCAATTACCTGTTTTAGGCAATTGTTTATTTGGTTAAAATTCAGAAAGTGATTCTTGAAACACTTTCAATGTTGTGATATCTTTTCGTCCGGGTTCCAATTCAAATTTACTGTTGACATCGATGGCGTAACAGTATGTTGAGGCCGGACTGTTCATGAATTCTTTCAATTTTTCAACGGATTCCAAACCAATGCCTCCACTTAAAAAGAAAGGTTGGGTAGATGGATAGTTTTCCAAGATGGACCAGTCAAAGGTATAACCGTTCCCACCGGGAAGCTTTCCTTTGGTGTCGAACAGGAAATAATCGCATACCGCTTCGTACGCTTTCAAAATGGAGAAATCAAAATTGTCCTTGATGGAAAAAACCTTGATGATGTCCATACCTGTCAGGTCGAGCGCAGTCGAGACCTCATTTTTATCGGATACTTTTTTATTTCTCGACTGCGCTCGAAATGACAAAAAGTTGGATTTTAATTCCTCGCAATAAGCAACACTTTCCTTGCCATGAAGTTGTACGGCATCCAATTGATATTGTGCAACTTTTTCCAAAACTTCCTCCAAAGGTGCATCCACAAAAACCCCTACTTTTTTGATGGACTTGGACAGGTTTGGCAGTTCACCTTCAAAGGCGCGCGAGGAAGGTTCCCAAAAAATGAAACCCAGATAGTCGGGTTGCAATTGGGCCACCTCAAGGGGATTTTGGTTCATGCCGCAGACCTTTAGTTTCATAGTTCAATTTTTTTGTCATTCCGATATCAGCGAAGTGATGGAGGAATCTCAGATCAGACTTCTCACTTTGATTTCGACTGCGCTCAATCTGACAGTTCGAAATAACCTTATCTATTTAATTCATTTATAAATTCCTTTGCACTCTTTCCAGGATCATCCGTTTTCATGAAATTCTCCCCAATTAAAAAACCTTGGTAACCATAGGTTTGCAGGTCCTTTATGGCTTCCACCGAACTGATACCGCTTTCAGAAACCTTTACAAAATCATCCGGGATTTGTTTCGAAAGGGATTTGCTGGTCTCCAAGCTTACTTCAAAGGTTTTGAGGTTCCGATTGTTTACCCCAAGCATATCCAAGCTGGGCATGATGGATTTTTGCAGCTCCTCTTCATTGTGTACTTCCAAGAGTACATCCAAGCCCAAACTTTTTGCCATTTCCGATAAGGTTTTGATTTCTTTCCGGTCCAAAATGGCCGCAATCAGCAAAATCACGTCGGCACCATAGGCTTTGGCCTCCAATATCTGGTATTCGTCAATGATAAACTCTTTACGTAGCAATGGAATGTTCACCGCAGCACGGGCCAAAATCAAATCGTCCAAGGAGCCTCCAAAATATTTGCCATCGGTCAAGACGGACATGCCGCATACCCCTGCCGTTTCATACCCCGTGGCCACATCCTGTACATTTAAACCTTGATTGATGACCGATTTGGAGGGTGAACGGCGCTTGTGTTCCGCAATGATGCCTGTGGTACTGTTTCGCAAGGCTGTGGCCAAGGAGGCAGATGTACGCTCCATCAATACGGATTGCTCCAATTGTGAAGGAGTGATCAACGATTTTTTCAAATCGACCTCCTTGTGTTTATCGGCTACTATTTTATCTAGAATGTTCATAAGTTGTTATTTGTCATTTCGACATGAGCAAAGCGATTGAGAAATCTTCTTTGTAGAGATGTCTCACATTCGTTCGACATGACAGCTAGTTTTTACTCAATTCCTGCAATTTTTTCAACGCTTCCAATCCCTTGCCGCTCAACAAGGCTTCCATGGCTTTTTCAAAGCCTGCTTTTGGGGTGATGCTTTCCACGGTGGCGATGGCCACTCCGGCATTGGCGCAGACTACATTGTTCTGTGCTTCGGTGCCTTTGCCGTGCAATACATTCAAAAATATTTGGGCCGATTCGGCGATGTCCTCACCTCCGGTGATTTCTGATTGCGAAATCTTGGTCACACCAAAATCCGCAGGAGTCAACATGCTTTCTGAATTATTTGAAATTGTTTTGGTGTCTCCCGTCAACGAAATCTCATCATACCCATCCAAGGCATGGAGTACCGTGAATTTTTTATCGGTGTTCTGATAAAGGTAACCGTACATCCGTGCCAGTTCCAAATTGAACACACCCACCATTTGATTTTTTGGAAAAGCGGGATTTACCATGGGCCCCAACATGTTGAAAAAGGTCTTTACAGCCAGTTCCCTTCGGATGGGAGCCACATTTTTCATGGCAGGGTGGAACAAAGGGGCATGCAGTACACAGATACCCGCTTCCTCAATGGATTTCTTCAAGAAATCGGCCTCATTGCTGAATTTGATGCCCAAAAATTCCATGACATTGCTGCTCCCACATTTTGAGGAAACCCCATAGTTACCATGTTTAGTCACTTTTACTCCGGCTCCGGCTGTTACAAACGAAGCCAGTGTAGAGATATTGAAGGTGTCCTTTCCATCACCGCCAGTTCCACAAAGGTCGATGGGGTCGTAATCGGATAGATCCACGGCCAAGCAAAGTTCCAAGAGGGCATCCCGGAAGCCTTCCAGTTCTTCAATGGTGATGCTTCGCATCATATATACGGTAAGGAATGCCGCAATTTGAGAGGTGTTGTAATCCCCTTTGGCAATGTTCACCAAAATCTGTTTGGCCTCTTCCTTGGGCAGTATCTCGTGATTGATAAGTTTATTTAATGTCTCTTTCATTCTTTTAGTATTTAGATATTAGAAGTGAGTATTGGGACGCTTCTCACTACTAAAATCCCATATCTCAAATCTATTTGCTATCCAACCAATTTTTTAGCATTTGTTTTCCTTCTGGGGTCAATACGGACTCTGGGTGAAACTGAACGGCAGTCACATCGTATTTTTTATGACGAAGCGACATGATTTGTCCGTTTTCATCCACCGATGTGGTTTCCAGTTCCTCGGGTAGATTGGGGTCCACTACCCAAGAATGATACCTCCCTACTTGGAGTTCTTTGGGCAATCCTGTGTAAATAGGGTCATCTTGGGTCACCGTGATGGTGGTGGCCACTCCGTGGTACACTTGATCGAGGTTGATCAAGCTCCCTCCAAACACTTCACCAATGGCCTGTTGCCCCAGACACACCCCAAAAATCCGTTTGGTAGGGGCGTAGGTCTTGATAATTTCCTTGAGCAGTCCGGCTTCATCTGGAATCCCGGGCCCAGGGGACAATACTATAAGGTCAAAGGGTTCCACTTCATCCAAAGTAAGCTGGTCGTTCCGTTTTACAGTGACCTCACAATCCAAATCTTCCAGATAATGCACCAAGTTATAGGTGAAGCTATCGTAATTGTCAATCATTAAAATCTTTCTTCCCATGATCAGATGGTTTCTGCAATTTCAAGGGCTTTGTTCAATGCGCCCAATTTGTTATAGGTCTCCTGTAGTTCGTCGTCGGGGTTGGAAGCTGCTACCAATCCTGCCCCAGCTTGATAGTGCAGTTCATGGTTTTTGCTCAAAAAGGTGCGGATCATGATGGCATGGTTAAAATTGCCCTTGAAATCCATAAAGCCAATGGCTCCACCATAATAGGCCCGACTTGTTTTTTCATATTTTTCAATGAGTTGCATGGCCATATGTTTGGGCGCACCACTCAAGGTTCCCGCAGGGAAGGTATCGGCCACTACTTTCATGGTGGTGATGTCCTGTTTTTTTTCCGCGGTGACCTTCGACACCAAATGGATTACATGTGAGAAATACTGCACCTCCCGATACGTGTCCACATTTACGGTATTTCCATTGCGACTGAGATCGTTACGGGCCAAATCTACCAACATCACATGCTCGCTATTTTCCTTATTGTCCTGGGCCAATTGTTTGGCCAGTTCGGCGTCTTTTTCATCATTTCCGGTTCGTTTGTAGGTGCCGGCAATGGGATGGATTTCGGCTTTGCCGTCCTTTACGATCAATTGTGCTTCGGGCGAGCTGCCAAAGATCTTAAAGTTGCCATAATCAAAATAGAAGAGGTAAGGGGAGGGGTTAATGGAACGTAGTGCCCGGTATACATTGAATTCGTCCCCTTTGAATTTTTGGGTGAACCTTCGGGACAATACCAATTGGAACACATCCCCACGCTGACAGTGCTTTTTGGCCAGCTCCACATGGGCCTTATACTCTTCGTCCTTTAGGTTGGATTTGGGTTCGCCTTCCTTGGTGAAATTGTAGGAGGCGAAGTTCCGAACATTGAAAAGCTGTTCTATCTCATCCACATTGCTTTGGGTATTGTAGCAATGGGCAAAAAGATAGGCTTCGTTCTTAAAGTGGTTTATGGCAATGATGTTCTGATATACGGCGTAGTAAATATCCGGGATGCTGACAGAATCCTCCTTTTTCGAGATCTCTACATCCTCAAAATAGCGGACTGCATCGTAGGCCATATAGCCAAAAAGACCATTGTATATAAACTTGAACCCGTTTTGGGTCACCGAAAATTGCTGTCCGAAGTGGTGTATCACCTCGGTGACATCGGTTTCGGGTGTGATCGGGGTAATATCTTTGGAACCGTCAGGAAACCTTTGGGTAATGGTTTCATTTTCCACTTTGATGTAGGCAATGGGATTGCAGCAGATATATGAAAAACTGTTGTCGTTGGCATGGTAATCGCTACTTTCCAAAAGGATGCTGTTGGGGAACTTGTCCCGAATTTTCAGGTAGACGCTCACCGGGGTAATGGTGTCTGCCAGGATTTTTTTGTAATGGGTTTGAAGTTTATACATCTTAAACTGTTATAAATTAAAAAAGGCCTGTCGTGATGACAAGCCTCTTGTATGGTTATAATGGGGACTTAGCTCACGACTTTCGAAGTAAGTTGATCCACCACCAAGTATTTGCAATTCTGTGATTCATTGCTTCAAATATAGAAAGGAAAATTTAACCAGCAAACAAAGATTTGTTTTAAAATTGGAAATCCCGTCCAAGACAGTCTTAAACGGGATTCCCACACACTAAACAGGAGCTGATTACATCTGCAAATCAACTACCAAATCAAATTCATCATAAATCAATTTGTCCTTTGCTGTGCCAATAAGACCAGAGCTGTACTTAATGTCGTACTTGGTCCTATCTACTTTCAAAGTGGCAGTGGCTTTGCTTCCATAAACAGATACATCAAAAGTAACAGGCTTTGTAATGCCTTTTATGGTTAGGTCACCAGTAACTTCATAGCTATTTTTTCCCGAGGATTTTACTTTGGTGAACACTAATTTTGATGTTGGATTATTTTCAGTGGAAAAGAAATCAGCCGAACTTAAGTGTCCGTCCAATTTGTTCTTATAGTCGCCTTCCAGGTCAGTGGTATTTATGGAGGTCATGTCCACTACAAACTCACCGCCTACCAGTTTGTCGCCGTCAAATTCCAAGGCACCGGATTGCAATTTTACGGTTCCGGTATGGGAACCGGCAACCTTGTATGCTTTCCAGGTTACTTTGCTTTCTTCGGCCTTAACGGTTTTGGTTTCTTTTTCAATAGGATTTGCCATTGTGGAAGCACCAATGAACGTGGTCAATACCAAGCTTAAAATTGTCTTTTTCATGATTGTGTTTAATTTTTGTTTTTAAATGTTACGATTATATATGGGTGAATAATTCCTCTTTTGATTTTCTGACCTTTGGCAAATGTTGGGTTTCATCCTCTTGGGATCGGTAGCCTACTGCCAATACTACAGCCGCATTTAGATTTTTATCGGTAAGGCCCAAGATTCTGTTGTATTCTTCCGGTTGAAAACCTTCCATGGGACAGGTGTCTATTTGCAGTTCCGCGGCAGCCTGCAAGGCGTTGCCTAAAGCGATGTACACTTGTTTTCCCGCCCAGCTTGCTTTCACATCGGTGGGTAGGCCCAACAAGTTGGATTTCATCATCTCGGCATAGCCATTGAGGCCATCCAAAGGAATATCTCTTGTATCACTCAGATTGGTAATGAAATCATCTACCAACTCCTCGCCAAAATCCGTTGCATGGGCAAACACGATAAGGTGCGATGCATCCTTGATTTGAGTCTGGTTCCAAGAAACGGGTTTTAGTTTTTCCCTGATTTCGGGATCGGTGATCACAAATACGTGATACGGTTGCAAACCATAGGAAGAGGCACTCAAACGCGTTGCTTCCAATAGTGTCTCAAGATCTTGATGCGATATTTTTTTTGATGCATCAAATTTTTTGGTGGCGTACCGCCATGTTCTATGTTCTAAAATGTTGTTCATTGTATTAAAATTTATCCAATAAGAGGTTTAATTGTTCCAATTCTTGTTTTGAGAAATGTTGAACGATTTCATTTTCGGTCTCGGCCACTACTTTATCCATTTGGGTCAAAGCTTGGGAACCACTTTCGGTAATCAAAATTTCGACCTTTCGTCGGTTTGATGGACACACGCAGCGATCAACATATCCCTTGGCCAAAAGTTTGTCAACCAACCGGGTGGTATTGCTCATCTTGGTCACCATCCGTTCGTTTAGTGTGGACAAGTTGGCCGGCTTGCCTTTCTGTCCTCTAAGAATGCGCAATACGTTAAATTGTTGGAGCGAAACCTCAAAAGGCTTTAAAGCATTTCCCACATGTTCATAGATTTTGTTGTGAATCAGGGTGATGTGAATCAACGTTCGCGTCTCCAACGGCATTTTCTTAGTTGTCTTTATGATTTCCTCAACATTCATGTATAAACAATATTTGTATATACAAATGTATGTTGAATTTTTGTTTCTACCTTTGACTTGACAGATAAATTTTTGTTAAAACAGAAATGAAGGCAGTTACAATTTGTAAATTTAATAGGTTAAAATTCAGATAATGAAGAACTTGGTATTGATGATTGTATTGGTGTTGTCTATTGCTCTGGGGTGTGGAAACAAAACGGAAAAAGGGTCCGCAGAAAATCTTTCTGAGCCACAGGATTATGCGTTGGTGCAAACTAACAAGAATGAGGATGTAAAATTTCCTGTCTATGATTTTGAAGAGTTTGAACCACTTTTACATAAAGACGATGGTAAGACCTATATTATAAACTTTTGGGCTACCTGGTGCAAACCCTGTATAGTGGAACTGCCCTATTTTGAACGAATCAATGCAGAGCAAAAAGATAACAATGTGGAAGTGTTGTTGGTCAGTTTGGATATGCCCAATATGTGGAAGTCCAGATTGGAGCCCTTTGTGGAAAAGAAGGGCATGAAATCCAAAGTGGTCATTTTGGACGATCCCAAACAAAACGAATGGATTCCCAAAGTATCTGAAGAGTGGGGAGGAGGCATACCGGCTACCTTAATATATAATAAGGAGAAAAGAAACTTTTATGAAAAAGGTTTCACCTACGAGGAATTAAATCAAGAGTTGGACAAATTTTTAAACTAAACGTCATGAGAACAATTAAGATGTTTGGATTGTTTGTGTTGGTTCTGTCCTTGGGAGCCTTTACAGTATCTTCCAACCTTGATGTTGATGGATATGGGATTGGTGACGTTGCAACAGATTTCTCGCTCAAGAATATAGACGGAAACATGGTCTCCCTCTCAGATTTTAAAGAAGCGAAGGGCTATTTGGTCATTTTCACCTGTAACACCTGCCCCTATTCAGTGGCTTACGAAGATCGTATAAATGCTTTGGACGCCAAGTACAAACCCCAAGGAATACCTGTAATTGCAATCAACCCAAATAATCCGGCAGCCAAACCGGGTGATAGTTTTGAGAAAATGAAGGCCCGTGCTGCGGAAAAGAATTTTTCATTCCCATACTTGTTTGATAAAGGCCAAACCATATACCCTCAATACGGCGCCACACGAACGCCACATGTTTTTTTACTGGAAAAAACAGACCGTGGTAATATGGTGAAATATATTGGTGCCATTGACGACAACTATCGTGATGCGTCCCAGGTAGAGGAAAAATTTGTTGAGAATGCCGTGGATGCCCTGTTGGCTGGAAAGGAAATCAAAACCAAGACCACAAAGGCCATTGGGTGTGGCATTCGATAGGAACAGATAAAATTTATAGTATTGAAATCCGGAGTAACGCTTCGGATTTTTATTTTTGCAGAATCTAAACCTATAGCAATTATGGATTTATCACAAGAAGAGTGGACAGAGCAATTGGAAAATGATGACAATGCCGTTATTTTGGATGTCAGGACCCCAGAAGAAATTGAAGAAGGGTATATTCCAAATGCCATCAAAATAGACATTTATTTAGGTCAGGAGTTTATTGATGAGCTGGAGGAATTGGACAAATCCAAGAATTACTACGTTTATTGTAGGTCGGGTAACCGAAGCGGACAGGCCTGCGCGATCATGAACAGCATTGGCTTTGAAAACACCTATAACCTTGAAGGAGGATTCATGAACTGGGAAGGTGAGGTGGCCGAGTAACCAAGGCTGACAAAATCACCTATTTTTTAGATTGTTCCAAAAATGTTGGCCAATTTAGTATATTGTCGGCATGAAGGAAGACTTGCTCCATTTTATATGGGGGCAAAAAAAGCTTCATGGAAGACAACTTACCTCAACTGCCAACGAAGCCATATACATTAAGGCCCCGGGAGTCCCAAATCAGTATGCAGGTCCAGATTTTTTCAATGCCAGAGTGGAAATCGGTTCGCAAACCTGGGTGGGCAATGTGGAAATCCATCTGAAATCCTCGGATTGGTATGCCCATCATCATGAGATTGACCCCAACTACGATAATGTTATTCTACATGTGGTTTGGGAAGATGATATTTCCATTTTTCGGAAAGATGGATCGCCAATTTGCACTTTGGAGGTTAAAAACTATGTATCTACCGGATTGCTGGGTCGGTACAGGAATCTATTGGAAAATGCAAGGCCAAAATTTATCAATTGCGAAAAGGATTTTGGTGGAATTGATACGTTCTTGGTAGAAAATTGGCTCCACAGGCTCTATATTGAACGCCTAGAACAAAAATCCAATTTCATTTTTGAACTTCTTCAAAAGTCCAACAGCGATTGGGAAGGGGTACTGTTTACCCTATTGGCCAAGAATTTTGGGACCAAGGTCAATGGTAAATATTTTCTGGAGCAAGCCCAAAAGCTGGATTTTTCCATAGTCAGAAAAGCAAGTGGTGAATGGTGGCAACTTGAAAGCCTGCTATTTGGGCACTTTGGACTTTTGCACATGGATGATTTCCCGGACCAATATTATTTGCATCTCAAAAAGGAGTATCAATATCTGACCAGAAAATTTGGCTTGTCATCAGCTTTGGGAAAGCCTGATTTTTATGGATTGCGTCCTGCCAATTTTCCTACCATAAGAATATCACAATTGGCGCATCTTTACGTAAAACAGCAACATCTTTTCTCCCATCTCATGGAGCTTGAAGATTTGCAGGATTTTTATAAGAGCTTCCATATAGGTGTAGCCACCTACTGGGAAAACCATTATACCTTTGGTAAAGAATCCAAGAAGAGTCAAAAAAGGCTTTCCAAAAGTTTTATCGATTTGTTGGTTATAAACACCGTGATTCCCCTCAAATTTTGTCATGCAAAACATATGGGCAAAGATGTAAACGATGAGCTAATTTCTTTGGTTTCGCAAATTGGAAAGGAAAAAAACACCATTGTGGATGGATTCACAAGTTTGGGTAGCTCCACTGAAAATGCACTTGAAAGTCAGGCCAAAATTCAACTACACGCCCAATACTGCTCAAAAAATAAATGTCTTCAATGCGCATTGGGCGTCCATTTATTGAACAGAAATACATAATTTTAGCCATGGCTTTATTCTACGATACGCTGTACTATTTCCAAAAAAGGGGTTTTGAGGTCTGCAGACGCATAGCGGAACGCTTGGGCATTCGTGCCAGAGTGGTGCGTACCACTTTTATATATCTCACCTTTGTTACCCTAGGATTTGGTTTTGCCCTCTACCTCTTTATTGCATTTTGGTTAAAGATCAAGGATTTGGTCTACACCAAGAGAACCTCGGTTTTTGATCTGTAAAATATGATACGACTCCTGCGCTCAAAAATAGTATTGGCCCTGTCTTTAATGGTGTTGGTTCTATTGTTCGGCGTAGTGGGCTATCGGTTAATATCCGATTATACTTGGATTGAAGCCCTCTACATGACCATAATCACGGTTACTACTGTGGGGTTTTCAGAAGTGAGGCCCTTGGATGCCGATGCAAAGATTTTTACTGTAATTTTAATTGTGACCAGTGTTTTTATTTTTGCTTTTGCCATATCGGTGGTCACGGAATATATTTTGGGAAGAAGCTCCTTGGAGCTGTTAAAAAAGAAAAAAGTGAGAAAACAGATAGAAAGTCTCTCAAAACATGTAGTGGTCTGCGGTTTTGGTAGAAATGGCATGCAGGCGGCAGAAAAGCTGATGGCTTACAACAAACCTTTTGTGGTAATAGAACGGGATAAGGAAGTTATTGAGCGTTACGAAAATGAGATCTTGTTCGTGGAAGGCGATGCCAATGAGGACGATATCTTACTGCAAGCAGGCATAGAAAAGGCCCAATACTTGATTACCGCCGTACCCGATGATGCTGCCAACCTGTTCATTGTACTTTCTGCCCGGCAATTGAACAAACAACTCTTCATTATAAGTAGGGCTTCCCAGGTGACCTCGTTAAAAAAATTGGAGTTTGCGGGAGCGGACAAGGTAATCATGCCCGATAAGATAGGGGGAGACCATATGGCATCGCTGGTGGTCATGCCCGATTTGATCACTTTTATGGATAAACTATCCGTGGAAGGCGAACATACCACCAATTTGGAAGAAGTGGAGATCGAGGAGTTTACCAACCAAATAGATTGCAGTTCCATACGTGATTTGGATTTGCGCAGAAAAACAGGTTGCACTATAATAGGGTACATAGCTCCCGATGGTGAATATATCATCAACCCAGAAGCAGATGTGGTGCTTCAACCCAAAAGCAAGGTGATTGTATTGGGTAGGCCGGAACAAATACGAAAACTCAACCAAATGTTTCGAATAGGATAGTTAAAAGATCATTAAATTTTTCTGCGTAAATTTTTTTTATGATATTGCCCGAATTACATCAAATCAAATAATCAAAAACTCATTTATGAAGTATAAACTTCTTTCAGTTTTAACCTTATTGTTGCCACTATCAACTTTTGCACAAGAAGCTACAAAGAAAGGCTTGGATGAGCGTGTAAACGACGCATTCATGCCTTTTGCTGTTTGGTGGGAAGGATTCGTCCTTACATCGATACCAGTAGGACAGTACAACGTGCCCATTGTTCTTATTTTGTTGGTTTTTGGAGCGACATTTTTTACAATTTATTTCAAATTCCCCAACATTTTAAAGTTTCCGTTGGCCATCAACGTGGTGCGGGGCAAATATGAGGAAGTTGAAATGTACGGTCTTGAAAAAGTGGAATTGCACATGACTGATGATGGTGATATCCCAGATACCATTCGCGATGAAAGCGAAGAAGGGGAGGTAAGCCATTTTCAGGCACTGGCAACTGCGGTTTCAGGAACAGTTGGCTTAGGAAACATAGCTGGTGTTGCCGTAGCTATTGCACTTGGTGGTCCTGGGGCTACCTTTTGGATGATTGTCTGTGGATTAATAGGGATGTCAACCAAATTTGTGGAATGTACTCTTGGGGTAAAATACAGGGATGTTGACGATAATGGAGTGGTTCATGGTGGTCCTATGTACTACTTGTCAAGAGGTCTTGAGAAAAAGGGGCTTAAAAGCCTAGGGAAAATATTGGCTGTCGTTTTTGCCATATTGTGCGTTGGTGCCTCCTTCGGAGGAGGAAACGCATTTCAATCCAACCAAGCTGCGGTACAGTTGTCCACCATGTTTAATTTAGAAGGTGGAGCAGTTGGTGTGGTCATAGGGATTGTATTGGCTGTTTTGGTAGGAATTGTGATTATTGGGGGTATCAAAAAGATTGCCAGTGTCACTGAGAAGATTGTTCCGTTTATGGCTGTGATTTATGTAATTGCTTCCTTGATTATCATTTTTGCCAACATCAAGTACATCGGAGATGCAGTTTCCATGATTTTTGCCGGAGCATTTACGCCAGAAGCAGGTTTGGGAGGTATTTTGGGAGTAATCATAGTTGGATTTCAACGAGCGGCTTTTTCCAATGAGGCAGGTGCTGGTTCTGCATCTATTGCCCACTCCGCGGTAAAAACCAAGTATGCTGCTTCTGAAGGATTGGTGGCGCTTATGGAGCCTTTTATTGATACGGTTGTTATCTGTACAATGACCGCTTTGGTGATTATCTTTTTTAATATGGATGCTGGGGCTTTCGATTATGGAAATGCAGTTGGAAGTACAGTTTTGATCAATGAGTCCGGCACTTATATTGGAGGTGTGGATTTGACCTCAATGGCCTATGATTCTGTAATACCTGGATTTAGATATGTGCTTACTATTGCTATCGTCTTGTTTGCCTTCTCTACTATGATTTCATGGTCTTACTATGGACTCCAATCCTGGAAGTATCTCTTTGGAAGGGGCAAGACCGCGGATATAGCTTACAAAATACTGTTCTTGTTATTCGTGGTGATTGGGGCTGCGGCCACTTTGGATGCGGTCATTAAATTCTCCGATGCCATGATTTTGGCACTTGTATTTCCAAATATGGTGGGGCTACTTATCCTGTTCCCAAGGGTGAAAGATGAATTAAAGAGATATACAAAGGCCATTAATAAGGTCTACTGATACTATTTCAATTGGAAAAAAAGGGATTCCACTTCCGGTTCAACAAGCAAGAACGAAGTGGAATCTTTTTTTTGTTGCTAATTATTTTTATCCTTCAAGGGATATTTTTCTACATAAAAGCGAAACCGTTTAACGGCAATAAAAGGATTGCGATCAATACCGATGCCCAATCCAGACTGGATAGCTTAAAGCAGGAAAGTCAAATCAGCGCCTTGAAAATTTTTCCGTTCAATCCAAATTATATCACCGACCACAAAGGGTATGTTTTGGGAATGTCGTCAAAAGAATTGGATAAATTATTTGCCTTCCGGGCCAAGGGAAGGTTTGTGAATTCGGCGCAAGAGTTTCAACAAGTGACCCAAGTTTCAGATTCCCTGTTGGAAACCATGTCGCCATACTTTAAGTTTCCCAATTGGGATAAAAAGGATGATTCGAAAAAGCACTTTCATCCTATTGAAGAGAAACCTGTTGAGGTTACTGACCTTAACAGGGCAACTCCTGAAGAATTAATGGACGTAAATGGTATAGGGCCAAAACTTTCCCAGAGAATTGTCAAGTTTCGGGACAGGCTGGGTGGATTTTTGGTCACTGAACAGCTTTATGATGTATATGGCTTGGAGCCGGAAGTGGTACAGCGTGCCATGGAGCGTTTTCAAGTGCATCAACCGCCTGCCGTCAAAAAAATCAGCATAAACACCGCCACAGTAGAAGAATTGTCAAAACTGGTCTATATAACTACTGATATGGCCCATGCCATTGTTCGGTATCGGGAGGAGAACGGGGCATTTGGTGCATTGGACGAATTAAGCAACCTAAAGGTATTGCCTGCGGAAAGGATTGGGAGAATTAAGCTATATTTGACCCTATAAAATTGCACGAATGGTTACAGATACCTTGTATACTATGAACTTTGATTATTCGGAGACCCAAAAAATGGTTGCTGAGTCTGCCCGGGAGTTTGCCCAGCAGTATATTTTTCCACATGTCATGGAATGGGACGAAACCCAAACTTTTCCTATTGAGGTTTTTAAAAAAGCTGGCGAAATGGGATTTATGGGGATTTTGGTTCCAGAGGAATTGGGAGGTTCTGGACTGGGATATCATGAATATATTGCCATTTTGGAAGAAATTTCCAAGGTCGACCCGTCTATTGGCTTGTCGGTAGCAGCTCACAATTCTCTATGTACCAACCATATCTTGAGTTTTGGTGACGAAGAGCAAAAACAAAGGTGGATTCCTAAATTGGCAACTGCCGAATGGTTGGGAGCTTGGGGACTAACGGAACACAATACAGGTTCTGATGCTGGCGGTATGAACACCACAGCAGTGAAAGATGGAGATCATTGGATTTTAAATGGTTCCAAAAATTTTATTACCCATGGAAAGAGTGGTGATATTGCCGTAGTGATAGCACGTACTGGAGAAAAAGGGGATAGCCATGGAATGACAGCCTTTGTTGTGGAAAAGGGAACCAAAGGATTCACCAGTGGTAAAAAAGAAGACAAGTTGGGAATGCGGGCAAGTGAAACCGCAGAACTTATATTTTCAGATTGTAGGATACCCGATGCAAACAGGTTGGGAGCAGTAGGGGATGGTTTTATCCAATCCATGAAGGTGTTGGATGGAGGAAGGATTTCCATTGGAGCACTATCCTTGGGAGTGGCCAAAGGTGCATATGAGGCTGCTTTGAAGTATTCCAAAGAACGAACTCAGTTTGGCAAGCCCATTTGTGAATTTCAAGGTATATCCTTTAAATTGGCAGATATGGCCACGGAAATTGAGGCTTCGGAACTATTGCTCCATAAAGCAGCGTTCCTGAAAAATGAGGGTCGGCCTATGACCAAACTCGGGGCCATGTGCAAAATGTACGCATCGGAAGTGTGTGTCAAAGTGGCCAATGAGGCGGTTCAAATCCATGGAGGTTATGGATATACCAAAGATTTCCCAGTGGAGAAGTTTTATCGTGACTCCAAGCTTTGTACCATAGGGGAAGGTACCACGGAAATCCAAAAAGTGGTGATTTCCAGAAATATTCTAAAGTAATTTGTTTGTTAATAGTATTTAGGTGTATATTTGCACTCCAAAATTCTAAAAGAAAGGAGGTTGTAGCCCATGTTAATTATACCAGTAAAAGAAGGAGAAAACATCGATAGAGCTTTAAAGCGTTTCAAGCGTAAGTTTGATAAGACCGGGACCATGCGTCAGTTGAGAAGCAGACAGCAGTTCACTAAACCTTCCGTGCAGCGTAGAGCTGAGATCCAGAAAGCACAGTACATTCAAGGCTTGAGGGACCAAGAGGAAGTATAGGCTCTTGAATAGAACATATAAAGTATCCCGTTTCATTTTTGGAACGGGATTTTTTGTTTTTAGGGACTTCGCAAATGTATTTGGTATACCTTTGAGGTATGTCTGTTGGAGCTTTCACATCCTATCTACGTTTGGAAAAGAATTATTCCGAACATACGGTCAAGGCTTATGAACGGGATATTGAAGAATTTTCCATGTTTTGTGAGCAAGACCATCAAGTGGAATCCATAGACTCCATGGACTACCCCATTATCAGAAATTGGATTGTATCCTTATCCAATACAGGGCTATCCAACAGGTCTATCAACAGAAAAATATCCTCACTCCAAGCCTATTACAAGTTTTTAATGAAAATAGGTGAAATAAAGAGCACCCCATTGGCCAAGCACAAGGCGCTCAAAACAGAGAAAAAAGTGGAAGTACCCTTTTCGGAACAGGAAATGGATAGAATCTTGTCGGAAATACCTTTTGAGGATAATTTTGAGGGGATGCGGGATAAACTCATCATTGAGCTTTTGTATACGACCGGGATGCGTAGGACAGAGCTTGTGAACCTGAACCTCGGGGCAGTGGATTTTTCCAATGCAACATTAAAGGTTTTGGGGAAAAGAAACAAAGAACGGATTCTCCCGTTACTGCCTGCCACAGTTGAACTTATTAAGGAATACCTGATATACCGTTCCAGATTGCAGAAAATAGAAAATCCTGCATTTATTTTTCTTACCAAAGAAGGAGCTAAAATTTATGAAACACTTGTTTATCGTATCATAAATAAGTATTTTAGTTTAGTGTCCCCCAAGGTAAAAAAGAGTCCACATATATTAAGGCACACCTTTGCAACACACTTGCTTAACGGGGGGGCGGATTTAAATTCGGTTAAAGAATTATTGGGCCATTCAAGTTTGGCTTCGACACAAGTCTATACGCACAACAGTATAGCAGAACTAAAAAAGGTTCACCAAAAGGCCCACCCTAGGAACAAGAAGTGAAATTCTTGTATTGTTTAACTTCGCTGTCGCTTGACAGCACTAAAATCATATCTTATGAAAGTAAATGCGCAATCGGTAAATTTTGTAGCTGATGGTAAGCTTCTGGACTTTATCCAAAAGAGAATGGATAAAATGGAATTGTTCTATGACAAGGTCATTGACTCGGATGTTTATTTAAAGGTGGAGAACACCAGTGCAAAAGAGAATAAGATAGTGGAAATCATGGTATCTGTCCCAGGGGATAAGATGATGGTTAAAAAGCAATGTAAGTCCTTTGAGGAGGCGGTCGATTCAGCCTGTAGTTCCTTGGAAAGACAGTTGGTAAGGCGAAAGGAAAAACTCAGGGCCAAGGTTTGATCAAAATTTTTCAAATTTTATTTTGAATAAAAAAATAAATCTCTACATTTGCAGTCCGTTAGAAATAGCGGACTTTTTTATGTTCAAAAAAGCGGTAAAAATGCCGATATAGCTCAGCTGGCTAGAGCAGCTGATTTGTAATCAGCAGGTCGTGGGTTCGAGTCCCTCTATCGGCTCGTAAGATACTGAAAATAAGGCGGGGAGATACTCAAGCGGCCAACGAGGACAGACTGTAAATCTGTTGGTTTTCACCTTCGCAGGTTCGAATCCTGCTCTCCCCACGAAGTTGTTAGCGAACAACAGGACGTGGAAAGTTTTTTGAAATGTTGAAGTTTTTTGGGTGTAAGTCCCAAATAAAAATGCGGGAGTAGCTCAGTTGGTAGAGCGTCAGCCTTCCAAGCTGAATGTCGCCGGTTCGAACCCGGTCTCCCGCTCTAAACCGATTTTGGAACAAAAGATTTCAAAATTGTGTAGGTTGAAGTTTAACATGCTGGACTTGCAACTTTAAACGCTAAACCTGAAAACGCAATAAGCCGGTGTAGCTCAGGGGTAGAGCGTTTCCTTGGTAAGGAAGAGGTCAGGGGTTCAAATCCCCTCATTGGCTCAAAACGATTTGTACACTAATATAAACTAAGATTAAAATCATTTTAAAATGGCAAAGGAAACTTTTGATCGTTCCAAACCCCACTTAAATATTGGTACCATTGGTCACGTGGATCACGGTAAAACTACCTTGACTGCTGCCATCACTACCGTATTGGCTAACGCGGGATTGTCAGAGCTTAGAAGCTTTGATTCTATTGATAACGCTCCCGAGGAAAAAGAAAGAGGTATTACCATTAACACTTCTCACGTAGAGTATCAAACTGAAAACCGTCACTACGCACACGTTGACTGTCCTGGTCACGCGGATTACGTAAAGAACATGGTAACTGGTGCTGCTCAGATGGACGGTGCTATTTTGGTTGTTGCTGCAACTGATGGTCCTATGCCTCAGACTCGTGAGCACATCCTTTTGGGTCGTCAGGTAGGTATTCCTCGTATCGTTGTTTTCTTGAACAAAGTTGACATGGTTGATGATGAGGAGCTTTTGGAACTTGTTGAAATGGAAGTAAGGGAATTGCTTTCTTTCTATGAGTACGATGGTGACAATGGACCTGTTATTGCTGGTTCTGCACTTGGTGCTTTGAACGGTGAGCAAAAATGGGTTGATACCGTAATGGAGTTGATGAAAGCTGTTGATGAGTGGATCGAGCTTCCTGAGAGAGATGTTGATAAGCCTTTCTTGATGCCTATTGAAGACGTATTTACCATTACTGGTCGTGGTACCGTAGCTACTGGTCGTATCGAAACAGGTGTTGCCAACACTGGTGATGCTGTTGATATTATCGGTATGGGTGCTGAGAAATTGTCTTCTACTATCACTGGGGTTGAGATGTTCCGTAAGATTTTGGATAGAGGTGAAGCTGGTGATAACGTAGGTCTTCTTTTGAGAGGTATCGAAAAATCCGATATCAAAAGAGGTATGGTAATCTGTAAGCCAGGTTCCGTTAAGCCACACGCTAAATTCAAAGCTGAGGTCTATATCCTTAAGAAAGAAGAAGGTGGTCGTCACACTCCATTCCACAACAACTACCGTCCTCAGTTCTACGTTCGTACAACTGACGTAACTGGAAACATTGTGCTTCCTGATGGAGTTGAAATGGTTATGCCAGGTGATAACTTGACAATCACTGTTGATTTGATTCAGCCAATCGCATTGAACGTAGGTCTACGTTTCGCTATCCGTGAAGGTGGTAGAACTGTTGGAGCTGGTCAGGTTACTGAAATTTTAGATTAATCATTTTTGAAAATAATGCACTAAAGGGTGTCCCGGATTCTCGGGATACCTTTCAGTGTAATTATAAACGGGTGTAGCTCAGTTGGTAGAGCACTGGTCTCCAAAACCAGGTGTCGGGAGTTCGAGTCTCTCCTCCCGTGCAAGAAAATACAAGCAGTACTATGTTGACTTATATTAAGGAATCCTTCGAGGAATTAAAGAATAATGTTACTTGGTTGGATAGGGACAAGGCCTCTAACCTAATGGTGGTTGTGGCTGTATTCTCAATCATCTTTGCCTTGGCAACATGGGGTGTGGATGAACTTTTTAGCAAGTTGGTAGGATTGTATTTTGAACAAATAATAGGTTAAGTCGGTATGTCTGAAGTTCTTGAGAAAAAATGGTACGTGGTACGGGCTGTCAGTGGTCAAGAAAATAAGATCAAGGGCTACATAGAGAGTGAGGTAGAGCGCAATGGTTTTGGCGACTATCTTGAAGAAGTCCTTGTGCCTACCGAGAAAGTTGTACAAATCAGAAACGGAAAGAAAATCAATAAAGAAAGGGTTTACTTTCCGGGATATATAATGATCAAAGCCAATCTTGGTGGTGAAATGGTGCATATTATACGTTCCATAACCAATGTGATTGGATTTTTGGGTGAAACCAAAGGTGGTGATCCCGTGCCTTTGAGAAAATCAGAGGTGAACCGAATGCTTGGGAAAGTGGATGAACTGGCTGTCAATACAGACAATGTGGCCATTCCATTTGTGTTGGGTGAAACGGTAAAAGTTATTGATGGTCCTTTCAACGGATTCAATGGAACTGTTGAAAAAGTCAATGAAGAAAAGCGTAAGCTAGAGGTAATGGTTAAGATTTTTGGCAGAAAAACACCATTGGAACTTAGCTATATGCAAGTCGAGAAAGTATAGACTCAAGACCGGGAGAAACAAGATAAAAGACGATGAATGTCTTGACTCTTGGTTCTATAAGTTTTGAATCAGAAAAGTTAAGAATTAAATTGAGCTGTTACATATATAAAGCTGTGTTGCTTCCAATTGACACACTTTAAATTTAATTAGAAACAATGGCAAAAGAAGTAGATAAGGTAGTTAAATTACAAGTTAGGGGAGGTGCTGCGAACCCATCGCCACCGGTTGGACCCGCCTTAGGTGCTGCTGGTGTTAACATCATGGAGTTCTGTAAGCAGTTTAATGCGCGTACACAGGACAAACAAGGCAAAGTATTGCCGGTTGTTATCACCGTTTACAAAGACAAATCTTTCGAGTTTGTTGTAAAGACACCACCTGCGGCAGTTCAATTGATGGAAGCAGCTAAGATTAAAAAAGGATCTGGCGAACCTAACAGGGTTAAGAACGGTTCGGTCTCTTGGGATCAAGTAAAGCAAATCGCCGAAGACAAAATGGTAGATTTGAATGCTTTTACAGTAGAGTCTGCAATGAGTATGGTTGCAGGTACTGCTAGATCTATGGGCCTTAAAATAGCCGGTAAAAGACCTTTTTAAAATCTTAAAAGCAATTTAGAATGGCAAGATTGACAAAAAAGCAAAAAGAAGCCCAAGCCAAAATAGATAAGAATAAACTCTATTCCTTGGAAGAGGCCTCTGCTTTGGTAAAAGAAATAACCAATGTAAAATTTGACGCTTCCATTGATTTGGCGGTTCGTTTGGGTGTAGATCCAAGAAAAGCAAATCAAATGGTGCGTGGCGTGGTTACCCTTCCCCATGGAACTGGTAAGGACGTTAAGGTTTTGGCACTGGTGACCCCTGATAAAGAAGCCGAAGCTCAAGAAGCTGGTGCCGACTATGTAGGGTTAGACGAATATTTGGATAAAATTAAAGGCGGTTGGACCGATGTTGATGTTATCATCACCATGCCAAGCGTTATGGGAAAATTAGGTCCATTAGGTCGCGTTTTGGGGCCAAGGGGATTAATGCCCAATCCAAAGACCGGAACCGTTACCATGGATGTGGCCAAGGCTGTATCTGAGGTAAAGGCTGGTAAGATAGACTTTAAAGTGGATAAAACGGGAATTGTACATGCCGCTATCGGTAAAGCTTCATTTTCTGCAGATAAAATTGCAGGAAATGCCAAGGAATTGATTGATACTTTGGTGAAGTTGAAGCCTGCCGCAGCAAAAGGAGTATACATGAAAAGTATCTACTTGTCCAGTACTATGAGTCCCAGTGTTCAATTGGATCCAAAAGCAGTTTAAGTAACTGGTAGTTCAATATTTTAACTATGACAAGAGAAGAAAAAGCAACAGTAATAGAAGATTTGACTGCACAGTTAGCTGAAACCGCCAATATTTACTTGGCAGATATTTCAGGATTGGATGCCGTTGCCACTTCTAACCTTAGAAGGGCATGTTTCAAGGCCAATATTAAACTTGCAGTGGTTAAGAACACCTTGCTTGCAAAAGCAATGGAAGCTTCTGATAAGGAATTTGGTGAACTTCCCGGCGTGTTGAAAGGCAATACATCCATGATGTTGTCCGAAACCGGAAATGCACCTGCGAAACTTATCAAGGACTTTAGAAAAAAATCAGATAAACCTTTGTTGAAGGGAGCCTTTATAGCTGAGGCCATATACATCGGGGACGAAAACCTTGAGGCACTTGTAAACATCAAGTCCAAAGAAGAAGTCATCGGAGATATTATCGGATTATTGCAATCACCGGCCAAGAATGTTATTTCTGGTCTTAAATCAGGTGGAGGCAAGTTGGCCGGTATCCTTAAGACATTATCTGAAAAAGAATAATTCGCGCACAATAAACTAAGTATATTTTTAAAATTTTTATTAAACGATAGAAAAATGGCAGATTTAAAAGATTTTGCAGAACAGTTGGTTAACCTTACAGTAAAAGAGGTAAATGAATTGGCCGACATATTGAAAGAAGAATACGGTATTGAGCCTGCTGCTGCTGCAGTAGCTGTTGCTGCTGGTGGTGGAGCCGCTGGTGGTGATGCTGAGGCTGCTGAGGAAAAATCAGAATTCGATGTAATCCTTAAAGCAGCTGGTGCTTCTAAATTGGCAGTTGTAAAATTGGTTAAGGAATTGACCGGTCTTGGACTGAAAGATGCTAAAGACATTGTTGACAGCGCACCAAAAGCTGTTAAGGAAGCTGTTTCTAAAGATGAGGCAGAAGGTATCAAAAAATCATTGGAAGAAGCAGGAGCAGAAGTTGAGCTTAAATAATAGCTTATACCATAAAGGTTTGGTTAAGGTCTTTCCATTTTTGGTTAGACCTTAGCCTATTTTAATAAGGAGTGTATAAAGTCATACACGGCCCCCATAGTATTCACGATCAAAATTTGTCCATAGATGTTCACAAACACTATTGAAAGAGTTAATTTCGCATCCGCTAAGAACATACCGGAATACCCGGATTTCTTGGACATTCAGATAAAATCATTTCAAGACTTTTTTCAACTTGAAACCAAATCTGACGAAAGAGGGAACGAAGGTCTCTACAACACCTTCATGGAGAATTTTCCAATCACAGATACCAGAAACCAGTTTGTACTAGAGTTTTTGGATTACTTCATAGATCCACCCAGATATTCCATCCAAGAATGTATCGAGCGTGGACTTACTTACAGTGTTCCATTAAAGGCACGTCTTAAATTATACTGTACCGATCCTGAGCACGAAGACTTTGAGACCATTGTACAGGATGTATACTTGGGTACCATCCCGTATATGACTCCGAGTGGGACCTTTGTGATCAATGGTGCAGAGCGTGTGGTTGTTTCCCAGTTGCACAGATCTCCGGGGGTTTTCTTTGGACAATCTTTTCACGCAAACGGAACAAAATTGTATTCAGCCAGGGTAATTCCTTTCAAAGGATCTTGGATTGAATTTGCTACCGATATCAATGGTGTTATGTACGCCTATATCGATAGAAAGAAAAAATTACCGGTAACCACCCTATTCAGGGCCATTGGTTTTGAAAGGGATAAGGATATCTTGGAAATCTTCGATCTATCCGAAGAAGTAAAAGTTTCCAAGGCTGGTCTTAAAAAAGTATTGGGCCGCAAATTGGCCGCAAGGGTGTTGAATACATGGCATGAGGATTTTGTGGACGAGGATACCGGAGAAGTGGTTTCCATTGAGCGTAATGAAATCATCCTTGACCGTGATACCATTTTGGAAAAGGAGCATATCGATGAAATCATTGATGCCGATGTGAAGACCATCCTACTTCACAAGGAAAACAATGCACAGTCAGATTACGCCATTATCCACAACACCTTGCAAAAGGACCCTACCAACTCTGAAAAGGAAGCGGTAGAACATATTTACAGACAATTGCGTAATGCCGAGCCACCCGATGAGGAAACCGCTCGTGGTATTATCGATAAATTGTTCTTCTCCGATCAACGTTACTCTTTGGGTGAGGTAGGTCGTTACAGAATGAACAAGAAATTGGGCTTGGACATTGGTATGGACAAAGAAGTCTTGACCAAGGAAGATATCATTACCATCATCAAGTATTTGATCGAGTTGATCAACTCCAAAGCGGAGATTGATGATATCGACCACTTGTCCAACCGTCGTGTACGTACCGTGGGTGAGCAATTGTCCCAGCAGTTTGGAGTAGGTTTGGCACGTATGGCACGTACCATCCGTGAGCGTATGAACGTTCGTGACAACGAGGTGTTTACCCCAATCGATTTGATCAACGCCAAGACCTTGTCTTCCGTGATCAACTCGTTCTTCGGGACCAACCAGTTGTCTCAGTTCATGGACCAGACCAACCCATTGGCTGAAATTACACACAAAAGAAGATTGTCCGCATTGGGGCCAGGTGGTCTTTCCCGTGAAAGAGCTGGTTTCGAGGTGCGTGACGTTCACTATACCCACTACGGTAGATTGTGTCCCATTGAAACCCCTGAAGGACCAAACATTGGTTTGATCTCTTCACTTTCCGTATTTGCGAAAGTGAACAGCATGGGCTTCTTGGAAACTCCTTACCGTAAAGTTGCCGATGGAAAAGTAGACGTGAAAGATCACATCTACTTGAGTGCAGAGGAGGAAGAAGGAATGAAAATTGCCCAGGCGAACATTCCTTTGAAAGATGACGGCACCATTGACAGGGATAAGGTAATTGCCCGTGAAGAAGGGGATTTCCCAGTGGTTGATCCTGCTGAAATCCAGTACACGGACGTTGCCCCCAACCAGATTGCATCCATCTCTGCTTCCTTGATTCCGTTCTTGGAACATGATGATGCGAACCGTGCGTTGATGGGCTCCAACATGATGCGCCAGGCCGTACCATTGTTGCGTCCTGATTCACCTATCGTGGGTACAGGTCTTGAAAGACAAGTAGCTACCGACTCCAGGGTATTGATCAATGCCGAAGGCAATGGAACCGTGGAGTATGTGGATGCCCAAAAAGTCACTATCAAATACGATAGAACCGATGAAGAGCGCTTGGTAAGCTTCGAAGAAGACTCCAAGACCTACGAATTGGTGAAATTTAGAAAGACCAACCAAGGGACCAGCATCAACTTGAAGCCTATCGTGAAGAAAGGTGACAAGGTGAAAAAAGGTCAAGTACTTTGTGAAGGATATGCTACCGAAAAAGGTGAATTGGCCTTGGGTAGAAACATGAAAGTAGCCTTTATGCCTTGGAAAGGATATAACTTTGAGGATGCGATCGTAATCTCTGAAAAAGTGGTTCGTGAGGATATCTTTACCTCCATCCACATTGATGAGTACGCTCTTGAGGTTAGGGATACCAAATTGGGTGCAGAGGAATTGACCAACGATATTCCAAACGTATCCGAGGAAGCTACCAAGGACTTGGACGAGTACGGTATGATCCGTATCGGTGCCGAGGTAAAACCTGGTGACATCCTTATTGGTAAGATCACTCCAAAAGGAGAATCAGACCCAACCCCAGAGGAAAAATTGTTGCGTGCCATCTTTGGTGACAAGGCCGGTGACGTAAAAGATGCTTCCTTGAAAGCTTCACCATCGTTGAGAGGTGTGGTTATTGACAAAAAATTGTTCTCTCGTTCCATCAAGGACAAGCGCAAGCGTTCCGAGGACAAAGAAGCCATCTCAAGATTGGAGATGGATTACGAGGTGAAATTCCAGCAATTGAAAGATGTATTGATCGAGAAATTATTTGGCTTGATCAATGGTAAAACATCTCAAGGTGTCATCAACGATTTGGGTGAGGAAGTACTTCCAAAAGGAAAGAAATACACCATTAAAATGTTGAACGCTGTTGACGATTTTGCCCACTTGGTTGGAGGTAGCTGGACAACAGATGAGGATACCAATGCTTTGGTGGCCGATTTGTTGCACAACTACAAGATCAAATTGAACGACATTCAAGGGAACCTAAGAAGGGACAAGTTCACCATCTCCGTTGGGGATGAGCTTCCTGCGGGAATCATGAAGTTGGCCAAGGTCTACATCGCCAAAAAACGCAAGTTGAAAGTGGGTGATAAAATGGCGGGTCGTCACGGTAACAAAGGTATTGTTGCCCGTATCGTTCGTCAGGAAGACATGCCGTTCTTGGAAGATGGAACTCCTGTGGACATCGTATTGAACCCACTGGGTGTACCTTCAAGGATGAACATTGGTCAGATCTACGAAACCGTTTTGGGTTGGGCCGGATTGAAATTGGGTAAAAAGTTTGCTACACCAATTTTTGATGGTGCCACTTTGGACGAGATCAATGCATTGACTGATGAGGCCGGTGTGCCACGTTTCGGACATACACACCTTTATGATGGTGGAACAGGTCAGCGTTTTGACCAGGCTGCCACCGTTGGGGTGATCTATATGTTGAAATTGGGTCACATGGTAGACGACAAGATGCACGCACGTTCCATTGGACCATACTCGTTGATCACACAACAACCATTGGGTGGTAAGGCCCAGTTTGGTGGTCAGCGTTTTGGAGAGATGGAAGTATGGGCATTGGAAGCCTACGGTGCTTCATCAACCCTAAGGGAAATCCTGACCGTTAAGTCGGATGACGTTATCGGAAGGGCCAAGACCTATGAATCCATCGTGAAAGGCGAGACCATGCCAGAACCTGGATTGCCAGAATCTTTCAACGTATTGATGCACGAACTTAAAGGTTTGGGCTTGGATATCCGTTTGGAAGAGTAGAACACTATATTACATTAATTATATCATCACCATATTGTTATGGCTAGAATAAAAGACAATAACGCACCAAAAAGGTTCAATAAGATTTCCATAGGATTGGCCTCTCCAGAGTCCATTTTGGCTGAGTCCCGTGGCGAAGTATTGAAGCCTGAAACCATTAACTATAGAACGCACAAGCCCGAGCGTGATGGATTGTTCTGCGAGCGTATCTTTGGTCCCGTAAAGGATTATGAGTGTGCCTGTGGAAAGTATAAGCGTATCCGTTACCGTGGAATCGTTTGTGATCGTTGTGGTGTTGAAGTAACCGAGAAAAAAGTACGTAGGGACCGTGTAGGGCACATCAACCTAGTGGTTCCCGTAGCACACATCTGGTACTTCCGTTCATTGCCAAATAAAATCGGATACCTTTTGGGATTGCCTTCCAAAAAGTTGGATATGATCATTTACTACGAAAGGTATGTGGTCATCCAACCCGGTATTGCCAAAGGTCCCGAAGGAGAGGAAATCCACAAAATGGATTTCTTGACCGAAGAGGAATATTTGAACATCTTGGAGTCCATCCCTTCTGAGAACCAGTACTTGGAAGATACCGACCCCAACAAGTTCATCGCCAAAATGGGTGCCGAATGTTTGATCGATTTATTGTCCAGAATCGATTTGGAACAATTGTCCTACGAACTTCGTCACAAGGCAAACACCGAAACATCAAAACAACGTAAGACCGAAGCCTTGAAACGTCTTCAAGTGGTTGAGGCCTTGCGTGAATCACAGGACAACAGGGAGAACAACCCTGAGTGGATGATCATGAAGGTCATTCCCGTGATTCCACCAGAATTGCGCCCATTGGTGCCATTGGATGGTGGTCGTTTTGCCACTTCGGATTTGAACGATCTATACCGTAGGGTGATCATCCGTAACAACCGTCTAAAGCGGTTGATGGAGATCAAAGCCCCTGAGGTAATCTTGCGAAATGAGAAACGTATGCTTCAAGAAGCTGTGGATTCCCTTTTCGACAACACAAGAAAAGCCTCTGCGGTAAAAACAGAATCAAACAGACCATTGAAATCCCTTTCAGATTCCTTGAAAGGTAAACAAGGTCGTTTCCGTCAAAACCTTTTGGGTAAACGTGTGGATTACTCCGCTCGTTCCGTAATTGTTGTTGGTCCGGAATTGAAATTGTACGAATGTGGTCTGCCAAAAGATATGGCGGCCGAGCTGTACAAGCCTTTTGTTATCCGTAAGTTAATAGAAAGAGGTATTGTAAAGACAGTAAAGTCTGCCAAGAAGATCATAGACAAGAAAGAGCCTGTGGTTTGGGATATTCTGGAAAATGTCCTTAAAGGACATCCAGTTCTATTGAACCGGGCCCCCACATTACACCGATTGGGTATCCAAGCGTTCCAGCCCAAACTTATTGAAGGTAAGGCGATTCGTTTGCACCCCTTGGCGTGTACCGCATTCAACGCGGATTTCGATGGGGATCAGATGGCGGTTCACTTGCCATTGGGGCCAGAGGCCATTTTGGAGGCCCAATTGTTGATGTTGGCTTCCCAAAATATCTTGAACCCTGCAAATGGTTCGCCAATTACGGTACCATCACAGGATATGGTTTTGGGATTGTACTATATGACCAAGGAAAGAAGGTCTACCAAAGAAGTTCCTGTAAAAGGGGAAGGCTTGACGTTCTATTCCGCTGAAGAGGTTGAGATTGCCTTTAACGAAAAGAAAGTAGATCTTAATGCAGCAATCAAGGTAAGGACCAAAGACTTCAATGAAAATGGAGAATTGGTCAATCAAATTATTGAAACTACGGTAGGTCGTGTATTGTTCAACTCGGAAGTACCGGAACAAGCAGGATTCATCAACCAAGTATTGAACAAGAAGGCCCTAAGGAACATTATTGGGGATATTCTTGCCGTGACCGATGTACCTACAACGGCCGATTTCTTGGATAAGATCAAATCCATGGGATATGATTTCGCTTTCAAGGGAGGTTTGTCCTTCAGTTTGGGAGATATCATCATCCCTGCCGAAAAGCAAGATATGATCAACGAAGCCAACGAGCAGGTTGATGGTATTATGATGAACTATAACATGGGTCTTATCACCAACAATGAGCGATATAACCAGGTTATTGATGTTTGGACTTCCACCAACGCCATGTTGACCGAATTGGCCATGAAGCGAATCCGTGAGGACAAGCAAGGATTCAACTCGGTATATATGATGTTGGATTCCGGTGCGAGGGGTTCCAAAGAGCAGATTCGTCAGTTGACCGGTATGCGTGGATTGATGGCCAAGCCTAAAAAATCTACCGCTGGTGGTGGTGAAATTATTGAAAACCCGATTCTTTCCAACTTTAAGGAAGGTCTATCCATCTTGGAATACTTTATCTCTACCCACGGTGCGCGTAAGGGTCTTGCTGATACCGCTTTGAAAACTGCGGATGCTGGATACTTGACCCGTCGTTTGGTGGATGTTTCCCAAGATGTGATCATCAACATAGAAGATTGTGGTACACTTCGAGGAATTGAAGTGGAAGCATTGAAGAAGAATGAGGAAATCGTGGAAACCCTCGGAGAACGAATCTTGGGTAGGGTTTCTTTACATGATGTATACAACCCATTGACTGAGGAGTTGATCCTTAGAGCAGGCCAAGATATTACTGAAGCTGATGTGAAGAAGGTGGAAGCCGCTCCAATTGAAAAAATTGAAGTACGTTCACCATTGACTTGTGAGGCGCCTCAGGGAATCTGTGCAAAATGCTACGGAAGAAACCTAGCTACCAATAAAATGGTGCAACGTGGTGAGGCCGTTGGTGTGGTTGCAGCACAATCCATTGGAGAGCCAGGTACTCAGTTGACCTTGCGTACGTTCCACGTAGGGGGTATTGCAGGTAACATTTCTGAGGACAACAAATTGGAGTCCAAGTTCGATGGTGTTGCAGAAATCGAAGATTTGAGGGTTGTTGAAGGTGAAAACAGTGAAGGTGAAAAGACCAATATTGTTATCTCCAGGACTACCGAAATCAAGATAATGGATGCCAAGACAGGAATTACCTTGAGTACCAATAACATTCCTTACGGTTCACAATTGTTTGTGAAGGATGGAGAGAAGATTTCCAAGGGAACCGTGATTTGTCAGTGGGATCCTTATAATGGTGTTATTGTGTCCGAGTTTACAGGACAGATTGCCTATGAGAATATTGAGCAAGGGGTTACCTACCAAGTGGAGATTGATGAACAGACCGGTTTCCAAGAAAAAGTAATCTCTGAATCGAGAAACAAAAAGTTGATTCCTACCTTATTGATCAAGGATGGTAAAGGTGAAACCTTGCGTTCTTACAACTTGCCTGTTGGTTCCCACATTATGGTGAACGATGGGGAGAAAATCAAAGAAGGAAAGATTCTGGTCAAGATTCCACGTAAATCTGCTAAAACAGGGGATATTACTGGTGGTCTTCCAAGAGTAACCGAGTTATTCGAAGCAAGAAACCCGTCTAACCCAGCTGTTGTATCTGAAATAGATGGTGTGGTTTCTTTTGGTAAGATCAAAAGAGGTAACCGTGAAATCATCATCGAATCAAAGACAGGTGAGATCAAGAAGTACTTGGTTAAACTTTCCAACCAAATTTTGGTTCAGGAAAATGACTATGTACGTGCCGGTATGCCATTGTCTGATGGATCTATTACTCCAGAAGACATTTTGGCCATCAAAGGACCATCTGCTGTTCAGCAGTATTTAGTGAACGAGGTTCAGGAGGTATACCGTTTACAAGGTGTAAAAATCAACGATAAGCACTTTGAGGTTGTCGTTAGGCAGATGATGCGTAAAGTACAGATCCAGGATTCGGGAGACACTACCTTCTTGGAGAACCAATTGGTACACAAAGATGACTTCATCAACGAAAATGATGAAATCTTTGGTAAGAAAGTGGTAGAGGATGCAGGTGATTCCGAGAGGTTAAAACCAGGTCAGATAGTTACGGCACGTCAATTAAGGGATGAGAACTCTATTCTTCGAAGAGAGGACAAGACCTTGGTTACCGCAAGGGATGCCGTTGCTGCTACTGCGACACCAATTCTTCAGGGAATTACAAGAGCGTCGTTGCAGACCAAATCCTTTATCTCTGCGGCATCGTTCCAGGAAACCACCAAAGTGTTGAATGAAGCTGCCGTTAATGGTAAGGTAGATACTTTGGAAGGATTGAAGGAAAACGTAATTGTTGGACACAAGATTCCTGCCGGTACCGGTATGAGGGATTATGACAGTATCATTGTAGGTTCCAAAGAGGAATATGATGAGATCATGGCCCGAAAAGAGGAATTTAAATTCTAGATAATGAGCAAGCCCTGACCTAACCGTCAGGGTTTTCTTTTTCATTTTTGAAAGAAAGTAAAGTATGGCTGAAAAAAATCAGAACCAAAAGCAGATTAATATTGAACTGGATGAGAAAACGGCAGAGGGAATTTATTCCAACTTGGCCATTATCAATCATTCCGTATCGGAGTTTGTGGTGGACTTTATCAGTATGATGCCAGGGGCTCCTAAGGCTAAAGTGAAGAGCAGAATTGTGCTGACACCCCAACATGCCAAGAAGTTTTTAAAGGCTTTAAACGATAATGTGGCCCGTTTTGAAAAAGCACACGGCCCTATAAAAGATTATGAGCAACCTTCCATTCCATTGAATTTTGGACCTACGGGAGAAGCTTAAAAAAAGGCCCTGATTTAAATCAGGGCCTTTTTTATCATTTCAGCCAGCCTTTATCGATTCCTTTTTTTGAAAAGAAAACTAGGTAAAGCCCAATGATTATAACAATTATGGGCATCCCATAAGTGGAAGTGCCAAATGCTTCTACCGCATTGGAAATAAAAAGCCAATGGATAAACTGTGCCACGGCAGTTATCAATGAAATAATGAAGAAAGGCCGCGCCCATTTTTTTCGGAGCAAAAGCCCGATTGATCCAATAAGCCCGGAAAAGACTGCAATGGCAAATGCAGCAGTTGCCCAAGCTGGTATTCCTTCAAAAACCTCACGTTGTGCCTGGTCCAAAGATTCCAGAATGGCCTGTTGGTTAAAGGCTTGATTGAGATAGTTAAAAACACCCATCAAATTCCACAAAAGTGCGATAGTGCTTACCACCCAGAACCAAACTGGTGGTTTTACGGTTGTTGTCATAATAGTTATTTTTTGGTTGTGGATACAATGTACAAAAATGACAACAAAGAATGGCTAAGACGTTATTTTACAATAAAGTAAGTGTGTCAATTGTTGCTGTGAACTCCACAGCATTTAGCATGTTTTAACGCTTACTGTTTCTATTGTGAAACTACTTTTTGACTTCTAGATTACGTGGATTGGCTGTTATTCAAACTCTGAAGTATAATGTAGTTTTACAGAAGGGTATTTTTGCTGTGTCATCTGAAGTGAAAATGGAGAATCGGCCAAAAAGACAAGTTTTCCACGTTTATCAGTAGCCAAAAACTTCTGTTTTACCCGTTTAAATTCGGCAAATTCCTCATTATTTTTATCCTCAGGTTCTACCCAACAGGCTTTGTACACTGGAAAGTTCTCATAAGTGCATTTGGCGCCATATTCGTGCTCCAATCGGTATTGGATTACCTCATATTGCAGAGCTCCCACCGTACCAATAATCTTTCTGCCATTCATTTCCAAGGTAAATAACTGGGCTACACCCTCATCCATAAGCTGGTCAATTCCTTTATACAACTGCTTGGCCTTCATGGGGTCTGCATTGTTGATATATCTGAAATGCTCTGGTGAAAAGCTTGGGATACCTTTGTAATGTAGCTTTTCGCCACTGGTTAACGTATCTCCGATCTTAAAATTCCCAGTATCATGCAGTCCAACAATATCACCGGGGTATGAAACATCAACGATTTCCTTTTTTTCCGCAAAGAATGCATTAGGGCTGGAAAATTTTAACTTTTTGTCATGACGAACGTGTAAATAAGGTGTATTACGCTCAAAAGTTCCCGAAACTACCTTTATAAATGCCAATCTATCTCGGTGTTTGGGGTCCATATTCGCATGGATTTTAAACACAAAGCCTGAAAAATCCTTCTCATTGGCTTTTACTAAACGTTCCTCGGCCATTTTGGCTCTTGGGGGAGGAGCAATGTCCACAAAACAGTCTAGCAATTCCCGAACCCCAAAATTATTTAGGGCTGAACCAAAGAAAACAGGTTGTAACTCTCCTTTTAGATATGCTTCTTTGTCAAAATCAGGATATACTCCATTTACCAATTCCAGATTGTCACGAAGGTTTTCAGCGGCACTGGCACCTATAATTTTTTCGAGCTCTGGGCTGTTGATATCATCAAAGGCAATAGTCTCTTCAATATTCTTTTTACTGTTGCCGCTAAATAGATTGATGTTTCTCTCGTAAATATTGTAAATACCCTTAAAATCGTACCCCATTCCTATGGGAAAACTAAGGGGAGTAACAGATAGTCCCAATTTTTGTTCCACTTCGTCCAATAGGTCAAAGGCATCTTTTCCCTCCCGATCTAACTTGTTGATAAAGACAATCATGGGAATATTGCGCATCCGGCAAACTTCAACCAATTTTTCGGTCTGTTCCTCTACACCCTTGGCAACATCGATTACTACAATTACACTGTCAACAGCAGTCAAGGTTCTAAAGGTGTCTTCGGCAAAATCCTTGTGTCCTGGTGTATCTAATATGTTGATTTTCTTATTGTTGTAAATAAATGCCAGAACCGAAGTAGCTACTGAGATACCTCGCTGTCGCTCAATCTCCATGAAGTCGCTCGTGGCGGACTTTTTAATTTTATTGCTCTTTACGGCCCCAGCCTCTTGTATTGCACCTCCAAACAAAAGTAATTTTTCCGTCAAGGTGGTTTTTCCCGCATCAGGGTGAGAGATAATACCAAAAGTTCTTCGTCGCGCTATTTCCTTTTCAAAACTCATCAACAAAAATTTGGGCAAAAATAGGGTAATTATAGCTTTTGTCATCAATTTGTTAAAAGATACCCCATTGTTGATATTTTCGGAAAAAAAGGAAGCCGGCCTTGGGTTATGGTAGCAAAAAGTAGAGTAATTTTCGCTCCGCATTGCTCAAGCGTAAAGTTTGAGCTTCGGTTTATTTTGATTTAATGTAAAGTATGAGGTAAATAATGATGATGAATACGCCTTTTATCGAGAAAAATAGGAGGTGAGCGTCAAATACATTAATTATGTGACCGGATTGTGTTTGTATGTGTCGGAATGACCAAAGCACGAAAAAATAAGAAAGCCCCAATTTTCTTACACTTACGAGAACTACATGCCATGGTGATTAGTTGACCAAAACTTATCATTTATGGAAAAAAATACTTTCTTGGATTTTGGGAGAAGGATACTTTATGGTCTATTTCCTGTTCTGGGACTTGCCATATTCCTGATCATGACCTCTTTTGATGGGGCACCCGCATCCACAACCAAATTCTTGGTCGTTGTAGATATGTACACTGACGCAGATGGAGATGGTGTTCCAGATTACATAGATATTGATGACGATAATGACGGAATTTTGGATTCGGTAGAGGATAATAACCTTGATGGCGATAACGACCCCCTGACCAATCCTTATGATAAAGACTCCGATGGTATTCCCAATCATCTGGACATAGATTCAGATGGTGATGGTATTTTGGATAACATTGAGGGGCAGTCATCCTCAAATTATATAGCACCGTCGGGAATAGATGCCAACAATAATGGTTTGGATGATGCTTATGAAAATGATGGTAAGCTGGGAATCGAACCCATAAATACGGATAGATATAATGGGGGAAATGGGTTTTTGCCAGATTATCTGGATGTGGATTCTGACATCGATGGCATTAGGGACAATGTAGAGGCTCAGTCGTTTAAAGACTATGTTGGGCCCTCTGGAACGGATTCAAATGCAAATGGATTGGACGATGCATATGAAGGGGCATACGGATTTGGGATTATCCCTTTGGATTCAGATGAAGATGGCATACCGGACTACAGGGATTTCGATTCAGATAATGATGGAATAAAAGATAAGGTGGAAGCACAAACATCAGAAGGGTACATTCCACCATCTGATGACAAAAACTGCAATGATATTGATGATGCCTATGAAGATGGATTAAATCCTATTGATACGGATTCCGATTCCATTCCTGATTATAGGGATATCGATAGTGATAATGATGGCATATTGGACAATGTTGAAAGCCAGACAATCCAAGATTATGTGGCGCCAAGCGGAATCGATGATAATGGAGACGGAATGGATGATGTATATGGTCTTGGAGGCATTGATCCCATCAATTCTGATGCAGATTCACTGCCAGATTTTAGAGATATCGATAGTGACGATGACGGGATTCCAGACAACGTTGAGGCGCAGAGCACTGCAGGCTATATTCTCCCGAACAACGACGACGCTGCAACCTACGAGTCGAACGACGGTTTGAACAGCGCCTACCTTGGTGGCTTAGACCCGGAGGACACCGATGGTGACGGCACGCCGGACTACCTTGACGAAGACAGTGATGACGATTTGGTGGCGGACAACAACGAAGGTAACGACTTCAACTATGACGGTATCCCGGACTGGACATACACAGGGACGGATACGGACAACGACGGTCTTGACGACGGCTACGAGGGCAGCGATGTCAACGACGGTTATGACGTGAACGACGAGATAGAGGACCCTGCAACGGACCTTCCCGACACAGATGGTACTGAAGATGTAAACTACCGAGATATTGATGATGATGGCGACGGGATCGACACCCCTGACGAGGACGCAAATGAGGACGGTGACCCTACAAATGATGATACTGATGAAGATGGCACCCCGGACTACCTTGACCCCGACAGTGGCGGAGGTGATGATACGGATGGTGATGGAGTCACTGATGATGATGAAGAGGAAGACGGAACGGATCCTAGCGATGCCTGTGATTTTATATTGGCCAACCAGACCGTGGAACCTTCGTCTGAATGGAAGACATCGGATTGTGATGGAGACGGTGTGACCAACGAGGACGAGAAAGAAGATGGCACGGATCCCTTGGATCCCTGTGATTATAACCCTGATCATGTCACCTTGCCGCAGAGTGGGGATTATTTGACCGCTGACTGCGACGGTGATGGAGTGACGAACGAAGATGAAGAGGAAGACGGAACAGATCCGAACGATGCCTGTGATTTTGTATTGGATAGCCAGACCCTGGACCCAAGCTCTACATGGAATACTTCTGATTGTGATGGTGATGGAGTGACAAATGAGGATGAGAAGGAAGATGGTACCGACCCATTGGATCCCTGCGACTACAATCCTGACCATGTGACCTTGCCACAGAGTGGGGATTATTTGACCGCTGACTGCGACGGTGATGGAGTGACGAACGAAGATGAAGAGGAAGACGGAACAGATCCGAACGATGCATGTGACTTTGTACTGGATAGCCAGACCGTGGACCCAAGCTCTACATGGAATACTGCTGATTGCGATGGTGATGGGGTTACCAATGAAGACGAGATAGAAGATGGTACTGATCCATTGGACCCTTGTGATTATAATCCAGAGAGTATCACGTTGGAGCCATCTCCAGAGTGGAAAGAACTGGATTGTGATGGGGACGGAAATCCAAATGGTACGGATCCCAATCCTTTGGAAGCTTCAGCAGCTGATGATTCTGGATCAACCCCAGCCTTGACGGAAGTGGCCATAAATATTTTGGAGAATGATGATTATCTCCCTAACAATAATGAAAATAATGTGGGTGTTACCAGTTTGTCGAGAATTGGAGGGACTGCGGCCGGTGTTGTTTCCTTTGATCCAGAAACTGGGTTTATGACCTATACCCCTACGGAATTGGAATCCAATTCTACGGTTACGGTTGTGTATCAAGTATGTAATGTCTTGCCGGACCCAAATGTTTGTGCTACAGCTACGGTTACCATTGAAGTGGGGGCCAACACCATTGATGCTGTGGATGATTCATATACCGGAAATGGGGACATTGCTGACAGTGATGTGCTTTCCAACGATACATTGAACGGGGAGCCCGCTACTTTGTTGAATGTGATTTTGACCTCTACCTCTACGGACGAGCTTACCATCAATCCCGATGGAAGCGTGAGTGTGAACCCTGGTACAGCCGAGGGCACGTACACTATAACGTACACGATATGTGAAATCGCCAATGTGGACAATTGCGATACGGCCACGGTCACCGTGGAGGTCGTGGACGGCATGGCCAATGCCATTGATGCCGTGGATGATTCCTATACTGGAAATGGAGACATTGCTGACAGTGATGTACTTTCCAACGATACATTGAATGGAGAGGCAGTTACTTTGGCCGATGTTATTTTGACCTCGACCCCAACGGACGAGCTTACCATCAATCCTGATGGAAGCGTGAGTGTGAACCCTGGTACAGCCGAGGGTATATATTCCATCACCTATACCATCTGTGAAATCGATAATGTGGAAAATTGCGATACGGCCACGGTCACCGTGGAGGTAACCGAGGGTATGGCCAACGTCATCGATGCCGTGGATGATTTTTATAATGAAGAAGCAGGAGGCGGTGTTATTCCAAATGCCAATGTGTTGTTGAATGACAGACTTGATGGGGAGGAAGTTAACTTGGTCGATGTCATTTTGACTTCAGATCCAACAAACTCACTCATGATCAATGACGATGGAACAATTACTGTTGCTTCAGAAATTACGGCTGGGGAGTATACCATAGAGTATACCATTTGCGAGGCAGGCAACCCTGAAAATTGTGATACGGCAACGGTTACCGTGATCATAGAGGAGATAGAAGTAAACCAGATGGTGACTCCAAATGGGGATTTAAAGAATGATTTCCTATTTATCCGTGGGGTGAGCAAGATAAAATCCAGCACATTACAGATTTTTAATAGATGGGGTGTGGCCGTTTATGAGGGCAAAAACTATGACAATGTGAGGAATGTTTTTGACGGTCGTTCCAGAGGAAGGTCCTCATTGAGTGTGAACGACTATCTTCCGGCCGGGGTATATTTTTATATCTTTAATTATGAAACCGAAAAAGGAAGTTTCACGGACACCGATTACATTTATATAAGCAGGTAACAATAGTTAGAATGATAAAAAAACATTTTTTAGTTCCGTTTGCTGTATTGGGAATGATGTCCATGGGGCTTTTTGCCCAACAAGACGCGCAATATACGCAATACATGTTCAATACTTTGAGCGTAAACCCTGCTTACGCCGGGTCTCGAGGCCAATTGAGTTTTGCCGGATTGTACCGTTCCCAATGGGTAGGGTTGGATGGTGCCCCAGAAACGTTCACCTTAAACCTTCATTCACCCATCCGAAACAGTAGGTTGGGTTATGGAGTTTCCATTGTTAATGACAATATTGGGGATGGAGTGGTTCAAGAAACTTACTTGGATGCCGTCGTTTCATATACCATCCAATTCGCAAGGGATGCTAAATTGTCATTTGGGTTGAAAGCAGGAGGAAATATGCTCAGCTTGGATTTCAACGGACTTCGAAATTTTGATCAAGAAGTGGTCAGTCAAGACAACATCGATAACAAGTTCAATCCTAATTTTGGACTGGGAATTTATTATCATACTGACAAATTCTATGTTGGGGCTTCAGCACCAAATATTTTGGAAAGCGAGTATTTCGACAATAATAATGATGATGGCTCGGTGAACTTTTTGTCGGCCGAGCGTATCAATTTTTATTTGATTACAGGGTATGTTTTTGATATTGGGGCCGATTTGAAATTTAAACCGGCTCTTTTGACAAAAGCTGTTGGAGGGGCACCTTTGCAAGTTGACCTATCGGCAAATTTCCTGTATGCAGACAAGTTCAGTTTTGGCGCCGCATACAGATTGGATGCTGCGGTAAGTGCCTTGGCAGGATTTCAGATTACGGACCAGATAATGATAGGTCTGGCCTATGACAGGGAAGTAACCGAATTGGGAGGGACCCAATTCAACGACGGCTCTTTTGAGATATTCCTCAGATTGGAGTTGCTTAAATCGTTTCAAAGAACGGTATCACCAAGATTCTTTTAATACAGGTTAGGATGCTAAAAAGAATACCCATACTCCTTCTCATGTTTTTTGGATGCATAGCGAACATGCTGGCACAGGATAGCATTCCAGATAAGCAGCAAGCCAAAAGAAAAGCAAAGGCAGACCAACGTTATGAAGAATATTCCTTTAGTCCGGCCATCGACATTTACAAGAAGGTATTGGACAAAGGATACGTGTCGTCAGATTTGCTGAAACGCCTTGGAAATGCCTACTATTTCAATGCGAAGTACCAAGAGGCAGCCAATATCTATAAGAAACTGGAAGAATCCTATCCAGATGAAATGGGAGTGGACTTCATTTTTAGATATGCCCAAAGCTTGAAATCGTTGGGGAATTACGATGAAGCTGGCCAATTGATGGAAAAGTTCAAGACGATGACCGCGGTTGATGTTGATTTTGATGAAGACTATCTGGCCAAAATAGAGGAAAACTCAGGAAGATATGGTGTAAAGCCCTTCGAATATAATAGTAAGTATTCAGATTTTGCCGCATCCTTTTATGAGAAAGGTCTCATTTTTGCTTCGGATAGGGACACGGGAAATTTGGCCCGCTATAGGCATACATGGAACTCAAAAGACTTTCTGGACCTATATAAGGTCGATGCTGATAGTGCTTCCAATGGAAGAGCCATAAAACTGGAGGGAGATGTGAATACCCGACTACATGAATCAACTTCGGTAGTAACCAAGGATGGAACCACCATGTACTTTACCCGAAACAATTTTTTGGATGGAAAAAAGAAAAAAGATGAGGAGGGTATCATCCGTTTAAAGATCTATAGCGCAGAACGGGTCAATGGAGTTTGGACAAACATCACGGAGCTCCCTTTCAACAATGATTCCTATTCGGTGGCACACCCTGTCTTGAGTCCAGATGAGAAGAGGTTGTATTTTGTTTCTGATATGACCGGAAGTGCAGGGGAATCGGATATATTCATGACAGAAATTATTGGAGACGGAACCTATGGGCCAATCATCAATCTAGGGAAGAACATTAATACCATAGGGCGTGAGACTTTTCCGTTTATCACTAAAGATGGTATATTATATTTTTCATCGGACGGCCATCAAGGTTTGGGTGGTTTGGATGTCTTTGCCACCAAAATTGCCTTTAATGATTACGATCAACCAGTTGTTAACGTAGGTAGGCCCATCAATGGACCTCTAGATGACTTTTCCTTTATTTTCGATTCAGAGAGCAAGAAGGGCTACTTTTCCTCAAATAGAGAAGGTGGCATGGGAGAAGATGATATTTACGAGTTTGTTGAAAATGACCCTTTGGTGCTCGATTGCATACAAGAAGTTTCGGGAACGGTTAGAGACCGGATATCCAATGAAGTGTTGGCAGGAGCCACAGTTATGGTCATTGATGAGGAAAATAAAGAAATTTCTTCAACAATTACAGATTCCAAAGGCAATTATGTTTTGCAGTTGGATTGCTCCAAGGGTAATTTTGTACGGGCATCACGAGATGGGTATGTTCCTGCAGAGGAGTACCTGAATAAGTCCGATGGCAAACCAAGAATTATAGATTTTTATTTGGAACGCGATGTCGTGACCGGTGGGTTTGGCGATGATTTGGCCAAACTACTCCAGCTGAGTACCATTTATTTTGATTTGAACAAATACAATATCCGTCCAGATGCCGAAATCGAAATTCAAAAGGTAATTGTAGCCATGGAAAAGTACCCAAGCTTAAAAATTAAGGTGAACTCACATACCGATAGCCGTGGAAACGACGCATATAACCTCTGGTTATCACAGAAAAGAGCAGAGTCTACAATAAATTATATGATTTCTAAAGGGATTGCTGCCGACAGACTACAAAGCGAAGGATTTGGAGAATCAAGATTGGTCAACGAATGTGCTAATGGAGTACCATGCTCCAGCGAGCAACACCAGCTAAACAGAAGGTCCGAATTCATCATATTTGACTGATTCTACCACTGAATGAGAACAAAAAGCACCTCTTGAAATTTCAAGAGGTGCTTTTTGTTTGGAGTAACTTGATTTTAGAATCTTCCTTCGAGAAAAATTATTACCTCAAATACATCATTTAAACACATAAAAAGGTTTAAAAAATAAAGTGAAGGATATTTCTTACGATTAGATTCATAAAATGGTCTTCAATTTTTGAAGCATTCTTAACCGTTGATATTGCTGGATTTATCGATAAACGGTCCTAAGAAACCAGGAGGTATTCGGACAATCACCTCAAAAATTCAAGACTATACCGTAAGATTCAGGGCATACACAACAAATATTTTCCCCCCCTATAAGTAAAGGTAATTTTGTAGCATGTATTAAAATGCCAAGTGTTGATTCTTGCAACCAACACGAAAACTAAGCTAGTAAAATTGCAAAAAAAAATACAATTACAGAACCCTCAACTAATAATAACCCCATGAAAAAGAGCATATTAGTTTTAATCCTGCTACTTTCTACAGGAATTGCCTTTTCTCAAACCACAGTAACCCTGCAAGACCAGTGCAATTGTGAAGTTCTAAAAGGAACCGATGTGTCAAGCCCAGGAGCGATAGTTCCAAGCGGCGCCGACACTGGAGACATTTATGTCAATACCAATACTGGAACCATTTACTTTTGGGATGGTGATACTTGGGAACTGACTTCTTCAGATGACCAACAGCTTACAGGTTTCACGTTTAACGATGCAACCAATACTTTAACATTGACATTGGAGAATGGGGGTAGTGTTAATGTTGATTTAAGTAGTTTAAGCGATAGCCTTACCGATACCAATACGACGATTACTTCTTTTGGAATTGATGGGACCAATACCAATTTGGTTATTACAGATTCTGATACGAACACATATGCCGTATCACTAGCGGATATTGCGGCCTTGATTGATACAGATAACCAGACCTTGTCGGAGGTACTCTCCGAGGGCAACAGCGCGGGCACATCCATAACGAACGTTACTGACCCGACCAATGCGCAGGACGCCGCTACGAAGAACTACGTGGACACGCAGATCACGGCCAACGCGGCCGATGGGTCTGAGACCATCGTGAACGGAGGTACGGACATCAGCGTGAGCGGAAGCGGCACCAGCGGTGACCCCTATGTGGTGAACAGTACCTTCACGGAAGTG
>Ga0189276_10121_pt1 | contig 99991 bp, 96 predicted proteins | sample N26A31minimetaG_FD_130321 | JGI IMG/M metagenome (GOLD analysis project Ga0189276, IMG submission 130321) | Marine microbial communities from the Costa Rica Dome - N26 A3-1 mini metaG | ecosystem: Environmental > Aquatic > Marine > Oceanic > Photic zone | place: Costa Rica: the Eastern Pacific... | reverse complement strand
CAATACCGTGCGGCCTCACTCATCACTCGGCTACCGACCGCCAGCACCGGAAACCAAATCGCCCTTCCAAATGCACGCTCAAAACACTACACCGAAACTGGCTGCGCTATAGGGGGCGGGTCAGAACTGTCAGACGGAATTGGATTGAGGTCGCCCCGTCCCGACTTTGGTATTGGCGGTATGTCCAGAAATCCGTTTCGCTCCTTCAACACGTCACCCGAGATCCGTCGTTTGGCGGTAATGCTTCATGTCCGATTTCCGCTTTCTCCTCGCAATGTCGAAGATCTGCTCCATGAGCGAGGCATCGAGGTGAGCCACGAAACTCGAAATAGCTGCCGGAGACGCGTTCGCATGAGACTGACACCACCAGGTCACGGCGGTATCAGGTCAATCCTGCTGCGTAGGATCTATGTTGAACCGGCTGACAGATTCCATCATCGCTTTCATGTCTTGTCCTGTTTCGGGAAGCGCCTCACGCGGCATGTCGAGATGGTTGAGCGGAAACTCTTGTACGTATTGGTCAAGAACGGGTTTTGTCATTTCATAAGCATAGTTCGGGATCTTCCGATTGGCGCGGAAGGCCGCAATCGGAATCGTCGCTTCGATAATCCCGTCCTGATCAACGCTTGGGTCTTTGGCAAGGATTTCACCATTTGGACCTGCAATGATGGATTCTCCGGCTTTGAACCCGGTGGATTCAGGAAAGGCGATATTTGTCATGGTTGAGTAGAAATTGTTGATCCGCGCCATTGCCGTAACATCATCTTGCGAGAAGAGCGTTGCGGTGCGGACCATGATCTCTGTTCCCCTCATGGCAAAAGCTGCGAAAATAAATGGGTCAGCCTGTACCGTGCTGACGGCAATATTCCCATACTCGGTTTGCAAAACGGGAAACTCTTCCTCCACGCCATACTTGGCGCGATATTTGTCGCGAACAGCTTCGATGGTCGTGGTTGTAATTTCACGGTCCGGATAAATCCGTTTGATATTGCGGGACTTCCAGAACACTTTTGCAACTTCACCGTCACGGTCGATCACGGTGTTCAAACTCAGGATGTGCCCGGGCCAATCGGGGTCCGTCGTATATGAACCAAAGATGAGATAGGTGTCGCAAGACTTGGCGATTTCACCGAGCCTGTCGGTTTCGGGTCCGGGAATCTGGACTGTGTATTTCAGTTTTTCAGTCCGCCCACCTGGCGAGTACCCAGTGAGCGGAAACTCGTGGTAAAGTAGGAAGTCGGGTTTACTCCCGGTACTGCAGGCCTGCTGCGCCAATTCTTCCATATGCGTGAGATTGAAATCCAACCCCTCCTCAACCGTCGGAAACTCTGACAGGGAGTTGGTCGTGCTCTGTATGACTTTTACTACGATTTCATCTTTGGCGAGGGGCTTAACCGGGTAGGATCCATCGCGCTGAACCAAGGTTGGCATGGCTTCAGCGCCTAAACGCGCAGCCGGTTCTAACGCTGGGGTTTCACTATTTGGCACTGTACTGTTCAGGGTACATGCACCGACAGCGATTGCGAGCGTTGAAATGGCAAAAATGGGCTTCATTGGATCAGCTTTCATGAATGTTCTAATGGAACTGGAAAAATAGTGTTGATGTCGGCGGCTCAGGCCTCGAAGAATGTGAGCACGATCTCCGACAAATCGGCTGTCTGGGTGTCAAGCACCCCATGACCCCAGTCGGAACGGGCTACATATGAACCATTGCGGAGTAAGTTTTCAGCCCGCGCAGTGTGGCTTTCGAGATCATCTGCCGGGTTCAATACAAGAATGCGGTGCTCCAGACGAGACAGCGTATCGGCAAACGAGTCGGCCCACGAAAATGCCGCGGCGTGGCCCCATTCATACGCATCTCCAGCCATTGTATTTTGCATGAATGAACGCGCCAGCATCTCGAGGGTCATGCCCGGACCTGCATGTTTGACGACCCGCGCCCAAGATTGAGAAAACCGCGTGCCCTCCAGATCGAGAGGAACAGGAACAAAATAATGTTCAAATTCACTCTGCTCTTCATCATTGAGGATTGGAGCGGAGATCATAGCAATCGATCTGACGCGGCCGGGGTGCACATCGGCGAGACTTGCGGCAACCATTGCGCCGGTATGGTTGCCAATGAGGTCGGCCTGCTTGAATTGCAAACTGTCAAGTGCACTCGCAATTATGTCCGCATAGTAGGGAATGGTCACGGCATGCTCGGAGGAAGGACAATCTGACATTCCGCAGCCTGGGTAGTCAAAAGCGATCACATGTCGGGAGTGTCCTGCAACTTGCATGAAGGCATCGAACTCTAATGATGACTTTGGACTTTGGTGAAGACAGACCAGAGGCGGCCCACCATTGGTTTCGCCGATTTCGCGATAATGGATCTGGCCTGCGCCGCCATCGAGGTATTTTCTCGTTGTTTTCGACGTCATGATGAAGAATTTCCTGTTTCCGAAAATGTCTGAATGGGTGCGGGGGCCGCCGTTTGAGCGATAATGGCCCGCCGCCTGAAAAAGCGCTGAAAGCCAGACGCCCCCATTCGGCTGGCGCCCAATCCCGACAATTTGAAGGATTGCTTTTCTGCCTCGAAGAACACGCCTGTTAGAGAGGTGTCATTCAAACTGACCGCCCCGACGTGTAGATGCCCCGCAATGTGTTCTGCCTTGGTCAAATCGCCAGAAAAAACGGCGGCCGACAATCCGAATGAAGTGTCATTAGCCAGTGAGATAGCCTCTTGTTCGGTTTCGAACGCCATGACGGGCATGAGAGGACCAAAGGTCTCTTCTTGCATCACCAACATTTCATGCGTGACGTCGGTCAGGACAGTGGGACGAAGCCAATGTCCACCCCCATGACGCTCAATTATGCCACCGGTCAAAATGCGAGCGCCCCGCGTCTTCGCGTCTTCGATTTGCGTGGTCAAAATCTCTGCTTGCTTTTCGAAAATTATCGGACCGATCTCTCCTTCATTCGGATCTGGCCAAGTCAGGCGAACCGCTTCAGCCTTTTCAACCAGCCGGTTTATAAACTGATCCATAACGGAACGCTGAACATATATCCGTTCTATAGACTGGCAGGCATGGCCGGTTGCGAGGACTGACCCGCGTAAGGCGGCATCTGTCGCATGTTCGATGTCGGCATCTGCCAGAACAATCAGCGGGTCCTTACCGCCAAGCTCGAGAAATGCAGGGATCAACCGCGCCGCGCATCCAGCAGCAACCTTACGGCCCGTTTCAACCGATCCTGTGAAGCATACGGCGTCAACTTGCGAGACAAGCGCCGAGCCTGTTTCACCATCGCCTTGAACCACCGAAAACACGTCACTCAGTCCCGCCGCCCTGATCGCTGCAAGGAGCGGCTCGGCAAAGCGTGGCGTCACTTCGGATGGTTTGAGAAGTACCGCGCACCCGGCAAGCAAAGCCGGTATCGCATCAATCATTGAGAGCGTTAAGGGAAAATTCCACGGTGAGATCACGCCAACAACCTGATAGGGCACAAACTGCGCCGTATGACGGATCGCCGGGTTTGAGCGGCCCTGACTCCAACCCGTTATCAGAAGTTCAGGCGCTTGTTCAATCCAGCCCTTAATAGATGCAATGACACCGTTGAGCTCCATCGCGGCGATGAGCTGTCGACCCGTGTCTGCGCTGAGGGCTGATAGTATATCTTCGCGCGACTTATCTAGATTGTCAGCGAACGCAGAAAGTCGGTCAGACCTTTCAACAAGCTCAAGCTCAGCCCATTTGGACTGTGCGCGCCGGAGACGATCGACGTCAGACGTGACGTTCGCCATATCCGCAGCGACAATTGTCGTATCCATCTGGCCAGTGCGCGGGTTCAGAACGGGTAGGCTCCGGGTCATGACTTACCCTAATCCAAGGACGCCAGGATTGACCCGGCCATCGGGGTCTAGTGCTGCCTTGATCGTTTCGACCAGGCGCAGACTGTCGAGGTCACGTCCATCTGCGTAAGGATAGGTGCGACCGACCTGGAAGTGAGCTGCGCCGAACTCCGTAAAGGTATCCAGAACGAATTGCCGTGCAGTTTCGACCATGGCCGTAGCGTCAGGGTTTGGTTTGTAGCGAGGATATTTGGACAGGACGCTGTCTTCGACAGAAGCCACATGGATCTCAAACAATTCTTCTGGCCAGATGAAAACAGGTTCGATCAAATAGCCATTTGTACTCATTGTCGTGACCAAGGCCCCTGCCAGAATATTGTGCTGACTGAAGTCATCCGCCATTTGCTCAAAGCCTTCTTCGAGCGCCCTCCAGCACGCTGGACCTTTGCTGATTGGGACAATTCCATGGATGGGAACCCATCGTTCGCCCTGCGGCCCAAGCATGTTGTTGAGCGGGGTGAACGGGTTGGCACGGATGATCTTTGGAATTGAGTTCTCGATGGTTTTGCCACCGTGCTTTTCTGCGATCGCCTTCAGCACGGAAATCTCTTCCCTCAGGCCCGCTTCAGATCTTCCCTCGACTGTAAAGTGCAACGTGTATGCAGCATCCTGCATGAACCCGCGGCCAGCCATCGCGACTTTGGCACCTTCACGCAAGGCTTTGAGCAAACCGCCCTGAGCCTTCATCACGTTAGTAAGTGTCTTCGCATCAGAGAGAATGGAAGCGCGAGCCATACGCACCTTGGTTAAGTTGGGGTCAAATCCGAACACTTCACAAGCCAAATTTTCTCTCGCAATAGCCGTCATGGCTTCCGCGCAGGCGTCGCGCGTCTCAAACTCATAGCTTGCCCAGGCTTCATGTTTGGGGATCGGGATAAGGCGCAAAGTTATCTCAGCCTTGAAGCCCATGGCGCCGCTATCGCCGATGAACAATCCGGTCAAATCTGGTCCATAGTGACGCCAGAAAGGCGCTCCGTTACGAGAACCTGCCGTGCCTGTCCGCACCAGTGTTCCGTCCGCAAGGACAACCGATAGCGCAACAACACTGTCACTAGTTGGACCGTATTTTCCGGCACCGAAGAATGCATTGTTTTGCGCAACACCCCCGCCAATGGTCGAGGATATGCCAGACAGTGGCCCCCAGAACGGCGTGCGCAAGCCTCTGGGTTTTAGCGCGTCGTGCAGTTCGGCCCATGTGCAACCGGCTTCGACCGTAACGTACATGTCGTCTGCATTGATCTCGACAATGCGATTGAGCTTGCGTGTATCAACAACGCCGACTCCTGCCCGATCTGGCGCAGAGGATTTGGTGTAAGACATACCTCCGCCGCGCGGTGAAAGCGCGACACCAATTTCATTTGCGGCCGTAATGCACGCCACCAATTGCTCTGTGGTTTCGGGAACCAGTACAAAATCGGCCAATTCGCCGCGAACCCAAATGTCATGACTGACGAACCGACGCTCTTTTTCGCCCGTCTGAACAATATCGGTGCCCAAACGCTCGATCAGAAGGGCAGCTTTGTTCTGAATCCCAGCAATTGCGGTGTCAGTCATATTAATCTCCAATGCCTTGGGGTGTGGAAACCGGCGCTAGGCGCGGATCAATAAATCGGGGCTCTCGGCGCCCCAGAAAGGGAAGCGCGAGCGCGCCAATGGCAAGCGAGCCCGCCCATAAATATAGTGCCGACTTGTAGCTCCCAGTTTGAACGAACATGCGCGCGCCAATCACTGGTCCTGCAGCAGCGCCAACGGCGAAGAACGCATAGAGGCAACCATAGATCCCGCTATAACTACGCAGTCCAAAATACTTGGCGCTCATGAATGCAAGGAAGTCATACTCGACCCCCAGTGCGGCTCCCATGAGCACGACGGCGCCTGCACACAGGAAGAAGCTTGGTGTATCGATCTGGGCCAATGCGAGAAGCCCAATAATCGGTGAGGTCAGCATGATGATGGCGACACCCGGCGGCCAGAACCGGTCAATCAACCAGCCACCAGAAAGGCGACCAATAATCACCGCGTACCCAACAAAGCTGGCCAGCAATACGGAATCCGGAACTTCAAACCCCTTTTCCCCAAATATCGCTTCTAGATTGGGGACAGGACCAGATAGGCCGATGGACATGACCAGAAAAGCGTAGGCCAGCAACCAGAAGCGTAATGTTTTGGCCGCCTGTTTTAGCGTGAAACCGGACTCAACCGCTGCTACTGGGCCATTTTCTGAAGGCGCCTTCGCAGGCGCATCCCGAAACAGGAGCAGGCCAATCGGCACAGTTATCAACAAAGGCGCGAGTCCAACGCAGACATAGGTCATTCGCCAACCGATCTCCCCAATCAGGTGCGCTGATGCGACTTTCGCCAAAGCGCCACAGGGGCCCGTGAGAACAAGTGCAAAGCCGAGTGCCATGCCGCGATTTTTTTTGAAGAAGCTCGTGACGCCGCGCGTCCAGGTCACCGGAAGTGTACCTGCGCCCAGCGAGGCCAGAAGCCCCCAAGTCACATAAAACTGTATTAGACTGTCCGTCATCAGCGAGAAGCTCATGAACACCAGCGAAAACATCACCGTCGAAATCAGCGCGGTCCGTTTGGCGCCAAATTTGTCGGACAACAACCCTGCGATAGGCGCGAACAGGAAAGCTCCAAGTGTCATCACAGTCAGGGCAACCATGATCTGATCATATCGCCAGCCAAACTCTTCAGAGAGCACAGGCATGAAGACGCCGATTGTGTAGAATGGCAGCGGTGATAACCCGAGGCCGATCCCGAGCGCGGCGGCGATGATCACGCCCGAACCTCTTCGAAATTCTCCCGTCTCTTCTGTGCTTGCCATCAGAGATCACCTTCCTTGGATTTTCCGCCACCAAACAGGGACTTCAAAAAAAGCACGATAATCGCGGGCCGCAGCATCCGGCCAAAGAGACGCACCATTTCAGGCCCGCTAATCTCAACCGCACACGGCATCGCATTAGCAACGCCTGAGAGTACGAGCCGATTGTCCTCAATCTTGGTTTCACGTACTTCGACACCGAGTTTTATGGCGGGGGTTTTGACCAGCATGGTTCTACTCCGCCGCGACAGAGACGGACACAGGAGCCATGGCCAGCGCCGAACGCGCCGCGCCTCGGCCGGTAATCATGGCTTCCGTCAGATATGATCCGTTCTGATAAAGGTCTGAGAACATCGATCCGAGCTCACCCGCTTCGAACAGACGCGAAATATGAGTGCCATTGTGATCGAATACGTGGCCGTCCATGTCTCTGCGCGCGCCGCCACCTGTGCAAACAATCGCCGGGGTGAGCTGAACGGCATAGAATGGACCATTCGCAATTGGGAGCAGCGTATCAGGATTGCGGCCATGGATTTTGTCTTCGCCAGCGGCACATATAGCGTTATATGCCGCGACTTCCGCCGACAGCACACCAGGATCAAGATTGATCTGCGGCGCCAATTCTTCAATACTGCTGGCCTTTTTGATCAGGCCAGATGCTATCTCGTCACTGTTGTCTTCGCTCCAGGCATCAGTCTTAACGACCGCGCTCCAGGTCATGATTTCAAGAACCAGTTTGCCAGCCATCCGCGTGCTTTCGTCGAAGATCATGTGAACTGGATGAGCGGTGTTCAATGGCACATCGACCCAGCGTCCGTGCTTCTTGTGCTTGTAATGGGTGAGTTGCAGCTCGTTGGTCTCACCGTAGAAGCGATGCCCTGTGCTATCGACGTCCATCCATGAGAATGCAGGAAGCAGGAAATTGCGAAGGTATGACGTCTCATGCTCTGGGCGCTTGATGCCTGGCCAGATACCACCTGACTGCCCCTGATTGCGCAAATGCCACATCTCCGCACCCGCTTTCTGCATGATGCGCACACCGTCGCCGGTATTGTACGGCGTGCCCAAAGGACGGACATCCGATAAACCGTAATAATCCTTCTGCATCTGAAGGTCCGCTTCATACCCACCAACCGTCATGATCACACCGCGCATCGCGCGCACGGCTTTGCGAACACCGTTATGCTCGACCCACGCACCAAAGACTTCCAGCGTATCGGGATCTTGGATCAGATCCACCAGCGGTGTGTCGAACCAAACAGGCACGTTTCGCTTTTCAACATTGGCCTTGAGCGCGAGCCAGACACCTGACGGGATCGGTAGAATTGTCGACGTATAAGCGACCGCGTCGCGCGCGCCAAGTTCAGGGAATTCCAGCACGGCATCTCGCTCGGTAAACCCTGTTCCGCGAAGGAATTCTGCGCCCGCGTCTTCAGCGACCTTCTGAATCCAAGGCTCCAAATTCACCATCCGCTCCGCCCATTCGTCGAGCAGATCTTCTGGGATCGGATTGGCCGTACTCATCGAGCGCTGATAGTCTTTGAGCGCCTCCTTGTTCTTGGAAATTAGCAAGGACTGGCCAGACACACGGCAATTACCCCCGGCAAACTCTTGCGGCGCTTTCTCAATCAGCAAGACCCGAGCAGACGGATCGACATCATGCGCCTCAATTGCAGCCGACGCACCCGCACACCCAAATCCGCAAATGAGGACGTCTACTTCTTCGTCCCACGATTTTACACTGTTCAGACTGGCCATAGTATTTCTCCTTTGTGACCATCAGCCACGAAATCATCGGGATTTCCAACAACGTGTTGTTCAAATCCACAATCTATGTTTGTTAGTCGTTATGGAACTCAGACAACTCGAACATGTTCTTGCAGTTGTGGAAACGGGCAGCTTGACCGGCGCAGCATCGCGCATTGGGCTAACCCAGCAAGCCTTGTCAAAATCACTTTCTCGCCTCGAGGACTCGATCGGCGGCAAATTGTTTGATCGTGAAACTCGCGGCATGGCGCTCACGCGTCTTGGCGAAACAGTCGCCGAACATGCGCGAGACGTCGTGGCGAGTGCAGGTCGCCTAAAGTCAGCAGCCACTGCTGAACTTGGCTTTGAACGCGGGAAAATGGTGATCGGCCTCAGCCCCATCGCTACAACCACACAAATCGGTCGCAGCGTTGTTCGTTTCACGAAGACCCACCCGAACATAAGAATTGATGTCGAAGCGGGAACAGACCGCGATTTCGTCGCGGCGCTTTATCGCGGACAAATTGACCTCGCGCTCTCAACTCAGACCGTTGATCATCAGGACCGTGTCCTAGTTCAGCAACTTGACACCGAACCATGGGGTATCGCTGGTCGCGCGGGTCATAAATTGCTCAGCAAAGCAAAATCGCTTGCCGATCTGAAAGATGCACAATGGGTGCTGGGGCGTAACACCGACCATCTCGACGAAGCCATAGCTGACGCATTTGCCGTCTCTGGTTCCCTTCGCCCCCAACCCGGTGTGATGACCACGTCTGTCTTGTTTGCTTTGACAGCACTCACCCATTCGGACAGTCTCGCGATCTTGCCACGCTCACTGTGCGACAATATTCCAACTCTCATGTGGAAAGATCTCAGCGATGGCGCTTGGTCGAGTCCCATCTACTTAATGCGTCGCAAGCGCGCCCACCTTGGACTCGGCGCGCGCAAATTGATTGAGGCTCTTCAGCCTGAAAAAAAATGACTACCACGGCTTTCCGCCGACCCACTCACCGGCAGACATCCCGAGCTTGTCGACCTGAACACTCTCCCAAATATCCGCCTTGAAGTAAGGGTCAGCCTCGATGAAGGCGCGGGCATCAGCGACACTGGTTGCTGTGACCACCAGCAGTGCACCGGTGAAATCTTCATCGGCATCATCGCGGAGAGGCGCGGCAATCTTGATCCGATCATAAACAGTATCAATGTGGGCAAGATGATCGGTTAAACGCGCCATGCGCGTCGTCTTGGAGCCTGGCTTGTCGCGGCAGACAATCGTATAGAGATCACTCATTGGATCTGGTCCTCTCTTTTGGGTGAAGGAAACTCAAGCACCCCAGGGTTCATCAAATTGTGCGGATCGAGATGGTTCTTGAGCGCGAGCAACAAGCCGGCAGGCTTTGGCGCAAGCGCTGAAAAGTATGGATATACGCGGCCAATCTGATTGGACGCCGCGCCAAATTCGCGAAACAATTCCACAGTTTCCTTGCGCAACAGATCAACCAGCGCTCGTGCTTCCGGATTAGGCGATGGCTCATTGTACTGGCGAAGGTGCGCCGGATCAGCAACAGCTCGGTGAATTGGCAACCAGCTGTCCTGCCAGTGAAACACTGGCTCGAAACTGAAACAATGGTTGGAAAGTGCCGATGCCAGACGCGTAAAGCTAACACCTTTCTGCAGCATTACATCCCGGTGCGGAGCGACCATATCATCAAAAGCCGCAATCAAGCGACCTGCATCCGAGTGCGCGACCTTGGCATTCAACGCCGCCCAACGACCGCCACTTGGTCCGACCACACCATTTAGGTTTGCAAACAAATCAGCTCTGGCAACCCGCGGGATCGTCGCCGCGACTTCGCTTCCTCCGGTTTTGATGGCAAGGTCTCGCGCACGGTTCAGATCGGCACGCACAGCCGCTTCGCTTCGCCCCGCCGCTGTAACATGCAGCGAAAAATGTCCTTCTGGAATGAACCGAGTCCCGGCCGTGGCCATCGACGTCAGCGATTTGAGTGCCCGAACAGGATTTTTGGCACTCCGCGCGACCGCCGAGGCTGATCGCATCATGTCTGTTGCGCTGAGGTCTAAATGATCCGTAGACGCAGGATCCAGTATATAAACATCATCGGCCAAGTCTTCTCGTGCAATTGCAGAGAGCGCGGCACTCGCATCTTCAATTCTCGAGAATGAAAAGCTTGCAAAGTCTTCCGACGCGGGTGCTGCTATCAACCTTAATGTCGCCTGCGCCTTAACGCCCAACGTACCCCCATCATGCACAAACAACCCGGTAAGATCTGGACCAAAGCTTCGGATGAAAGGTTTGCTTTTCGCTTTCAGCGCTCCCTGCCCCGTCCGAAGTATTTTTCCGTCTGCGCAAACCACATCCAGCCCGAGGACCATTTCCGCTCCAGAGCCATACCGTGCTGAGCCGAAGAAGAGCGCGCCATGGCTAAGACCACCGCCAACCGTTGCGCCCTTCCCGGAAAACGTACCGAAAAATGGTAGACGGCGCCCAAGCGGTTGCAATGTGTCGTAAATCTGCTTCCAGGTTACACCGGCTTCAACCGTGATTGTCATGTCCTCTTCCGAAATGTCGGTGATCCGGTTCAGGTCGGACATATCAAACGAAATCGTTTTTGGTCCTGCTGGTATGTAACCCGCTGTATAACTGAGCCCGCCGCCGCGCGGTGCAATTGAATAGCCTTGCGAGGTAGCAACGCGGACACAGGCTGCGAGGATTTCAACAGATTGAGGGCGCACCACAGCAAGCGGTAGAGCACCTGTCTCGTGCACATCATTTGCCGCAAGTGCCAGCGTGTTTGGATCGACCAATACATGTGCCTCACCGGCAAGGCGTTTCAACTCGGTGATCAAATCTTGCGCGCTCAAAACGGCTTCCCCACGCTGAGCCAAACGATAATAGCAATGAAGATCCAGAGTAAGGACAAAACGCTTGTTGCCCGAACATAAGTCGCGCGGACAATGGCGTTTCGCTCAGGCGTGACGCCGGACGACAGCATCTCTGCCCATGTCTTGAAATGCGCGATGAGCGCAAACCTGATTCCGACACCGCAAGCCATCACGCCAGCAAAAGCTGCCAGTTTCCAGCGAAGCCATGTTGGGACGGGCCATGCCCCACCAATCAATCCCAACGCGGTTGTAACAAGGACGCCCATCAATACATAGCGCGAACCTCGATCGATTGCGCCTAGCTTGCGCCCAATCGGCCGAGCGCGCAGGCGATGTACAGTTTCGACAAAGCCGAGCCAAACCAGACCAAGTGCGCCTGCTGCGAATACCGCCGTCTGACCGCCCGGCACAAACCCAGCATTCGCTGCCAACATAACGCCCAGCGAAGCCTGCAAGACGAGGGCATAGCGGACATGCTGATCAACGTGCATCACGTGGTCCATGAGGCGTGCGCGCTCTGCCATTGGCATGTCATCCGAATAGCAAACATATCGGTAGGTAGAGTTGATGACGAGTTCAGAACCAAGCCAGTAGCCCAGCACGGCGATATGAGCGACGATCAACCAAGCGGTCATGTTGAACCGTGTTTGATATGGTCCAAACGTGCCAGTTCGTAATGTGTTTGCATATACCCACCCACTTGCGCTTTCAGCAGCAGGTAATGGCAGTCTGTGGTGCACCACAGATCATAGCTCGGATGCTTGAGCGGCAGGCCCGGCACATCTGTATAGGAGAATTTGTGCGCCTCGAACCGACCAGCCTTCACGTCTATCGTTTCGAGGCCGTGATATTGAATCGCTAGTGCGACCTCAAAAAGCATCGGACCGGTCGCGCCGCGATGATCGGGCGACGACAGCAATAGATTTTCGACGATCTGTGTCCCTGGGCCTTGAGACAGATCGTACTGAGAGAGTAACGCGCCATCATTTACGATGGCGTGATTTCCAAAGGCCGGGATGGGGCGCTGCACACTCATGCGCTGAGATATTCGTCCCTCAGCCGTTGTGCTCGCTTCACATTCCGCCTGCGCCCCGCTGAAATTGAACCACGCCGATCCCCGAAAAGTCCCGCCGACGGCTATGCGAACAAAACAGTCAGCGGGAAAGCCCATCGCGTCGAGGCGAAGGGAAACATCTCGAACGACCGCGGGAGGATCGTCAATCTCGCAATGGGCCGAGATGACTTTGCTGCCATCGGGATGAATGTCGATCCGAAAACTCTCGCGGCCTCGTTCCTTGCCGAGACGGTCTGGTGCCGTGCTGGTATAGGCAAGTTCGCCGATCAAACTTTCAGTAACGCCGCTCATTCATAAAAATTGAACTGATAACCACGCGGCATCCAACAAGTTCTTGTCTAAAGCCACAATAAATATTTGTGAGATTGGATTGGTATTCATCAAGCTTGCAAATGGTATATCTTATAGGTCACAAATGCCTGGCGCGGGATTGTCAGCGGAAAGTGAGCCTTAACCGCCCTGCTCTAGGCTCGACCTATGAGCAAAAACCCATTCCGCTATTTCAAAACCTCGTCCGAAATCATCCAACTCGCGGTCATGATGTATGTGCGATTTCCACTTTCACTGCGCAATGTGGAAGACCTCCTGCACGAACGCGGAATCGATATCTGCCACGAAAGTGTGCGGCTCTGGGTCGATCGATTTGGTCCGATCTTCGCTGGTAAGATCAGAACGAAGCGAGCGAGCTTCATGCGCCAGCATACTCAATGGCAGTGGCATCTCGACGAGGTCTTCGTGAAGATCAATGGCGTACAGCACTATCTCTGGCGCGCTGTCGACCATGAAGGTGAAGTGCTGGAAAGCTATGTCACCAAGACCCGTGATAAGCCTGCTGCGCTTAGGTTTCTAAAGAAAGCAATGAAGCGATACGGGTTACCAAAGGTAGTCATCACAGACCGACTTCGATCCTATGGCGCCGCGATGAAAGAAATCGGAATACACGACCGCCAGGAGGTCGGTCGCCATCTCAACAACCGGGCAGAGAACAGCCACCTGCCCTTCAGGCGAAGAGAGCGGGCGATGTCGCGATTTCGAAGGATGAGTAATCTACAGAAATTCGTTTCGACCCATGCCTCGTTCCACAATCACTTCAACTTAGACCGCCACCTCAACCACCGTTCCACGTTTAAATCGATGAGAGACGCCGCCCTCTCCGAATGGCGTCAGCTTTTGGCTGGATAAGAGCCTCAATCCTAAACGATGCTAGAGACTGGTTCGCATTGGACTGACAGCACCGCCACTGCCATTGGAGCACGCCCCCTCTAACGGACGCGATCAGCGAGCGCACAGTCGAGGTCAACTCGGCGCTTCAGACGTGTGAGACCATGCATCACGGCCCGGCGCCGCCCCCGGGGGGCTGACGCTTGGTCAGGCTGGCCATGCCCAGGACCATCCTGCACAACAGGACAAAACGGGAGATCCAGGAGGACACATGCTCGAAGGTATAAAAGTGGTCGAATATGCGACCTACATGGCCGCCCCCGGTGCGGGGTCCATCCTCAGTGACTGGGGGGCCGATGTCGTAAAAATCGAGCCTCCGGGCGGCGATCCGATCCGCCTGTTCTTCAAGACCATCGGCACTGATATCACAGACAATCCGGTGTTTGATTTCGACAATCGCGGCAAGAAATCCATCGTGATCGATACCTCCCGGCCGGAAGGACAGGATCTTGTCCGCAAAATGGTAGAAGACGCCGATGTGTTTCTGACCAATGTGAGACCGGGCGGCCTGGAACGATCTGGCCTCGACTATGAGAGCCTGAAGGCGATCAATCCCAAACTCGTCTATTGTTCCCTGACGGGCTACGGCCTGCAGGGCCCGGACGCGAACCGCCCCGGCTTCGACATTGCGAGCTTCTGGAGCCGGACAGGCGTGGCAAGGCTGACCGTCCCGAAAGGCGAGGATCTGTTCGCGCTTCGCACCGCTTTTGGAGATCATACGACCTCCATGTCCGCAGCCGCCGGAATCTGTGCTGCATTGGTTGAAGCCGGCCGGACCGGGCAGGGCCGTCTGGTCGAGGCTTCGTTGTTCCGGACCGGCCTGTACGCGCTCGGCTCGGATTTCGCGATTCAGCTCTTCTTTGACCGGGTGGCGTCGACCAAGTCCCGTCATGAGCAAAACGTACCGATCACGAACTTCTTCGAGACGAAGGATGGCAGCTGGATTTGCCTGGTGTCACGACAGGGCGAAGTCGACTGGGGCCCCATATGCCGGGCCATCGGCCGTGAAGACCTGATCGAGGATGACCGGTTCAACTCGGCGAAGGCGCGCCGGAAGCACAAGGAAGAGGTGGTCACGATCCTCGACGAAGGCTTTGCCAAATTCACCAAGGAAGAGATGTCTGCGCGCCTCGATGCGGAATCGCTCGCCTGGGCTCCGGTTCAGACGCTGGCGGAAGTCGCCCGGGACCCTCAGGCATTGGCGGCCGGTGCGATCGTTCAGACTCCCAGCGCGAAAGGCGACGGATCAACCTATGCCTCGCCCGCTTCACCTGTCCGCTTCCCGGGCGCGGATGACGGCCCCAAAGGCCCCTCACCGACGCTCGGTCAGCACACTCGCGATGTCCTCGACAGCCTCAACCTGTCAGCTGAAGCCGTCGAGCAGCTTTTCGCCGAGAACGTCGTCGCCTAACGCCCTTTGAAGTCGGGGGCGCGCTTTTCGAGAATCGCGTCCACGCCCTCCATGTGGTCTTCGGTCTTGTGCATCAGCGCTTGGGACGCCGCGGACATTTCCATGATCGTCTCGTAGGACGCATGGGTCCCGTGCCGCATCAGTGTCTTGGCAAGCCGCAAAGCCTGAGGCGGCTGGGCGGCGATCTGCTCGGCCAGCGCCATGGCCTCGTCCATGAGGTTTTCGCCCGGCACGACTTTTGACACGAGACCCCATTCGGCTGCAGTCTGCGCGTCGATGACCTTGCCGGTGAAGAGAAGTTCGGCCGCGCGCGAAGAGCCGATCAGGCGCGGAAGCAGCCAAGCTCCCCCATCGCCGGGAATGAGGCCCAGCTTGAGAAAGGTGACTCCCATTTTCGCCTTGTCCGCCGCAATCCGGATGTCGGCCATACAGGCGACATCGCAGCCCAGTCCGATGGCCGGCCCATTGACGGCTGCAATCATCGGAACTTCCAGATTGTAGAGCGATTTCACGATCATGTGGATGTTGCGCCGATAGCCCTCCCGGATGTCATGCGGCGCGCCACCAAAGGCACCGGTGCCCTCCTTCATCGCCTTGACATCGCCGCCGGCAGAAAAGGCCCGCCCTGCCCCGGTGAGCACGACACAGCGAATGGCCGGGTTCGCCACAATCTCATTGCAGGCCGCCGCGATTGCCGCGCCATCCCCTTCCGCGCCGAGCGCATTGAGGCTGTCGGGGCGGTTCAGGGTGAGTACGGCGATGTTTCCGTGAATTTCTGTCTTGGCAATGGACATGTCGGCGGCTCCTCTTTTCTGCACTTGCTGGCAGGTGAGAGACCGATTGTCCACTCCGTATCCCCCTGCCCGTGCGGCAAGCCCGGGCGGGAGTTCAAACCACCAGAGGCGCCAGGAAAAAGCCGATGAGCGTGATGATTCCGATACCCAGCAGGTTCAGCTGGAACCCCTTGCGCGTCATATCGCGGATCGGAACCGAATTGGTCGCATAGACAATCGCATTGGGCGCTGTGGCGACGGGCAACATGAAGGCACAGCTTGCGGCGATCGCTGCGGGCGCCAGGAAACTGGCCGCGTGTGCGCCAATCCCGGCCGCCATTGCGCCCAGTATGGGGGCGAGCGTGGTCATCGTTGCAACATTGCTGGTCAACTCCGTCAGGAAGATCACCATGGCCACAACCGCCGCAACGAACAGGAGTGTTGGCAGAACGCCCAACGCTTCCAAATTGCCACCAAGCCAGACTGACAGTCCCGTGCTTTTTACCGCATTGCCAAGTGCGATACCGCCACCGAACAGGATCAGCACGCCCCATGGAATCCTGGCCGCCTCCTCCCATTCCAGCAAGGGACGCTTTTCGGACGGTCCGGCAGGGATGATGAACGCCGCCACGGCGCCCAGTATCGCAATCATCATGTCCACCTGCGAACCACTGAAGCCTGCCAGCGTGTTCCAGCCTCCGGCGTCCAGTGTTCGAACCAGCCAGAGCCTCGAAATCCACAGGAATGCAACGATCACGAACAATAAGGCGATGCGCTTTTCGGGCGTGGACACAGAACCCAGACTCGACAAGTCCTTCCTGATGCCCTCCAGCACATCCGCATCACGACCGGACGGCAGGGTGCGGGTCGTAATCCACCAGGCACACGGAATCAGGAGACAGGTTGCTGGCACACCGATTGCCATCCATTGCGGAAAGCTGATGCTCTCACCGGTCTCGCGTTGCAACCAGTCCATGGCGATGAGGTTGGTAGGGGTCCCGATGGGAGTCGCAATTCCCCCTATCGAGGCAGCATAACATATGCTGAGCAACAGGGCGGACACGAACCGGCCATCCGACTCCTTCAGCGCCGCCGCGGCTGACAGGGCAATCGGAACGATCATCAAAGTTGTCGCCGTGTTGGAGATCCACATGGACAGAAGTGCCGTGGCAACCATGAAGCCGAGCACCAGGGCTTTTCTGGAGGTCCCTGCCCGGACGACAATGTTCAAGGCGATCCGCTGGTGAAGGTTCCACCGCTCGATGCCGACCGCAATCACGAACCCTCCAAACAGCAGCCAGACAATATGGTGGCCATAGCTGGCGCCAACCGACATTGGCGTTCCCGCCCCGATCAGCGGCAGGACCACGAGTGGCAGCAGCGACGTGACGGGAATGGGAACAGCCTCCGTAGCCCACCAGATCGCCATCCACACCATGAGGGCGCCCGTCGCAAGCGCCGCAAAGCTCAAACCTTCGGGCCGGTCAACCGCAATGATAAGAAGCAGGGCCAGTACCGGACCCGTCAGTAAGCCAATGTTCTGAACATTTGGGAAAACCCGCATGCGGCCTGCCGCGACACGACTGGCCACCTGCCCGTTTCTTCCTGTCGTCCCAGACTGCATCTCCATGGCCCCTCGTGCTGTAACATCGACAGGCGCAACAGTACCGCGCGGAATGCGCATAAAGGGTAAAACCGGCTCTGAGACAGTCAGGACAATGATCAGCTGCAGGGACGGAAAGCGCGAGCCTGTGGAGCTATAAGAATGTATGCAGCACTAGAGACGCGCGGACAGTAACGGTGGCGCGAAGGTTGATTTTCGCCGTCTTTCCGGTGCGACGCCGGGACAATCAAATCCGGAAAATCGAGCTTGATGCCGACTGGAGAAGACGAATATCGCTGAATACAAGGGCGTATTTGTCCCCCAAATGGGGGATTTGACTTTCATAGCGGAACTTTTTTCGGGAAAAATCTGAAAAGTCTTCCGGCTTGCGCGTCCAGCTTTGTGAACGGTCGCAACGCGACGCTGATAAACAGGGGCCGGCAATGCCAAAGTCAGATGATGAGATTCTGATCCAATCCATGAACATGGAGATTTCGACACGTCTCGACAAGAATGCGAGAGACGCATGGATCGATGCCATGGATCCGATCTACGACATCGCCTTCCCGACGGACGCTCCCCAGGAGTTCGAAGCTTCGGTGAATGCCTGGCTCCTCGACAATCTGATCTTTACCAAGGTGGCGTTCGGCGAGCAGAAATTCATTCGCGAACATCGCCACCTTCACCAGGACGATCTCGAATACCTGTCCTTGCAGATCTACACAAAAGGGCGCGGGCACGGTGTTCTCGGCGATATTCCGGTCACGATGAGCCCCGGATCCATTCACATTCTTGACTTCCGCCGCAATTGGCAGGCGATCTGCGAAGAGTCCGCAGTCGATGGCATCATCATTCCCTACAGCGCGATCGGCTACGACCCGTCAGTGCATCCGGCCCATATGGAATTCGATATCACCAGTCCTGTCGGAAGGGTTCTCTACAGCGCCATCCACGCCATGACGCTCCAGCTTCCGCACCTCGAAGAAGAGGCCGCGCCAGCAATTGCGGCCGGTTTCGGCGGGCTGTTGAGAGGATTGCTGATTTCGTCTGCCGAGCAACCAAACATCGTGGATGAAGCCCGCGCGATGGCGATGCGAGACTTTATCGACGAGAACCTTTCCCGCATGACGCTGTCTGCCAAACATCTCTGCCAGGCCTTCGACGTGTCGCGCGCCACCGTCTACCGCGCTTTCGAAGAGTCCGGTGGTCTGCAGCGATACATCATCCAGCGCCGGCTGGAACGCGCTTTTTCGGACCTGGCCATGTCGCCGCCGACGCGCGGCCGGGTTGTGCGGGCTGCCGAGGATTGGGGGTTCACGTCCGTCAGTCACTTCAGCCGCCTGTTCCGGGCGCGGTTCGACATGTCGCCAAGTGAACTGGCCAGCGCGACCTATGAGAAGACTCCTTTCCACCGCCGAATGGACCCACAGGTGCGCAGCAGCGTGAACTTCAAACCCTGGCTTCGAAGACTGTAGGGCCGGAGCATCTTGCACGTCACAAGTCGTCGCTCTCCCGGGGGATGCCGCAACAAAGCAGGCTCGGGCTGACGCGGCGGAAATGAGACGCTGGTGACACAGACGGCCCCTATCCTAAGCTGGCGATTAATCTTCTGCTCCTATTGATCGTCAGGTACCGGAAAGCAAAGTCCGCACGAGGCAGACATGATGCCGACAATGACAAAATCTCCTCGCATGGCAGTTTCGCTGCTGATCTGTACATGGTTCTCGGCGCTATCAGCCCACGCATGCTTCACAGTCCGGCTGAATAACGAATCTTCGCAATCAGTACACGTGATATGGGCGGCGCTTGGCTGCGGCAAAGTCTATACGTCGAAGAACCTCGTTGCACCTGAAGGCTGCAGGGTGAGAACCGTTCCTGCCGGACAAACTTCGTCCTACAGTTACCCATGGGGAAAAACCGCGCCGACCCTCTGGCTGGATTATACCTTTCACACCAGATACGGCAGCACCGGCGGATTTCTCCGATTCATCTATGACACGCATCACTTCGTTCAGGCTCATGACGAAATCTTCGGCATGACTCCCGGTTGCAAGCGCCACTTTTCCGTCACCGTCACAGATGCGGATCTCGGTTATGACACATAGGCATGCACCCGCGAGATGCCTGCAAGAGACGAGGCCATTATCTTGACCATTGCAAAACGCCTGGCTGTCCTGACGATATCGGTCCTCGCCTCGCTGGCTCTGCCGGCCAGCGCATGCATCACTGTAGCCCTTGAAAATCAGTCAGAGGCCGAGATCACCGGGTTCTGGGGGGCGTTCGGATGTGCGGGAATCTACAATGCCGAAGATCCCGTACTTCTTCAGATTTGCGAGCATCACAAGATCGGACCAGGCAAAAGAAACTCCTATGATTACGAGTGGCTTAAATCAGCCCTCACCCTTTGGGTAACCTTCAAGGTCGACACAGATTTCGGCGAGTACAATCAAATGCGTCGGTACATATATGAACACGGAGGGTTCCGGCACAATACAGACGGCGTACCCGGCACACCGTTCGGATGCCATGGTCACTATACGGTTGTATTCACACAGGAAGATTTCCTTGAGGAGCAAAACAAATGAAGTTTCTGAGCCGGGTCTCGCCTTTTCTTGTGTTCGCTTTGGCCTGCGCGATGCCCGCACATGCCTGTTACAAGGTAGAACTGAAGAACCAGTCCGAATCTGACGTCATCGGACTGTGGATAGCGAACGCATGTTTTCGCACCTACGATTTGCATAGCATGCTTTTTTCGCGGATTTGCACGCACAAGACGACCCGTGCCGGCAGCTTTGAAGCCTACGACTTTGGCTGGCTCACAACCGCACCCGAAGTGGACGTTGTATTCAAGAAGCCAGACGGCCGTTACGCCCACATCAGGTACATGTATCGGGATGGTGGGTTCTCGATCGAGAAGCACAACTCGCACTCGGTTCCCCATTGCGGACTGCACTACACAATCACGCTTACGCAACAGATTCTTGAGGAGAGGTACTGATGCCGAAAACGCATATCTTGAAAACCAGGGACTGCCCGCGAACGCCCAAACCGGTTTCGCGGGCCCTTGGGCGTCGGGGCGGATGCCTGGTGGCGGCATTGTCCCTGGGCGCAGTCATCGCACAGCCGGCATCTGCATGTTTTGCGGTTCAGGTGGAGAACCAGACGGATCGTCCTCTGGAACTGATCTGGCGCGCAGAAGGATGTGGGGGCATCTTTGATGACCACGAGGAAGTGTGCCACCACAAGGCCGTGTCAGGGAATGGCTCGGAATCCTATGACTACCCCTGGATAAAGACCGGTCCGGTCGTGATCATCCGCGACTCTCACAAATCCGACAAGGGTGAGAGCTATACGGAATGGTCCTACACCTATCATGACGGAGGCTTTCGTGACAGCACGTTCAAGGGTACCCCGCCCCATTGTGACGAACACTATACGATACAGTTCAGCCAGGTCGATTGGCTGTCCAGGTAGGTGCACATGTCGACATTCAGTCTGCTCCACAAACCGCTCCCGATACTCCGCCCGATCGCCCTGATGGCAGGCGTTTTGTTCTCCGGCGGTGCGGCATCTGCCTGCTACACGGTGAAAATAGAGAACACCAGCCAGCAGGAGATCCGGGTCGGCTGGGGCGCCATTGGATGCGGCAAGGTTTGGGAAGGTGAACAGATGATCTGCACCCATCATACGGTCGCGTCGGGCACGACCAAATCGTACGACTTTCCCTGGCTCACCACTGCCCCCTCGATATTCGTGTATTTCAACTATCAGGGCAAAGATACGGATAAATATACGAAGAAGTATTTCGGCAACCGCGCCCGCTTTCAGTACAATCTGAAGGACGGAAAGTTTACGACTCGGCACGGCTTTGTGCCGGAGTCCGCTCCGCATTGCCACGAACACTACACCATCCACTATTCCCAGGAAGTGCTCCAGTCACAGTGGAACGAGATTCGCACTCAGGCCCTGAAACAGGCGCATGATGCGGGAGATATCTAGGCGGCTGTACACACGGCGCCATTCATTCAACAAAGGACCACATTCATGCGTTATCTGGTATTAATAGGCGCAATGATGCTGACCGCATCCCCTGCTTTCGCCTGCTACACGGTCAAGTTCGAAAACAAGTCCGACGCCACGGTTGGCGTTGGCTGGAAAGCCGGCGGGTGCCTCAAGGTCTGGCAGAATTTTGCCGTCGTGTGCACGCATCATGTGATCGGCCCGGGTCACAGCAAATCCTACGACTATCCGTGGGGCACCACCGCTCCGGCAATCGTCGTTCTGGTTCCGGGAACAGAAGGCCACGAATTCTCGGACGGCTATGCCACATACAATCTTCACGGCAGTGAATTTGGTCGCAACAAGCCGTCTGACTACATTCCGGCTTCTGCACCCAAATGTCATAAGCACTATACGATCACGTACACGCAAAGTGACTACGACAAAGACCGGGTCGACCTGCAGTAACCGGGATGACACGTGACCATTGCGGGCCTGCGGGGTTTGGTATCACAAAGAGGTTCTCGCCCTCCGGCGCCACACTGCCGGCCTTGTCGTGAGAAAAGGCCGGCAGGTTTGCATCTCAGTCATCACCGCAAATGTTGCCCTTTGCGTCGGAAGTCTTGCCTACCGGCTTCTTGACATCAAGCTTTGGCTCAAACGCCGTGCCGTAGGATTTCATCGTGATCTTGCAGCCCGGCGTCAGGGTCAGGTCTCCAGCCAGGTCGGGAGCAAGGGCCAGTTTGAAATGGGCCGTGTAGGTGCAAGTCGCCGGCAGTATGAAAGCGACGGCATTGCCAAGGGAAATGTCACCCTTGTGTGAAACGTCGATGGATTCACAGGTGGCGCTGTCCGCACTGAGAATCCTCGGCTCAGTCTCGGCTGCTGCGCCCTTCAGTCGAACGTCGGTGACGACATAGCCACCGCCATTCTCGAACGTGATGGTCCCACAATAGGCGAGCTCTTCCTTGCAATACGCATCCCTGTCAATCGCCGACAACTCGGCGTTCGCAGGAAGCGGTGCGGCGATGCAAACGGCCGCACTTGCGATGACACCGGCCGACAGCAAACGCAGCGATGGCATCCGGACGTTTTGTATCAGGTGGATTCGCATCCTGCATCCTCCTTGTTCGTAAAGAATTCCAGATGGGAGTCATACAACGTTCCGGTGCCAATGATCTTCACTTCACATTCCTGTGTCAGCGAGAAGGTCCTTGATTTGGTCGATGCTTTGCCGATCGCGCCGGAAACATTCACGATCAATGTGTAGTGACAAGGTGCCGGCACCTTGAAAGTATGAACCTCGTCCTTCAACAAGTCCTTTTTGATCCTGTAGTCGATACTGTTGCACCGGGAGCTGTCTGTCAGGAGCGCTGTTCGGCTGCCCTCCAGATAAATATCGGAATAGGCAACCCAGCTATTGTTGTAGACGCGGATTTCTCCACAGGATTCCATGTCGGCCTGACACGAATCCTCAATGGTTTCCGCAGACGCAGACATGGGCGCAGCGAAGATTGCACCCAAGGCCACCAGACCCACCGCAGCAGATGCCGCCTGGGTTAACCAGCCTTTCGAACACGAAGGCTGTTGACCTTCTTCCGGATTCCTTAACACGACTACCTCCAATAAATATCTACACTGAATATGGATCTGTCACGCCTAACAGCTCACTAAGCCTGCGCTGAATTTCCCCTGCAGACCACGCCCTTTCGTTGCACGAGGGTCTCAGTCAGCTGACTATTCAAGCCTCATTAACCAGCCCGCTCTCTAAGTCCGTTCAGCAATGACCCAGCAAGGCGTGGCCAGCATGATTGGTGTGCGCGTCATGTTCCACGAGCAGGAGGTTCCCATGTGGCAGAAACTTGTTCTCTCGGCCGTCTCGGCTGTCGCGTTCACACACGCAGCCAGCGCTTGCGTGACCGTCAAAGTGTACAATGACTCAGATAAGGATATCGAAGTCGTGTGGCAGGCGCTGGGGTGCGCGGGCGCGTTCGATTCCTTCATTACGGTGTGCAAGCACACGCTGATGAAAGCGCACAGCGGCTCAGTCAGTCACGATTTCCCATGGGGGCAATCGGTGCAGACGGTGCTCTTTCACTATCCGGTCATCGTAGATGGCAAACGCGAGTGGGTGCGATCCTCGTTCGGATACATTCACAAACATAACAGGTACGAAAAGATCAAGACGATCTCCACCTCACCAGGCGGATGCCATCGGCACTATACCGTTCACTATACCAATGACGACGTCGCGGAAGACACCAAGAACGCCTATCAATCCCAAGCAATTTCCACTGAAATGGACTCCGACGCATGAGCACGTTTTCCAAAGGCATGAGTGTCCGCTACTTGCCCCTCCTGTTCACGGGAGTTCTGTGCGGCTGTATCGCCTCTCCCGACGATCTTGACCGGGAGATGGACGCATTTGTCCAGAACTACCTCGCACAGAGCGCCGCAACGCCGAAACTCACTTCCGATTCCGGAAAAAACATTCGGCGTCTCAAATTGCAGGATAACGGTATCGGAGAAATGGTGCTGAGCGCGCACCTTGAAAATGCGTCGGTGTCTGATGTCATGGATTCCATACTGAAACAGGCCGACTTGCCATATGAGTCCGGGGATGTGGCCTTTTCAGGGAATGCAACCGTTTTGTTCTCGTCCCTTCCCCTTGTCCAGGGATTGAATTTGATCCTGGCCCCGTCTCATGTGTCAGTCGCGCTACAGGACGGTGTGCTTGTGTTCTCGTCCGGGGTTGAAGCGATGGCCCAGACGACGACAAGTCAGGATGCGACCCAACCCGTCCGTACACAGGTTGTGTTGAAATACATTGATGCGGACGATGCGGTCAATCTGCTGAACTCTCTGCAGCCACACAGCGAATACGATGACGATGGTGATGACAGCGATGACTACGACGACGATGGCAGTGATGACAGCGATGAGAGCTATGGAAGTGACGATAGCAGCGACGATGATGGCGAAAGCTCGGACGATACCGATTCTTCCGGTAGTGGCAGCGGCGCAGTCGTCATAACATCCAGCGGCGATGTCGAAGACGACAGTGACTATCAGGAGTCAGAAGGCGGCCCAAAGCAAATGACCGCTTCGCGGCTGCCCGGCACCAATGCCGTCTTTCTTTCGGGAACAGCCGCGCAGGTTCACGAGGCAATGATCCTGTTGCGATTTGCGGATCGCGAACGCCCGCATGTCATCATTGAGGCCCTGGTGCTCGAGGCCGATGCGGTCGCGCTGAAGCGTCTGGGCACCCGCGTCTCGGATGCAGCCAGCGGCAATTACAGCGGAATTGATCTTGCTCCCGGCGACTCTCTGAACGATGCCATAACATTCTCCTTCCTGAGCGGCGCGGGAAACGCCACGCAGCTCACCGCGATGGTTGACCTTTTGACCGACCGCTCCCATGCCCGGGTTATTTCACGGCCCTATACGTCTACCTTGAGCCACGAGACGGCCAAGCTGGAAGTTACAAGGGATCAATACGTGATCGTTGAAGAAGGCGATGGTGTGCGGTCGACGACACCGATCTCCGCCGGCATCACGCTTGATGTCACCCCGCAAGTGCTTGATGAGGATATCATTCGCGTGCAGCTCAGCGTGGAGGCGTCGGAGTTCATCTCTTCGGCAGATGATACCAATGTTACCATCGACCGCAGCAATGCCAGCTCAATGATGGACGTGGTCAGTGGTCAAACGATCATTGTCGGCGGCCTGTACCGTCATGAAGGCACTCAGGGGAACTCCGGCGTGCCGTTCCTCCGCAATGTTCCCGCGGTGAACCTGCTGTTTGCCCAACGCCAGGAGCAGATGGAGGAGACGGAAATCATCGTGTATTTGACGCCTCACATCTGGCATCTCGACAACCCGCCTCCGGCCCCGCTTCATGACGTGAAGCGATTGATTGCGAGAGGCGACGTCGAGTAATCATCGGCCAGGAAGATAAATAATTTGGAAGGCGCGGAAATTGACATGCCCGCGCCTTCCCTTTGCCTTTCAAATCAGGGTCTCTCGTCACCGTCGGACCAGGTCGCGCGATTCATCGGGGCCGAAACCACATCTTGCCGCGACCGACTACGGATTCTGTAATACAGCGGAATGGCGTTGCCGTGGCTGCCCGCCAGATCCCGTTCGCGATTGACCGACAGCAAATGTCTGGAAGGCACGCCCGCTCGCGCGGGGGCTTTCAATTATTCCGTGTAGCATTCCTTGCTGATTATGAAATCGCGCTTTCCGTCCAACTTGCGACCAAGTGTGTCCAGTCCGAAAGTGCCCCACACGCCAGCCTCCCAGACGATGGGTGCCGCAACCACAACCACAAGCCCCACCCCCGATGCACTCAATCCTTCCAAAGCGGCATCTTCCAGCGCTTCACTCATGATGAACCCGTCCCGGGCCATGCCGGTATAAGCCGTGAACCATTTATACGCGACATAACTGCCGTACCCGAGATCGCCTACGAAGGTCAGGCTGCCTGTGCCGATCGCGCCAAAACCTGCCCATTGTTCATATGTCTCGAGATCTGCAGAAGTGGTGACGTATTTGTATTCCAGTGTGCATCCATCCTTGGCCGCCGGAGGGACATATGTGAACTGCCAGTTCTTCTCGCCATCCTCGCGTTTCACAGCCACAGCATAGGTGCAGCCCTGCAGCACCTTGATGGTTTTGTCGGCGCCGGGTTTCCAATAGTGCAGTTTCTCCTCACGCATGCGTCTCGTGAACTTGTCCTTGTCCGACATCGACTTTTTTTCGGCGTAGGGAAGATTCACCACATCGATACAACCCGGTATTTCGAATACCTGGAATGCCTCCAAAGCGCCGCTCCCGGTGAGCGAACCATTCTTGGACTCGTCTGCCCAGTCGAGTGTGGCCCGGGACCGGTTCTTGATCGTTACCTCGATGCATGGCCGACCGGAATTCTGCGTATTGCAGAAATCCTCGGTATCCTGCTCAATATAGATATCACTCTGAAACTCGGAAGGCGCGTGTGTCGTCGCATCTTCCGCCGCAGCCGAAAAGCCGCACAGGCCCGCACCGATCAGACACGCAATCAATCTGCTTACCCCTGGCACCGCTCTGCACCTCAACGTTTCTGCCTCAGACAATCAATAGCACTGCTTGCCCAAAATGAAATCACGTTTGCCGTCGAAATCGCGAACAAGTTGGTCAATTCCATAAGCCGACCACAGGCCTGCTTCATAGGCGGCAGTCGCAACCACCAGGATCAGCACAGTTTCCCCTCCGAGCAGCACGCCATTCTCAAGCGCGGTCTCGAGCATGGATTGACCTGCGATGGTTTCCTGGATCCCGATCATCTGGGAATAATAGCTCGCACCCGTGAAGAAGCCCGTATTGATCAGGCCGGTCAATCCGGCAGCACCTTCGCCGCCAAGCGCTCCGAATGTTGCCCACCGCTCATAGGCTTTGAGGTCCGCTTTCGATGTTATGTACCTGTAGTCGATTTCGCACCCTCTTTTGGCCGAAGGTGGAATATAGGAATACTGCCATTTATGGTCCCCCTTCTCCCGCTTCACGGCGATGGCATATGTGCATCCCCTGAGCACCTTGATCGTCTTGTGTCGCCCATCTTTCCAGTAATGCAGATTTTCCTGGCGCATGCGTCGAGAATACGTCTCGTCCGGCCCCAGATGCGCTCGCACGTCTGCTGACAACTGGTATCGCTTGACACAGCCCTGGGCCTCAAACACCTGAAACGCCTCCAGTGCGCCGGTCCCGCTGAGCGAGCCGTCCAGAGAATTGTCCCGGATATCGACGACGGACATGGAACTGTTCTTGATGGTGACCTCGATACACGCCCGGCCCGAGGACTGACCGGTGCAGAAGTCCTCGTAGTCCGCCTCGATATAGGTGTCGCTCTTGAATTTCTCCGGCACCTTCGATGTTGCATCTGCGATCGCCGCCGGTGTAGCGGCGAAGACAGCCAGGGAAACAAGGATGGATAGAACTGGACTGCAGGGTCTCATGAATGTGTCGCTCCCTTGGTGCGTGGATGATGGGCTCAACAATGCTCGCCGAGCAGGAAGTCCCGTTTCCCGTCAATCACATGGATGCCGGCATCAATACCGTAGGCGCCCCACAGGCCTGCCTCATAGGCAGCCGCCGCGCCCAGCACGAACACCGCAGGCATGGCGCCAATTACTGTGGATTCCAGCAGGACATCGGAGACGGTCAATATGCTGTCATAGGTCAGGTAGTACGCGGCTGCCGACCCCGCCGTCACGCCGGCGAGAACCGCCTCCGCACCGCCCCCGATGGCTCCAAAGGTTGCCCATTTCTCATAGCTCTTGATGTCGGCCTTGTTCGTGACGTAGCGATAGTCCAGGCGGCAGCCCGCCTTTGCCGTGGGCGGAACATATGAAAAGTGCCAGTGATGCTTTCCCTCCTTCCGTTTCACGGCAACAGCATATGCACAACCTTGAAGCACCTTGATGTCCTTCTCCCGGCCGGGCCGCCAATAATGCAGGTTCTCCTGGCGCATACGGCGCGTAAAATGGGACTTTTCGGGAACATGCTGGCGTGTATTGCCGGGCAGATTGTTCCGCGTGATGCATCCGGGGGCCTCGAACACCTGGAACCCTTCCAGGGCCCCACTGCCCAGCGCGGAGCCGTCAAGCGAATCATCCGCCACATCCAGAGTGGCCCGGGATTCATTCTTGATCGTGATTGTAATGCATTTTCGGCTGGAGGACTGGGACGAACAAAAATCCTCGTAATCCGCTTCGATATAGGTATCGCTTTGAAACTGCTTTGGAAGGCTTGATGTCGCATCCGCAAAGGCAGGCGCACCGAAAGGTACCTGCGTCAGCAACAGCGCAAGCCAGACAGGACCATTCAGTTTCAACATGGTTTCGCCCCTCATTCCCGACGTCTACTTACAATTATTGATAATGGCACTTGCACAAGATCGGACTGTGCTGACCTTGCGCAATCAGCAGTCCTTGTTCAGCGTGAAGTCCCGATGCCCATCAATTTTGTCAACGAGTTCCTGTCCGGCGAACGCCCCCCAAAGGCCAGCTTCATAGGCAACGACCGCTGCTGCCAGATACACACCGGCTGTCGTCGCGGCTTCGATCCCTGCAGCGGCGCCGTCCGAGAAGGCTACGCCAAATGTATCAACGCCATTGGACAAGGTATTGGTGGTCGCAACAATGGTCGTCGTACTGCCAACACCCAGAATGCCGGTAATCGTGGCGATGTCTCCTCCGATTGCCCCGAATGTGGCCCATCTTTCATATGATGCGAGGTCAGCATCCTGCGTAACGTACTTGTAGTTCAGTTTGCAGCCCGTCTTCGCGGACGCAGGGATATAGGACAAGTGCCATTTGTGATCACCAATCTTGCGCTTTACCGCAACCGCATAGGTGCACCCCCTCAGAACCTTGATGGTCTTCTCACGGGCCGGCCGCCAGTAATGAAGTTTCTCTTCGCGCATGCGTCGCGTGAATTGCGCATCCGCCGGAACACTCTTTTTGAGGTGCTGCGGCAGGTCGCCTCTGTCGATACAGCCCGGAAACTCAAACACCTGAAACCCGTCAAGCGCGCCACTTCCGGTTACCGACCCCTGTTTGGTATCATTGACAGGGTCAAGCGTCGCCCGGGAGCTGTTCCTGATCGTGACTTCGATACACTCTCGGCCCGATGACTGGCTCGTGCAGAAATCCTCATAATCGGCTTCAATATAGGTATCGCTCCGGAATTGTTCCGGCACGCTGGAAGTTGCGTCAGCATGGGCGAGCCCCCCTGCCATGTTGGCGAGGAGGAAGACCGTGCAGATCGATACCAGATGTCCCATTCCACCCGGCACGATCGCCCGCCACTGCGATTGACGGTGAATCCTTGTGTCGACCAACATGTTACCTGTTCCTTTCACTTCTCGAATCCGATCTCACAACCTGTCTCATTGCGAGGTCCCGGATGCATTGACGCGCATGTTCCAGTCAGGAAGACCTCCTCATGACCGTCAGACTGAACTCACGGACCCATTGTCCGAATACGTCCATCAAGTCCCCGCGGGATCCATGCCGAAGAGCATGCAGCTCGCTTTTCAATTTCTACGCTAGGCAGATTCTGGGCGCCTGATCATTAACACCCGGTCGCCGACTGCTTGCAGCGACGTCTCAACCCAAAAGAGGTCCGGGACCGGCACGTTTCGAACGGCTGACAGCATGCCTCGAGAAACTCTGCACCCTGTACGCGCACGATGTACATCACCTTGCCTGAAGGTCTCATCCACCGCATCAGGGCGTTGAAACGAATTCCGGCATGATCTCGGATTGATAGCGGACAGTACCTGCCTTCACATTCAGGATCGTCACTGTTTTCCGCGGCACCGAACCCTCCGTGTAGGATAGGGTTCCCGTTACTCCCTTGAACGCGGAAATGCCGGAGAGTGTCTGCGCGACATCGTTTGCTGTGATAGCGTTCCTCGAAGCGAGGACGGCAAGCCTGACCGTGTCATACCCCAGGCCCGCAAACGCTGTCGGCGTGTCTCCTGGATACATCTTCTCGAACCGGCGTCCGAATGCGCGTGCCTGCGGATCGGGGCTGTCGACGCCGAAATATCCATGCGTGGTGAAGTACACGCCAGATATATCGACGTTTTTTTCCCATGTGGACCTGGCATCAAACCCGTCCGCGCCTATGATGGGGCCCTCAAAACCGGCCGCCCGAAGCGCCCGGATCGTGCCTATCGCGCTTTCAGCGGTCTGTAGGCCCAGATAGATCGCATCGACTCCCTGAAATGACTCACGCAACACATCCGGCGATTGCGGATCCACCTTGATCGCAGAAACGTCTTTGCCGCTGATGTCTTTCCAGCTTTTGCGGAAATACCCGGTCAGAAGCCGGGTAAATTCGAATGTATCATCATAGAGCACAAGAATGTCTCTGGCGGCCAGGTCCCGATACATCCACTCAGCGGCGGCGGCGGCCTGAACATTGTCTCCATAGCACGCCAGGAAGACGTGCCCGGGAAACTCGGAGGGAAGCCTGGGTGACGTCGCTCCGCTGGTGATGAACACCCGATCGAATGCCGTGACAGCCCCTGCTGCCGCCTTCGCCATATCGGTATCCGACAGGCCGATCACAGTCAGTATTTCCGGATTACGGGCAAGAAGGGTGGCCGTGGCGTCATGAACCTCTCCGGCTTCGGTGACACCCCTGGCTTCGAACTGCTGCACCTTGCGGCCGGACACACCGCCTTCTGCGTCGATTTCAGCAAACGCCATTCTGGCCCCACGCGCCGATTCAACGTCAAGGATGGCTTGCGTGCCTTCAAGGTTGTATATCGTTCCGATACTGATCGAGTTGTGCGATTGCTGGCATGCGGCAACCATCAAGACGCCGACAAGACCCGACACCATTGAAACTCCACGCATTCTGATACGGCTCATGGCCTGTTTCCCGATTCTGCCCGTCCGGTTTGTCATCGCAACGGTTCCAACAAGTTTCCAGACCCCTGCGACGCTCGTGCAAGGATCCTCCCGCCAAATGCCACTGACACTTAAGAAGAATACCTCATTGGTCGAAGAATGGATTCTTTATCGACCGGAGAAAACCTTATGACCAATTCGCGCAAGACCATGACGGCCCTGATGATGACCGCAGTCATGTTGGCGCTGCCCGCCGCAGCGGAGAAATGTGTAGACGCAAGCCTCGCCAACAAGGGGTCTTACATCCTGACCTTCAAGGCTTACGGACACAATGAGAAATGCTCTGGAACGACCAGTTATCAAGTGCCCGGTGGCAACGAAGCCTCAATGGATGTCGTCAGTGGACATACGGTCGAAATCACTGGCGCGGCCTGCATGCCCGATATCGCGAAATGCCACTATGCATTTGTATGCGACGAGGAGAATAGCTGCGAAAACCTCGTGTGTGACGGATTCTTTCCCGAAAATCTCAAATGCCATCGCAAGTGACATTCCAGGGATCTGGGACCAGGTCCGATACGGTGACGCAGGACTCCCCCGCCAGGGAGTCCTGATTCACTAATCCAATGTTCCCACTTCTCCGGCCGGTTCATTGCACGTCTTGTCGTAATCGGTGATCTCATAGGTGATTTCTGTCCCCATCTCGTGAATGTCATCGCGATAATGGTGTTCGGCAGACAGGATACGAATGAAATGATCCTCTTTGACCGAGACGGCTGACTTGGTGCGTTCGACCTCGTTTCTGCGCGCTGTGATCTGGCAGTGTTTCTCGCAGCTCTCCAGCAAGGCGCAGCCTGTATGACATATCGTGTGTTCGCGCGGTCCGGTGTCAGTCTTCCCCTCAAGGGTAAAGCTTCGGGCAAAGAACGTATAGTCGTGATCTTCGCCATTGTATGTCCGGATGTGAATGGCGTTGGGTGTGCAGTTTCGCACACTGAAATGGACGTCCGCATAGGCCGCGTTGCCTGATCCGAAGCCGAGCCCGAGAACGAGTCCGGCGATCCCTGCGATAGAAAGAAACTTCTGTATATTGACCATGTTGCCGTATCCCTGATTGGTGATTGCACATCTGCGCATTCGCCATAGTAACCGCGTTTCTTAAGGCACTGTTGTCTAATGGAGCGGATCGGGGGTTTTGAGACGCAGGTGACACAGGGCGCCTGGATCGCACATGGACTCAAGCATTCAGGCACGAGCGAAGACTGGTGCGGATGAGAGGACTCGAACCTCCACGCCTTGCGGCGCTGGAACCCAAATCTCGTACATCTACCAATACACAACTAGGGGTACGAGTTATGAGAGATTATTTGCGAATTATTCTAGCCTGGCGAGCATGAACACTATGCCGCGTCACCATGTGACGCGCCAGATTATAACCCATGATTGGGATGCGGCTAGTCGATTTGGGTGCGCCGTCGTTTGCTCAAAATTCTTCTCCAAATCATAGATCGAGCACGGAGAAATATAGTCGATAGAGCGTACGCGGTCCACATCCCCCAAATTGACCGGAACAGAAATTCGATACTGTCAAAAAGTAATTTGTTGTCGTCAGGTTCATAACTTGAGAGCTCCATATCAAACGCCTCAAGGAAGTCGAATAGTGCTCCCTTGGTCGCCCAGTCCAACATAAGTTTGACATCGAACCATATGTCCTTCGGAAACTCGAAGTTTGCAAAATAGTTAACTGAGTTGACGATTAACACTCCACCGCAAAACAAACTAACCCCGAGATTTATTGCACTCGAGAAGGAGAAAAAGCCTTCCCTCCGAAAGCGGATCATCTCGGAAACGTTAATGAAGAACAGAAGCGCAAAGTACGAGCCCGTGATGATGGCCGCTCCTATCGGTAGCCATTCTCGAAGAATGTGATCGCTTCCAACGAAATAGTATAGCGCCGTTCCGCCGATAAGGCCTCCGATCACTATCCTTTGTATCCACGTTAGCCAGGGAATCTCGTTGTTCATCTGCAATGCTCCGGGAAGCGGAGAGGCCACCATAAGTGGATTACAAGACGGAGACCAGTAAGGCTTGGAGAAGATGGTGCGGGTAGAGGGACTCGAACCCCCACGCCTTGCGGCACAGGTACCTAAAACCTGGGCGTCTACCAATTCCGCCATACCCGCGATCATCGTTCGATTAGCATAATTGCGCTGCCGGTCACCACCCCGTGCCACAGAAGCGCGTCACATTTCCGGTCGAAATAGAAATTAGTTTGAGGTCGCGCGCAGTGAGCGCTTCGGAAACTGTTGTGGTTATTGGGCGCGTCACCAAATTATACGCGAGGTCGCGTCAACCAAGATTTAGTACCTAAATCCAGTGCGTCTACCAGTTCCGCCACATCCGCATCGGTGCGTTCCTACGCGAGCTCTGCCTGCGCTTCAACACAAAAGGTGAGAAACTAGCGGTGCTCCCCGTGCAGGGCGCTCAATATGTCTGGAAGTTCCGCTTCCAGGTCCTCGGCAATCAGGCCGGCACCGATGCGCCGCCCCGCCTCGCCGTGCAGCCAGGCGGCCATGCTCGCCGCCGCGAAGGTTTCGACGCCTTGCGCCATCAGTCCACCGGCGATACCGGCCAGCACATCGCCGGAGCCGGCCGTCGCCAGCCAGCGGGTCGCATGCGTGTTCACGATCGCCGTGCCGTCCGGTGAGGCAATCACCGTATCCGGCCCCTTCAGCAAAACCACGCACCCGGCAAGCTTCGCCGCCGCCCGCGCGGCCTCCACCTTGTTGGCTTCTGTCTCCAGCAGGTCACCGAAGAGCCGCTTGAATTCACCGATATGTGGCGTGATCAGGTCACCGGGACGCAATTGCCGGTAGAGGCTCTCTGGGTCTTGTGCAAACACGGTCAGCGCGTCGGCGTCCAGCACGGCCTTTGCGGGCGACGCCAGAAGCGCCTCGACATGCAGCCGCGTCGCTTCATTCACTCCCGCTGCAGGTCCCAGAATCGATACGCTGGCCGTTTCCAGGGCGGAACGGAATTCCTCGGCCGAACTCACCTGTTTCAGCATGATTGCCGTCAGATGGCTGGCATTCACGGCGATGGCATCGGGCGGGGACAGCAGGGTCACAAGGCCCGCGCCGGCGCGCAGCCCGGCTCGTGCTGCAAGGCGCGCGGCGCCCGTGGTGGACACGCCGCCGCTCATCACGGCCAGATGGCCGCGCGCATGCTTGTGCGTCCCCTGCCCCGGCTGCGGCAGTCCGCGCCCCCAGAGCAGCGGAGAATTCTCCAGCAATTGCGTGTGAACCGGCACGCCGATGTCGGCCACAAACACGCCGCCGCAATAGGCCGCCGCCGGCATCAGCATGTGGGCGGGCCTCAACGCCGCAAAGGTAATCGTGCCTTCTGCCCGGAAACAGGGGCCGATCGGGCGCGCTGTCAGCCCGTCTATGCCTGAGGGAACGTCAATCGAGACGACCCGGCCGCCGCGTTCGGCCAGCTGTGCACACACACCCTCCAGGGGGCGTGACAAGCCCCCGCCGAACAGGGCGTCCAGAACGATGTCATGCGGCGCCTCGAGCGCCTCCTGAAGCGGGCGGACGTCGCCATTCCATGCCGCTGCGGCCCTGGCTGCGTCGCCGGTCAGTTCGGCCCGGTCGATCAGGCAGAACACATCCACCTTGCGCCACAGCTCCGCCAGCTTGGCTGCGGCGATGAAGCCGTCCCCGCCATTGCCGCCCGGACCGCACAGGATCTGGATCCGGCCTTCAGGCCATTTTGCGTGAACGAACTCGGCAACGGCATTGCCGGCGCGCTGCATCAGTTCGAAACTGTCGATGCCGCCCTTGAAAAGTGCGTCTTCGGCGGCGCGCATTTCCTGCGGAGTGAGAATTGGTCTGCCCATGAGTCAGGCTCATAGCACGCGGGTTTCGGATTCGCCTCCCAATTGCTGAACTTTCAGCTGTCCGTTTTCCCGCGTCAGAGAAGTGACAGAGCAATAGCCCGGCCGGAACACGCCGGTATGGGCGGCCCCCTGCAGGGCGCTGACAATCGCATTGATGGCCACGAAATGGGAGAAGACGACGGTCTGGTCCGGCAGCTTGTCGAGTTCTGCAAGCATCGTATCCCGCCAGGCGATATGAGACTGTGCCTCCACGTCCCAGGTGCCGGCCATGAATGTGCGCAGCCATGCGACCCGGTCGGACACACCGTCCGGCGTCGATATCTCGGACACGGCGTCCAGCACCCGCCCTTCCACGCCCATCAGCGCTTCCAGCGGCCGGGCGGTTTCACGGCATCTCTGCATCGGACTGGTCACGATTTGCTTCACGCCGAGGTCCTGCAGGTGACGCGCAACCGCTTCAGCCTGGCCCCGCCCGGTCTCGCTCAGGCCGGGATTCGGGTGGTCCCCCCAACTGGCGGCCGCCTCGCCGTGACGCACTAGATACAACATGAAACCTCCTGAAACCGCCTGACACCATCTGAAACGGGCATGTTTTGACCAGACATGGCCTGAACCGCTGCCGGTACGCCGCGCGCAGGCCGTTGCGGTCACACCTGCGCCCCCTGCTTTGCGCGAATCGTCCACAAACTCAATCACGCCAACAGATTTGCAGACGGTCCCTCCCTGTCGTGACCAGCCCGCCCACGCCGCGCTGCCTCCGCGAAAACAGCCCCTGCCACCCCGTCCGAAGCCCTCGCCGCGCAATTTCTAGGCACCATAGTCCAATTTTCGATCAGCGCCCGTTAACCTGATGCCAAGTCTCGCAAGGGGTCTCGCTTCCGGCGCAGAAGGCGAATACCGCTTGTCTACACGAACCAAACGGCTGGGAGACACGGGCCATGAAAAAAATCGAGGCAATCATCAAACCTTTCAAACTGGATGATGTGAAAGAGGCACTGCAGGAGATCGGCCTTCAGGGCATGACGGTTGTGGAAGCAAAAGGCTTCGGCCGCCAGCGCGGTCACACCGAACTCTATCGCGGCGCCGAATATGTGGTCGATTTCCTGCCCAAGCTGAAAATCGAAATCGTGCTCGCAGACTCTGCCGTTGAAGGCGCAGTCGATGCGATCAAGAAGGCGGCCCACACCGACAAGATCGGTGACGGCAAGATCTTCATTTCCGACATCACCGATGCGGTCAGAATCCGCACCGGGGAAACGGGTGACGCGGCTCTGTAAAAAGTCCGCGCCATTCTCTACGAATACCAACACAGAATAAGCTGTTTACTGGAGGGCAATTCCAATGGCCGATGACCTTTTGAAACTCATGAAGGACGAGGACGTTCAATACGTCGACCTTCGCTTTACCGATCCGCGCGGAAAGATGCAGCACGTCTCTTTCCACAAGGACATGATCGACGACGACTTCTTCACCGAAGGTCAGATGTTTGACGGCTCTTCCGTTGCCGGCTGGAAGGCCATCAACGAGTCCGACATGGTGCTGATGCCTGACACCAGCACGGCCATCATCGACCCGTTCTTCCAGCAGACCACGCTGGCAGTGATGTGTGACATCCTGGATCCCATCTCGGGCCAGGCCTACAACCGCGACCCGCGCACCACGGCCAAGAAGGCCGAGGCCTATGTGAAGTCCAGCGGCGTGGGTGACACCGTGTTCTTCGGCCCGGAAGCCGAATTCTTCGTGTTTGACGATGTCCGCTGGTCCACCGAACCTCACAAGACGGGCTACAGCTTTGATTCCACGGAACTTCCGGTCAATACCGGCAAGGAATACCCGATGGGCAATATGGGCCACCGCCCTGGCCCGAAGGGTGGTTACTTCCCGGTGCCGCCGGTTGATTCCGAACAGGACATGCGGTCCGAAATGCTGTCCGTCATGGGCGATATCGGCCTGAACCCGGAAAAGCATCACCACGAAGTGGCACCAGCCCAGCATGAGCTCGGCATGAAATTCGCCACGCTCACCACGATGGCTGACCGCCTGCAGCTGTACAAATATGTCATCCACAATGTGGCGGCATCCTACGGCAAGACGGCCACGTTCATGCCGAAGCCGATGTTTGCCGACAATGGGTCCGGCATGCACGTCCACCAGTCCATTTGGGCCGGCGGCAAGCCGCTCTTCGCTGGCGACCAGTATGCCGGTCTGTCCGAGACCTGCCTCTACTATATCGGTGGCATCATCAAGCACGCGCGCGCGCTGAACGCCCTGACAAACCCGTCGACGAACAGCTACAAGCGCCTCGTCCCGGGATATGAGGCTCCGGTCATGCTGGCCTACTCGGCCCGCAACCGCTCGGCCTCGATCCGCATTCCGTTCGGCTCCAACCCGAAGGCCAAGCGCATCGAAACGCGTTTCCCGGACCCGACCGCGAACCCCTATCTTGCCTTCGCAGCCCTGCTCATGGCTGGCCTCGACGGCATCGAAAACAAGATCCATCCCGGCGACGCGATGGACAAGGACCTCTACGATCTGCCGCCTGAAGAGGCGAAATCGATCCCGCAAGTGTGCGGTTCACTGCGAGAAGCGCTTGCAGCGCTCGACGCAGACCGTACATTCCTCACCAAGGGCGGCGTGTTCGATGACGACCAGATCGATGCCTATATCGAGCTGAAGATGGAAGAGAACATGCGCTATGAACTCCACCCGCATCCGGTGGAATTCGACATGTACTACAAGGTCTAGGGGCCTGTTCTCTCTCCTCTAACCCTTGTAGAGGCCGGTATCGAAAGGTACCGGCCTCTTCTTTGTCCAGTATTCATCGATCCTTCGCCCAGATTGCGGCCTACAGGCTGTCTCCATGAAAGTATTCATTTTCTGGGCCTCCTGGCTGTATTTTCCCGCGGCCGTATGGCTGCTGTCCGACATCATCAGGAAGACCGGCCTGCGCCGCTGGACGGCCTGCGCGATGCTGTGCGCCCTCAGCACGCTGGCCTATGCCCGATTTGTCGAGCCGCGCATTCTGGTCACGCACAGGGAAGACATCCAACTGACCGGGGCGAGTGAGCAATCCGCAACGATCCGCATTGCCCTGTTCGGAGATCCCCATATCGGCATTTTCCGGAATGCGATGTCCCTGTCCCGGATCGTCGAACGGATAAATGCCGAGGATGTGGACGCGGTCTTCCTGGCCGGCGACCTCACCTATTATCCGACATCAGGCCAGATCGACCGGGAACTGGCGGTCCTGGCTGAACTGGATGCCCCGCTCTTCGTCGTACTGGGCAATCACGATGTCGGCCGTCCCGGGCCGGACCTCTCCTCGCCCGTCATGGCGGCGCTTGACCGCGTGCGCGCGATCACGCCCCACAATCGCGCCTTGGAGGTGACGATCGACGGCCAGGACGTCATCGTGGCCGGCGCCTCCGATCTGTGGCAACGCCGTCAGGACTTCACGTTTCGGGCCGACTTGCCCGAAAACACGCCGATCATCCTGCTGACCCACAATCCGGATACCGCGCTGAATGTGCCGGACGATTTTGCCTATGACCTCATGCTGGCGGGCCATACACATGGCGGCCAGATACGCCTGCCCTGGCTCTACAGGAAGGCCATCCCGACCGACTGGCCTTTCGACAAGGAATTGCATGTATTTCCGACCCCGGCCGGAGACCGCCTGGTCTATGTAACCAGCGGCACCGGCATGGTCGGACTGCCCATGCGGTTTCTCATGCCGCCCCGCATCGATATCCTGACCGTTCATTTGCCGGAATAGGAAAAGCCCCGGCACATGGGGCCGGGGCTTGTCGCATTTATTCCGATGTCAAAGGTCAGCCCGCTTCAGGCTGGCTCTTCTTGGCGTGAACATAGAGCGGCTCGGCATTGCCTTCGACCACTTCGCCATTAATGACGACTTCTTCCACACCGCGCAGATTCGGCAGCTCGAACATCGTGTCCAGCAGGATGCCTTCCATGATCGAGCGCAGGCCACGGGCTCCGGTCTTCCGGGCAATGGCCCGGCGGGCAACAGCCGTCAGGGCTTCCGGCGTGAAGCTCAGCTCGACATTCTCCATGTCGAACAGCTTCTGATACTGCTTCAGCAGCGCATTCTTCGGCTCTGTCAGGATCTTGATCAGCGCCGTCTCGTCCAGATCCTCAAGCGTCGCGATCACCGGAAGACGCCCGATGAATTCCGGGATCAGACCGAAGCGCTGCAGGTCTTCCGGTTCGGTATTGCGCAGGATTTCGCCCACGCCGCGCTCCTCGGCAGCCTTGATGGCGGCGCCGAAACCGATCGAGGCACCTTCGCCGCGAGACGAGATGATCTTGTCCAGGCCAGCAAACGCTCCGCCACAGATGAACAGGATGTTCGTCGTGTCGACTTGCAGGAATTCCTGCTGGGGATGCTTGCGTCCACCCTGTGGCGGCACAGCGGCAACCGTGCCTTCCATGATCTTCAGCAGTGCCTGCTGAACGCCCTCGCCGGACACGTCGCGCGTAATCGACGGATTGTCGGACTTGCGGGAAATCTTGTCGATTTCATCAATATACACGATGCCGCGCTGGGCACGTTCAACATTGTAATCCGCCGCCTGCAGCAGTTTCAGGACAATGTTCTCGACATCCTCACCGACATAGCCGGCTTCGGTCAGCGTCGTGGCATCTGCCATCGTAAACGGCACATCCAGGATGCGCGCCAGCGTCTGGGCCAGCAGGGTCTTGCCGCAGCCCGTCGGGCCGACCAGCAGGATGTTCGACTTCGACAGTTCCACCCCATCCGTCTTGCCGGCATGGGAAAGGCGCTTGTAGTGATTGTGTACGGCCACCGACAGGATGCGTTTCGCATGCGTCTGGCCGATGACATAATCATCCAGGACATCGCAGATTTCCTGCGGCGTCGGAACGCCTTCGCGCGAACGGACCATGGAGGTCTTGTTCTCTTCGCGAATGATGTCCATGCAAAGTTCAACGCATTCATCACAGATGAACACGGTCGGGCCGGCAATCAGCTTCTTTACTTCATGCTGGCTTTTTCCACAGAACGAACAATACAGAGTGTTCTTGGAATCGCCTGAGCCATTTTGTTTCGTCATGCCGTCCTCAATGCCCGGTAAGGCTTAATTTCGTCTTTAAGACGCCGTGCCCGGTTCGTTAATAAGACAATAGGGTTCTCAGCCTGCCCTGCAAGAGGCAGGCCGCATGGATGCGGGATCAGGTCCCTATTTGTCATCCTCGGCCGTCCGGCGTTCAAAAACCTTGTCCACAATGCCGAAATCCCGTGCTTCCTCAGCTGTCAGGAAGGTGTCGCGGTCCAGCTTCTTCTCGATCACGTCATAGTCCTGGCCGGTATGGCGGACATAGATGTTGTTGAGTCGCCGCTTCAGCTCGATGATTTCTTCGGCATGACGTTCGATATCGGTTGCAACGCCCTGATACCCGCCAGACGGCTGGTGCAGCATCACGCGCGCATTCGGCAGTGCGATCCGCATGTCCTTTTCACCGGCGGCGAGCAGCAGCGATCCCATGGACGCAGCCTGGCCGATACAAACGGTGGAAATGGGGCAGCGAATGTATTGCATCGTGTCATAGATCGCGAGGCCCGAGGAAACATAGCCGCCTGGGCTGTTGATATACATCGCGATGTCCTTTTTCGGATTTTCCGATTCAAGGAACAAAAGCTGCGACGTGATCAGGGCCGCCATGCCGTCATCGATGCCTCCGGTCACGAAGATGATGCGCTCCTTCAGCAGGCGGGAAAAGATGTCAAAGGCCCGCTCGCCGCGGCTCGTTTGCTCCACCACCATGGGAACAAGGTTGAGCGCTGTCTGGAAGGATGTCGTCATGAATCGGGCCTTGATGTTTTCACAAAGGAATCTCTACTGCACAGCAGTGGCAGAGAGACGTATATTTGTCCACGCATCCATCACTGCAAGAGGCATTCCGCTGTGGAAACAGCTAGCGGAACGGCCATTCCGGCGCGCCACTGGGCAAAGGAGCCGATGGCGCCTGCATGAAGGCCAGATAGTCGGCATGAACCGTCTCCGCCTGCAGGTCCCGCAAAAGCATGTGATAGCCCGATTCGTAATACACGGTCCGGACGTGAGCCGGCAGCGTCCTGGCGGTGCGTTTTACTCCGTCTTCCGGGATCACATAGTCATTTGCGCCATAGGACATCAGGACGGGCACATTTTCCGGCAGCGCGCCAGCATGATCGTGCGCGGTCTCCATCAGCGACACGACCCCATAGACCTGGTCAATGCGATTGTCGCGCAGCATCAGCGGGTTTGACCAGGTGACGCGAAGCATCTCGATATTGTCGCTCGGCTCGATCCTGACAAAACGCGCCGGTGGCCGGACAATCCAGCCGGGATTGGTATGGGCCGACATCCACAGGCTTGCCTTGTAGAGTGGGTTCATGGCGCCCCAACCGCGCAGGCCAGGTCCGGATGCGATCAGGCGGTCTGCAGCCGGCGGCCGGTCGGACCCGAAAGCGGATATGGCAACCGCGGCGCCCATCGAGATTCCGACCACCGTGATCGTGGCGTCCGGATGCCGACGGCGCGCCACGGCGACGGCCGTGCGCAGGTCTTCCCGCATCAGGTCCTCGTCAGGCCAGTAGCCCCGCCCCGGAGACCGGCCGAACCCGCGCTGGTCATAGGCATAAGTGGTCACGCCATGCGCCGCCCAATAAGGCGCGGCCATGTGGAAGGCGTTGGCAAAATCATTCATGCCGTGAACGCCAACCACGACATGGGCTGGCTCGCCCTCCAGCTCGGACGGCCACACGGTCAGCCCGAGCTGTGCGCCATCCTGTGACACGAACACATTCCGCTCCGGCAGGAAGTGCGGCGCTTGCGGCGTACGGGTCTCCAATGCGCCGACCGTAACGGGGCTGACGCACCCTGAGAGCAGGAACAGCGCATAAATCAGCGCGGCGAAGCCAAGGCCGTATCCACCGCGTTTCGCAAGGCGGGCAGCACGTCCGTCTCGAACCAGGGATTGCGTTTCAGCCATGCAGTGTTTCTCCAACTGGGATGCGGCAATGTGAATATACGCTCACTTTCATACTCTTTCCAGCATTGCACCGTTTCCGTCAAGGTCGATTTTCTTCGCGCGCCCAGATGCCATGCCTGGGCATATGCCCCGATCAGGACCATCAGCCGGATGTCCGGGAGGCGGTCGAGCAGCGTCTGCCGCCACAAGGTCGCGCACCGGCGCATGGGCGGTCGATCGCCCCCATTCCTGTCATAGCCTGGAAAACAGAACCCCATCGGCACAATCGCCACCTTGTCGCGATCATAGAAAACCGTCTCGTCCATGCCGAGCCAGGACCGCAATCTGCGTCCCGACGGATCGTTGAACGCGGTTCCGGTCGTGTCGGCCAGATTGCCGGGTGCCTGGCTTGCAATCAGGATTCGCGCACGCTCGGCTGCCTGCAGGATCGGGTTCGGGCGGCGGGCCATCTCGCCGGCGCACGCCGTGCAGGCCCGGATCTCTTCAAGACAGACTTTCAAGTCGCTGGACATGGCGCCTCAATTAGGGGGTAATTCGGGCCAGATTGAAGGAGGCCAGACTGTCATGTCCATTACAAGGATCATAGACCCCAGAACACGTGACCTGGGTCATGGTTTCGTCGTGCGACGGGTCCTGCCCTTCCATGCCCATCGAGCAGTGGGTCCGTTTGTCTTCTTCGACCATTTCGGCCCGGTCGATTATGCGCCGGGAAGCAGTTTCGATGTCCGGCCGCATCCTCATATCGGACTGTCGACTGTCACCTATCTGTTTGACGGGGCGATCCGGCACAGGGATTCGCTCGGCACCGACCTGGTGATTGAGCCCGGCGCGGTGAACTGGATGACGGCAGGCCGCGGCATTGTCCACTCGGAGCGCACGCCGGAGCTGCAACAGGCCAACGGCCAGACGCTGCACGGCTTGCAGACCTGGGTGGCGCTGCCGCGAGACGACGAGGATTGCGCGCCCGCCTTCGACCATCATCCAGCGGACTCATTGCCCGCGTTTGAATTGGATGGCGTGCGCGTGAAACTGCTTGCAGGCACAGCATGGGGCCACACATCGCCGGTCAGCTTTCCCACGCCCATCCTGTACGTCGTCCTCGAAGCGGATCGCGCAGCCCGCCTTACCGTGCCGTCCGGCCTCGCCACGGAGCGGGCCGTCTACGCCGTGACGGGCACGCTGGAAATCGAGGGCCAGGCCGTCGACGAGACACAGATGGCCGTACTGGCCTCCGGCGAGGACGTCTCGCTGGCGCTTCCGGCGGGTGCCAAAGCGGTGATCTGCGGCGGGGCTCCGCTCGACTCCCCCCGCAAGATGGACTGGAACTTCGTATCGAGCGATCCGGACAAGATTGCTACCGCCCGGGCGGAGTGGACTCGCGCCGTCGAGTCCGGCGGCACGGACCAATTCCCGCTCGTACCAGGCGACGAGACGGACTGGATACCCCTTCCCGACTGAGATCCGTTCCCGGCTCGCCGGGTGCGCCGCTTCCTTGCTGAATGTTAAGCCTCGTGCCAGACCTGCAGCATAACAGTCTTTGACGGGAAACAGATTCATGAACCGACTTCTCATTTCGGCGTCCGTCCTCGCGCTCGCGGCATGTGGCGCGGACGCCCCGAAAACCGACACGCCTGCACAGCCCGAGCCTGAAGCCACAACCGAACTTCTGCTGCCGCTACCGGACCAGACCACGGCCGCCATCACGGCAGATGACCTCGCCGTCCGGATCAAGACGCTGGCGGATGACACATTTGAAGGGCGCGGGCCCGGCACCGAAGCCGGTGAGGCATCGGCAGATTGGATCGCGGCGGAGATGGCACGCATTGGCCTCCAGCCCGCAGGGGAAGATGGCAGCTATTTCCAGACGGTGAAAATGGTGAACCAGACCGTCGATACCGACGCTTCCTTCTTCACGTTCACGACGCCGGATGGCACAGACATGGACATGACGCCGAAGGAGGACGTCGTATTCTGGACGAAACGCCAGAACACGAACGAACTCGCCTTCGATCCGACCGACGTCGTCTTTGTCGGCTATGGTTCCGTCGCTCCGGAATATGACTGGGACGATTATGACGGTCAGGACTATGAGGGAAAGACGGTCGTCATGCTGGTCAACGATCCGGGCTTTGCCACGGGCGACCCGGACCTCTTCAAGGGCAAGTCCATGACCTATTATGGCCGCTGGACCTACAAGTTCGAAGAAGCCGCCCGTCAGGGTGCCACAGCCGCCATCGTGATTCACGAAACCGAACCGGCCTCCTATGGCTGGGATGTCGTGTCCAATTCCTGGAGCGGTGCCCAGTCGGATCTCGTGCGTGCGGACGGCGGCGCCGAGAGAACCATGCTGGAAGGCTGGATCACGCGGGAAACGGCTGACGCACTGTTCGCCAGCGCGGGCCTCGATCTCGAAGCCCTCAAGCAACAGGCCAAGGCGCCAGGCTTCAAGCCGGTTCCGCTGGAAGGTGTAAAGGCAAGCGGCAAGGTGAAACAGACGATTGACCAGCTGGAAAGCCGCAATGTCGTTGGTGTCCTGCCGGGCGCGACCGAGCCGGACGAGTATGTTCTGTATACAGCGCACTGGGACCATCTCGGCAAGAAATCCGAAGAAAAGACCGGTGCCCCGGGCGAGGATTTCTACCAGGACCAGATCTTCAACGGTGCCGTCGACAATGCCACGGGATCCGCTGCGCTTCTCGAAATCGCCGAGGCCATGGCGGCTGACGAACTGGACCGGTCCGCCCTCTTCCTGTCGGTCACGCTGGAAGAGTCGGGGCTGCTCGGCTCTGCATATTACGCAGAAAACCCGCTCGTCCCGCACAACAAGGTCGTTGCCGGCATCAATATGGACGGCGCGCTGCCCATCGGCCGCACACGCGACATGGTTGTGGTCGGCTATGGCGCATCCGAACTGGAAGACATCCTCCAGGACGTGCTCGACACCCAGGGCCGTGTGATCAAGCCCGATGCCAAGCCCGAGGCTGGCTATTTCTACCGGTCGGACCATATCTCCCTCGCCAAGAAGGGCGTACCGATGCTGTATGCTGATGGCGGCGAGGACAAGCTGGACGGCGGCATTGCTGCGGGTAAGGCCGCAGCCGCTGTCTACACCGCAGAGCGCTACCACAAGCCGATGGATGAGTACTCAGACGATTGGGACCTCTCCGGCTTCGCCGAAGACATTCAGGCTCTCTATCAGGTTGGCCTGCGCATTGCCCAGTCCGATGACTGGCCGACCTGGTATCCCGGAAATGAGTTCGAATCCGTCCGCAAGGACAGTCTCGAACAGGAATAGATTATGAGTCCCCGCCCTTGCCGGCGGGGACTTTTTCCGGAGCCCGCTTTTCCGATGCTCTCCTACCAACACGGATATCACGCAGGAAACCGTGCCGACGTCCTGAAGCATGCGATCCTGCATGAAATTTTCGGTCGCCTCGCCGAGGACGACCGGAAAATCCTGTATGTGGAAACACATTCCGGCCGCGGCAGATATGATCTTCAGGGGGCGCAGGCGAAAAAGGGCAATGAAGCCGGTCCCGGCGTCCTGTCCATGCTGAATGGTGCCGCCCCCAAACCCCTGCGCGCCTGGGTCGACTTCATTGAAACATGCGGCGTCAACGCCTATCCGGGATCACCGGCTCACGCGCAAACCCTTTTGCCGAAGCCGACACGCTACGTCCTGTTTGAACGGCATCCGCAGGAATACGAAGCCCTGGTCAAGGCGATCGGGACCGATGACAGGGTCCAGATTCGCAAGGCGGACGGATATGCGGGCGCTTTGAAACTGGCACCGCGCAGCGGCGAAACCCTTGTCGGCCTCGTTGACCCCAGCTACGAAACGAGCCGCGATATTGATGCCCTTGCCCTGTGGACGCCGAAGGCCCTGAAGCGCTGGCCAAAAGCCGTTCTCATCCTTTGGCTGCCGCTCTTCCGGGATGGCCGGGAAAGCGAATTCGGCGAGTATCTGACAACGCTTGGAAACTGCAAGGTATACGGAGCACGCTGGCCTGTGGACGCATTGAAGGAAACCGCGCTGGAAGGATCCGCCATGGTCGTCTTCAATGGTCCGCCTGCCGCAGACAAGGCTTGCGCCGCCATCGCCTCCTCCCTTCAATCCTGGTGGAGCGACAAACCGCTCGGAGACTAGCTGCATGTCGGTCGACATTCTTCTCATCGGCGGCGGACACGCGCATGTCACAGCGCTCAGATGGTTACGAAACCATCCTCATCCGGACGTTTCGATCCGGCTGATCAATCCCGGCAGCAAGGCGGTTTACAGCGGAATGGTGCCCGGCTTTGTCGGCGGACACTTCGACCGCGACGAAATCGACATCGATCTTGCGGCCCTGTGCCGCGATTCAGGCGCACAGCTTGTCGAGGACAGGATTTGCGGGCTGGACCCGGTGGCCCGCACGGCAACCTCAAACAGTGGCGCGCTTCACGCCTTCGGCATTGTATCGATTGATGTCGGCATCGTTTCTGCGCCGCCGCAGGTAAGCCCAACTTCCCGCGCCATGCCGGTCAAACCCATGGCGGGGTTCGCCGATGTCTGGCAGGGGCTTGCCGGCAATCTTCCTTCCCACGTTACGATTATCGGCGCCGGGCTGGGCGGTGTGGAGCTGGCGCTCGCGGTGAGACACGCGCAGCGCGCGCAGCTGGGGGATTTGTCCGGCAGTGTCACCCTCATCGACCGGGACACACCACTCTCATCGGCAAGTCCGGCTCTTCGCCACGCCCTGCGCAAACAACTCGACCGTTCCGGAATTGATGTCCGCAAGGGCGTATCCGTCAGCCGCTTCCTGGATGGCCATCTGGTCCTGAATGATGGCCGTGAAATACAAACCGGCCTGGTCCTTTGGGCCGCTGGCGCAACGGCTCATGACTGGCTTTCTGCATCCGGTCTTGAAACCGATCACGGCTTTCCGCTGGTGGGCCCGACGCTTGAATCACACTCCCATCCGGGCGTGTTCGTTGCAGGTGATGCGGCAGGCATGTCCGGCATGACAGTCCCGAAGGCCGGCGTCTATGCCGTACGCCAGGGCCCGGTCCTGATGCAGAACCTGCTCGCGCGCCTCAAGGGTCGTCCCTTGCAGGCCTTCCGGCCCCAAGCCGATTATCTCAAACTCGTATCCCTCGGCCGACGCGCCGCCCTTGCCGAAAAATGGGGGCTGTGCGTGCAACTGCCCGGCCTGTGGTGGCTGAAATCCCGAATTGACCGGGCATTCGTTCAGGGCTGATGGGTCAGCACGCCCGAACGTTTCCGGGCCGCTTCCTCCAGAATGACACTGGCCGCGATTTCACTGGCATCCCGGTCGCCTTCCTTCATGCGCTCCAGCGCTTCGGCCTGCTGCGCCTTTTGTGCCGTCAGGCGGTCCGGTTGTTCGAGCCATGACATGGCCTTTGCCGCAATGAGCTCGGCCTTCTGTCGGGTCTGCACGAATTCCGGAACAATCTCCCGGTCATCGCTGACGATGTTCAGGAGGGTGATATGCGTCTTCTTGTACAACAGGCCGCGCGCCAGGGCCCAGGTGATCCATCCGGTCCGGTAGGCCACGATCATGGGTGTGCCCTGCATCGCGAGCTCTGTCGTGACGGTGCCCGAACAGGCCAGCGCCAGGTCGGCGGCCGCCATGCCGTCGAAACGGAGCGACGGATCGGAGGTCACGATTGACCACTGGGCTGCGTCCGGAAAGGACGATTTGAACTGTTCTGAAACGTTTTGAGCCGGCATGAACACGATCTGCAGGGCTTCATCGGCCGCCTTGAGGCGCCGCGCGGCGTCCACCAGTTCCGGCGCCACGCGCTTGATCTCACTCGGCCGGCTACCCGGCAGAACCAGAACAATACGGGTAGGTTCCGCCAGCTCCAATGCCTTGCGGAACCGTGCTGCATCCCCGGTTTCATGTCGCGATATGGCCGGGTTGCCGATCACGGTCGTCTCCAGGCCGTAGGGCTCGTAATACGGCGCTTCCAGGTCGTGAATGCACAATAGATGGTCCACAACAGCCGACAGCGTCTTCGCACGTCCCGGACGCGTTGCCCAGACTTGCGGTCCGACCAGCTTGACCAGCCGGATCTCCGGTGCGCGCAGCCTGACCCGTTGCGCGACACGCAGCATGAACCCCCAGGAATCGACCAGCACGACCACATCCGGCGCATCTGCTACAATGGCATCGGCGGCCTCATCAGCCAGTCGCACCACGTCTCCATAGGCCTTCAGCCCCTCGAAGAAACCGAGAATGGACAAGGGAGAGATGTCGATCGCCGACTCGATCCCGACCGACGCGAGTTCCTGACCGCCTATTCCCGCAATATGCGCGTCCGGTGTCCGCCGTCTCAACTCCTCGACCACTTCACGCGCCAGCAGATCCCCCGAGGCCTCTGCCGCCACCATGAAGACGCGCGGGCCGGTCACTGGCCTGTCTCCTGCGGGAACCCGTAAATGAACACGCCCAGTTCCTCCGCCCGGTCGATCATCTCCCGCCGGTTCAGCAGCAATGCCCCCCCTGCCTCGATGGCGAGCCCTGCGAGGCCGGCCGCAGCCACTCTCTCGACTGTTGAAACCCCCGTCGTCGGCAGATCGATGCGCAGCTCCTGTCCCGGTTTTGGCCGTTTAACCAGAACGCCCTGCCGATTGGCGGGCGTCCCGCGGATTTCCTCGGGAAGCGTGCGACAGCGCTCCAGCATGGCGTCGGTGCCTTCCTGCGCCTCAACAGCCAGCACGAGCCCGCGGCAGACAATCGCGCCCTGACCGATGTCCAGCGCGCCCGTGGCAGACGCCACACGCGCAGCATGCTCGATGTCTGCCATCTGCTCGTCAGAGGGCATGTTCCCGGCGATGACACCGGCTGGCGCCAGCAATTGGCCATGGACTTCATGGCTGCCCAGAACGCGAAAGCCCTGCTTTTCAAATTCCGAGACCAGAACCCGCAACAAGGCATCATCGCCCTTGCGGGCGGCTGCCAGTACCTTCGGCAACAGGCGAACGCCCTTCATGTCGAGTTTCAGATTTGCGAAATCGGGCCGTTTCACGATCCCTGCGAACACGACGTTTTCGCAGCCCGCCGCCTTCAATCGCTTTAGAATGCCGCCCACTTCGCCAAGGCCGACCACCTCACCGGGGAACCTGGCCAGCGCCGGATCCTCGAACCCTTTCAGACGCAGCACATAGGCACCCTGTCCGGTCTCCATCGCATTGTCGGCAATGGCGACCGGCAGTTCGCCGAGACCTGCAATGATACCGAGCGGCGCCATCTTTCCGCTCAAGCCGGCTTGCAGATAGGGCGGTCTTCGCCCGTCTGGATAAACGAGATGATTTCCATGGCCAGGGCGTTGTCGGCGTAATCCTTGGCTGCCTGTTCGAGGCGATCCCGGAACAGGCCTTCCCCATGGAAGATCGCCTTGTAGGCGGCCCGAATGTCCCGGATGTCGGCCTTCGAAAAACCGCGACGCTTCAGGCCCACCATGTTCAGTCCTGACAGTCTGGCATGATTGCCGACCACTGAACCGAACGGAATGACATCTTCCACGACAATTGCGCCCCCGCCGATGAAGGCGTTGCGCCCGATCCGGGAGAATTGGTGTACCGCCGACAAGCCTCCGAACCATACATGGTCGCCAACCTCGATATGGCCGGCCAGAGACACATTGTTGGCCATGACGACATGATTGCCGATGCGGTTGTCATGCGCGATATGCGCCCCGATCATGATGAAACAATTGTCGCCCACCCTGGTCAGGCCGCCAAATTTCGGCATGCCGGAATGGGCCGTGGCATATTCGCGGAAGACGCAATTATTGCCGACGACCAGGCGGGACTCCGGTGTGGAGTCAAACCCGATGACTTGCGGCACCCCGCCCAGCACCGCATGCGGGTGCAGCACGCACTTCTCGCCAAGTTCGGTATGCCCGGTGACAACCGAATGCGACATCAGCACGGATCCGGCACCGATACGGGCGTTGGGGCCGACATGGCAGAATGGGCCAACGCGAACCCCGTCGCCGAGTTCGGCGCCATCTTCGACGCAGGCGGAGGGATGAATTTCCATGGCCAGTTTGTTCCAGTCAGTTGCCGGCGGCCGGGCGCCGCCTATCCCTTTTTCTTCGGGTTCGAGTTCTTCTGCAACCAGGCGACCTCCCGCATCCATTGCCGAATGGGTTTGGCTGGCGTGCCGCCCCAGGTCTCCCCGGCTTCGACGTCACGGAACAATCCCGCAGACGCCGCAAGGGAGACGCCCTCGCCCACTTTCACATGATCGGCAATGCCCACGCGGCCGCCAAGCATGGAGCCGTCACCCACCTGAACGGATCCGGATATGCCGCCAAAGGCCGCCACCAGGACGGATCTACCGAGAACCACATTGTGCGCGATCTGGCACAGATTATCGATCCGGCAGCGTTCGCCCAGAATGGTGTCATCAAACGCACCGCGATCGATGCAGGAATTCGCCCCGACCGTGACATGGTCCTGAAGGATGACACGGCCATAATGCGGCGCGTCTTCGGCGCCGTTGGGGCCTGGCATCACGCCAAACCCGGCTTCGCCAATCCGCACACCTGCCAGCAGCTTCACATGATCGCCAATGAGGGCATTGAACAGACTTGCCCCGGCGCCGATGCTGCACTTGCGGCCGATCTGAACGCCGGGGCCGATCACGGCGTTGGGGCCGATCACGCTATCGGAACCGATCACCGCGCCCGGCCCGATACAGGCACCCGGCCCGATGCGGACACTGTCATCGAGGCTGGCATCCGGCGAAATCCGCGCTTCGCCTTGCCAGTCCGCATGGCGGGGGCGGAACAGCGCTGCGCCGGCCACACCCTGAACATGGCGCGGAAATCGCGACACGAGATAGGGCACGCCTTCCGGAACATGAGCGATATTGGCTTCATTGACGACCAGCGCCGAAATATCCGTGCTGACATCGCTTGGCGACTTGCCGTCGCCATCCAGAAAACCGATGTCTCCCCGGCGGCCATTGGCTGCCGAGGAGATACCGGTCAGTTCGATCTGCGCGTCGCCCTTCAGCTCCGCGCCGGTCTTTTCGGCCAGTTCACCAAGGGAAAGAGTTCCCCGGCGCTCATAGAAACGCGTGTCGACTGGCACTTTGCCCTCTTGCCTACTGGGCCGGCTGGTCCGGGATTCGCTTGCGCACGACGGAGATCGTCGGCGTCGCCGCGTCCAGCTTGCTGATCACTTCAGCGGAGACGTCAACCGAGTCCACGCCATAGATCACGGCGCTCTTGGACAGCACGATCCCGGCCCCCTTCTGGCTCACGACTTCCAGCAGAACCGGCTCCAGCGCCTTGTTGAAGTCGACAAGAGCCTGACGCTCGGTCAGCGCGAATTCATTGGCCGCCTTCTGACGGGCCTTGCCGAAATCACCGGCTTTCTTGTCATAGGCGTTCAGGCGGGTGACCAGTGCGGCGTCGGCAGCGATCTGCTCGCGCGTCTTGCCCTGAAGCTCGGTGTTCAGCGCCTTGCCTTCGGTCTCCAGGGAGGTGCGGGTCGGCGACAGTTCGGTATTGATCTGGGTCTCGATGCTCTTCAGCTTGGCCTGAATATCCTTGCCGGCCTTGCTGTCACGAAGGATCTTTGCCTCGTCGATCGTGATGACGGTGGTGCCCTGCGCCTGAGCCGCCGGGGTCATGACCGCAAAGGCGGCAAAGCTCATCATCAGCGCGAGCGCGAAATTCTTGAGTCGGGACATTCTAGTCTCCTGTCTTTCGGTGAGAAATTTAGAAACGGGTTGAAGTTGAGAACCGGAACGTTTCTGTCCGGTCATAGTCTTCCCTCTTGAGGATCTGCGAGAAGTCGAAGCGGATCGGGCCAAAGGGAGAATCCCAGAACACGCTGAGGCCGGCCGAAGCCCGGAGGGAGGCAGCAGTCTTGGTCAGACGCACCGCCGGCAGGCCGGTTGCAGAATCGGTGAAGTAGATGGTCGGCCCGATATCCGGACCACGCAGGGATCCGAGCGCGCCGGCTTCGGCGAACAGGGCGCTGCGAATGCCATATTCTTCCGGCAGGAAGTTCGGCAGGCTGAGTTCGAACGTGCCCTGATAGTAGACGTTGCCGCCCTGGGAGTTCAGGCGGCGGGTCTGAACCACTTCGCCGGTCTCCGGATCCACCACGCGTACGATTTCGCGGGGGCCGATACCGGCCACGTCAAAGCCGCGGAACGTGCTGCCGCCCCGGAAGAAGCGATTGTTGATCCGCACGCCCTGATTGTCTTCCAGCGGGAACACATAGCCGCCCGACAGACGCAGGCTGGCGATCACGTCACGCCAGACGCCCCGGTACAGGGTACCGGACGTTTCCGTCCGGAGATATTTCACATCGCCGCCGAGACCTGCGAGGTCCTGGCTGAAGCGGAAGTCGAATCCGCGAGACGGCCGGATGGGATCGTTCGTCCGGTCCCACAGGAAATTGTAGCCGATGATGCTGGAGATATCATTGCGCTCTGCCCGGCAAATCGCATCCCGCAGAACATATTCCGGCGAACACTGGTCCACGACGCGCTGGCCTTCCCCGGCATCCCCCGCTTCGACCAGACGATAGCGGTCGTCGCTGAAGTCTTCCGGCGTATCCGCACCCGCCGTCTGGATGCGGTCGGTGACGAAGAAGCCGTTCTCGTCGATGATATAGTTGCGGTCCAGGACGTTCACGTCATCCGACTGAAGGCGATAGCTCAGACCAAGCTGCATGCGCTCGGTGAGCGGGAAGCCCAGTCGTACGCCTGCACCAATCGTCTCGCTGCTGAAGCCGGAATAGTCTTCATAGTCCTGGCGTGTGGCATAGGCATCAATGCCGCCAGACAGGTTCCGGTCGAACAGGCGCGGCTCGGTGAAGCGGAAATCCAGCACCTGCTGGCGGCTGGACGCGGAGATCCGGGCCACGACCGACTGTCCACGGCCGCGCAGGTTTCTCTGCGACGCGCTGACGTCCAGCAAGTAGGCGTCCACCGACGAGAAGCCTGCCGCAAAGGACAGTTCCCCGGTCGGCTGCTCTTCCACCTTGATGTCGACGATCGTCCGGTCCGGCTGGTCGGAGGGCGTTTCGACAATTTCGACGTTCTTGAAGTAACCAAGAGCCCGCACACGGTTTTTGGACCGGTCCAGCAGGATCCGGTTGAAGGCGTCGCCTTCCGAAATCCGCAGCTCCCGGCGGATAACCCGGTCGAGGGTCTGCGTGTTGCCGACAATGTTGATCCGGTCGATATAGACGCGCGGACCTTCGTCCACCGCGAAGGTCACATCGATGAGACCGGTTTCGGGGTTCACATCGATCTGCGGGCGGATGTCGACAAAAGCATAGCCCGCAATGCCTGCAGCATAGGTCAGCGCATCAATCGTATCCTCGATCGAATCGCCCCGGAACAGGGAATTGGTCTGGATCGGGACGGCCCGGCGAAGCGCCGTCGCATCCAGCTTCTCCAGCGCCGTCTCGACCTTTACCTCGCCGAAATAATACTGTCGGCCTTCGTCCACCGTCATGGTGATGTAGAAGTCCTTCTGGTCGGGCGTCAGCTCTGCAACGGCCGAAGTGACCCGGAAATCATAATAGCCATTGTTCTGGTAGAATTGCCGCAACAGGTCGCGGTCATATTCGAGGCGGCCGGGATCGTAATTGTCATTCGAGCTGAAGAACCGCCACAACCGCGACTGACGGGTCACGATCTCGCTGCGCAGGCGCGAGTCCGAATAGGCCTCATTGCCGATGAAATTGATTGCCCGTACGCCCGTTACCGGTCCCTCGGTGATTTCGAAGATCAGGTCGACCCGGTTCTGCTCCAGCGGCTTGTATTGCGGTTCGACCTTCGCGGCGAAGCGACCGGACTGGCGATACAGTTCCAGAATGCGCTGAACATCCGACTGGACGCGTGCGGCGGTAAAGATGCCGCGTGGAGCCGCCTGGATGTCCTCTTTCAGCTTGTCGTCGTCCAGGGCGCTGTTGCCCTCGAAGATCACGCGGTTGATGATCGGGTTCTCAACGACGCGGACAACAAGATTGTCATCAACGCGGTCAATCGAGACGTCGGCGAACAGATTGGTCGCGAACAGGGTCTTCAGCGACAGGTCGATTCGGTCCGGGTCGAACGTGTCGCCCGGCGCCACCAGAAGATAGGACTGCACCGTCCGGGCCTCGATCCGCTGGTTTCCCTCGACGATGACCGACCGGATGGTGCCACCGTAGCGATTGTCTTCCTGTGCATCGGCAGTTCCCATGGGAACCAGTGTGGCATTCGTCGCCAGAACACTGCCCGCCATCATGGTTGCTGCAAGAAACTTACGCATCGTCGATACACTCTCTGGTTAATTTCGGCGGGCGGTCAGCCGCCTCTTGCACCGAACAAGCCGGTTTCGATGAGATCACCCCAAGTGATCACAACGACCATTCCCAATAACAGGATCAAGCCGAATGTCAGGGCCACCTCCTGCACTTTTTGCGGCATTTCCCTGCCGGCAATCGCTTCATAGGCGTTAAACACGAGATGTCCACCATCCAGCACGGGCAGCGGAAGCAGGTTGAAAAAGCCGACCCCGACAGAGATTGCGGCGCAGATACTGGCCAGCATCCAGAACAATTGGGACAGTTTCTGTGACGTGGTTATCTGCTCCTGTTCCCAGACCTGGTTAACAGCGCGGCGGCTGATATCCCCGATTCCCACAGGCCCCGTCATCGCATGCATCGACATCTTTCCGGTGACGATTCGGGTGAGCATGGTCACCGTCCGGTCGATTGTCGCGCCGGTTTCGATAACGCCCTGCCCGAGCGCCTCGACCGGATTGTAGGTAATATGCTCACCGAATGAGATGGGCGTGATACTTACGCCAATCGTGGCCTGCGGCACTTTCTGGCCGAAATCATTCTCCCGCACGATCTCCTCGGGCGTGATCACGAGGGATTCCTGCCCGGCATCGCGTTGGACCAGGAAATCCATCGGCTCATTGGGGTTCAGGATGATCGCGACCAGGACTTCCGACACATGGCTGACGGATTTGCCGTTCACTTCCAGCACGACATCCCCGGCCGCCATGCCGCCGGCTTCCGCCGCGCCGCCTTCCACCACGCTGGCAATGCCGACCTTCATGTCCGGGCGGCCATGCACACCGATGATCAGGGCGAAGATGAGGGTAGACAGGATGAAATTGGCAAACGGCCCGGCAAGGCTGACCAGCGAGCGCTGTCCCACACCGAGGTCATTGTAGGCTTTGCCGACCGGACCCGATTCGATTTTGCCGACATCCGAAGCGAGTTGGCTTTCCCCGACAAATTTCACGAACCCGCCGAGCGGAATCCAGTTCACGCGCCAGCGCGTGCCATGCTTGTCCTTGCGCTCGAAAACCGGCTTTCCAAAGCCAATCGAGAAAGATTCCACAGCCGCACCAAACCAGCGTCCGACCAGATAATGGCCGAGTTCGTGCACGATCACCACGATCCCCATCATGAAGATCAGGCAAACGAGAAACAGCGGTCCCTGGCTGAGAATCTCCCCCAAAAATCTATCCTCCCGTTCCGTGCTGGGTCGTCTCTAGAACATTTCGTGCCATTTCTCGACTGAAACGGTCCAGCAAGGCAATCTCCTCCACGCTGCCGCAGCCAATTTCAGCCATGTTTCCAGCGAAATAGCGGTCCAACGTCTCTTCCACGATCCAGCTTATGTCCAGAAAACCGCATTGGCCCGCGATAAATGCAGAAACCGCCGCTTCATTAGCGCAATTTAATATCGTCGTCGCCTGCGCGCCCTCGGCATAAGCCTGACGGGCGAGCCGGATCGCCGGAAATCGCGTATCATCAACAGGTTCGAAGTCCAGACGCCCCATGGCGGCGAGGTCCAGACGGTCCACCGTGGTCTCGATCCGGTCCGGCCATCCCAGCGCGTACGAGATCGGAGTCTTCATGTCCGGTGCGCCCAATTGCGCAATTACCGACCCGTCTGTGAAGTGCGCCATGCCGTGAATGATGGATTGCGGATGGACGATCACCTCCAGAGCTTCTCCGCTGACATTGAACAGGAAGCCGGCCTCGATGAACTCCAGCGCCTTGTTCATCAAGGTAGCACTGTCGATGGAATTCTTGATCCCCATGCTCCAGTTAGGATGCGCCGCCGCTTCAGCTGGTGTGGCTGTGCGCATCCGCTCCCGCGTGGCGGTACGGAAAGGGCCGCCTGATGCCGTGATGGTCAGCTTGTCGAGTGCGCGGCCGTCTCCAAGGCATTGGAAGATCGCGGAATGCTCGGAATCCACGGGCAGGATGCGAACATCCCGCCTCATCGCTTCCTCAAGGATCAGCCTGCCACCACAGACAATGCTCTCCTTGTTGGCAATCGCCACGTCATTGCCGGCCCGCACCGCCGCCATGGTGGAGTCCAGTCCGGCCGCACCAACGATGGCGGCCAGCACCCGATCCACTGGCCGCGCCGCTGCCTCGCTGACGGCGGTCACTCCGGCAGCTGCCTCCACGCCGGATCCGGCAAGCCGCTCACGCAATTCGGGCAGTTTCGTTTCGTCGGCGATGACGGCGATTTTGGCGCTGAATTCCCGGGCCTGTGCAGACAGCGCTTCCGCATCCGAACCCGCCGACAGTGCCTCGATCTCGAACTGAACGGTGCCCGTCCGGTTGGCGTGGCGCACCACATCCAGCGCGGACGTGCCGATGGACCCGGTCGCGCCCATGATGCTGATCCGCCGGGCCTCCATTACGAGACTCCCAGCGCGCGATGCACGGAGGGGAACAGCCACAAGACCAGCACGCCGACCACGCTCACGGCCCCAAGCCCGTCGACCCGGTCCAGAACACCGCCATGCCCGGGCAGAAGATTGCTGGAATCCTTGACCTTGAACCGGCGCTTCAACCCGCTTTCAAAGAGATCGCCAGCCTGCGCAGTCATCGAAAGACCGACTCCGAGCAGGACCCAGACCACCGCCGAGGCCTGCTCCAGGTCTGCCGCCGCAAATCCGCATACGCCCGTGAACAGCAACGCCCCGACCGCACCGCTCCATGTCTTGTTTGGGCTCTCATGGGGCAACAGCCTCGGGCCGCCCATACCGCGACCGACAAAGTAGGCGGCTGCATCAGACCCCCAGACGAAGGCCATGAAGTACAGTGCGACCGCGCGGCCATCCCACGGCCCTTCCCGCAGCATCCAGAGCGCCGCGGCCATTGCCGTCACATACAGCCAGCCACCCGAGGCCAGTCCGCGGTCCCGGAACTGTCCCGGCTGCGATGCAAAGGCCATGACCAGGCCCAGCACACTGAGCGCCAGCGAAATCTCAACTTGTTCCAATGGCAGGGCAAGGCAAAAAAGAGCTGCGCTCACCGACAGGAGCAGGCGCCTTGGATGGCCGCTCATGCCACCCCATTCCCAAGCCATGATTCCCGCCGCCAGAGCGCATGCCAGCGCCAGCCACCAACCGCCTGACCAGACGACGAACAATCCGGTCGGAATCAACAGCGCCGCCGTCATCAGCCTCTGGCCGAGTTGCGAGAAACGCTTCTCGGGCGGTGTCCAGTCGCCCATTACGCGTCTCCTGTCGTCACGGCCCCGAAACGCCGTTCGCGCTCATTGTAGATGCGAATAGCCTTTTCCAGCCAGCTCCGGTCGAAATCCGGCCACAGCACGTCAAAGAAAACGAGTTCGCAATAGGCCGCCTGCCAGAGCAGGAAATTGCTGAGGCGATATTCGCCGCTTGTCCGGATCAGCAAGTCCGGATCCGGCATTCCGGAGGTGTCCAGATAGGATTCGAACACGCCTTCAGACACATCTGCCGGGTCAAGATCTCCCCTGGCGACGGCCATGCCCAGCTTGCGGGCAGCCCGGGCAATCTCTTCGCGGCCGCCATAATTGAAGGCGATGTTCAGGAAGAACTCGTTGTTTTCGGCAGTGTCACGCTCCGCCTTGTCGACCAGGACGGCAATGTCATCCGGCAGCCCTTCCCGGCGCCCGAGAATGCGGATCTTCACCCCTTCCTGGCGCAATCGGGCAAGGTCCTTCTTGATGAAGGTTTTCAGCAGGCCGAACAGCGCATTCACTTCGGCAGCCGGCCGACGCCAGTTCTCCGTCGAGAAGGAATAGACCGTCAGATACCGGATTCCGAGATTTCCGGCCGCTTCCACCGTCCGGCGCAGTGCCTCGACACCCCGCTCATGCCCCGCGGCCCGGGGCATTCCGCGTGCATTGGCCCAACGGCCGTTTCCATCCATGATGATGGCAATATGGGTGGGAACGCTCAAGGCGTCAGCATGTCTGTCGGACGTCGCAGGGGCGTCGTCTGTCGGCATCAGACCTGCATGATCTCCGCTTCCTTCGCCTTCAGCGCATCATCCACCTTGCCGACGTAGAGGTCGGTGAGTTTCTGCACTTCATCAGACAGGGAATGCAGGCGGTCTTCGCTGATCTCGCCATCCTTCTCCATCTTCTTGAGCGAATCCATGCCGTCGCGGCGGATGTTGCGCACGGCCACACGGGCGGCCTCGGCATATTTGCCGGCAACCTTCTGAAGCTCGATGCGGCGCTCCTCGTTCAGCGGCGGGATCGGAATACGCAGATTCTGCCCATCGGTGACCGGGTTCAGGCCAAGGCCGGAATCGCGAATGGCGCGCTCGGTCGCCCCGACAACCGTCTTGTCCCAGACATTCACCGACAGCATCCGGTTGTCCGACACCGTCACCGACGCAACCTGGTTCAGCGGAACGGTCGAGCCATAGGCCGGAACCATGACAGCATCCAGCAGGTTCACCGAGGCGCGGCCCGTGCGCAGCCCGCTGAATTCGGTAGAGAGAGACGCCAGTGCGCCTTCCATCCGGCGCTCAAGATCTTTCTTGTCATAGCTCATGACTCTTACGCTCCATGATTAGTAATGGTTGTCGATGTGCCCTTCCCGTGCAGGACCTTGAGGAGCGAGCCCTCCTCCTTGAGCGAGAAAACCACAATCGGAATGTTGTTGTCGCGCATGAGACTCACCGCGGACGGGTCCATGACGCGCAGATCCTTGGCGAGCAATTCCTGGTACCCGACCTCGTCATAGCGGGTCGCGCTGGCATCCACTTTCGGGTCTGCCGTGTAGACGCCATCGACCTGGGTGCCCTTCAGCAAGGCGTCGCAATTCATCTCGATCGCACGCAGCGCTGCGCCCGTATCGGTGGTGAAGAACGGATTGCCGATACCGGCGGCGAAAATGACCACTCGGCCCTTTTCCATGTGCCGCTGCGCGCGGCGGCGAATATAGGGCTCGCAGATTGACTCCATCCGGATCGCGGATTGCACCCGCGTCGGCACGCCGATGCTTTCCAGCACGCTCTGCATGGCAAGGGCGTTCATGATCGTGGCCAGCATGCCCATGGAGTCGGCCTGGGCGCGCTCCATGCCCTTCGCGGCGCCAGCAACGCCGCGGAAAATGTTGCCACCGCCAATGACCAGGCAGATTTCTGCGCCGGTATCCTGGGCGGCCTTGATGGCATGAGCGAACTTCTCGCAGGTCGGAATATCAATGCCGAACTGGCCCGGCCCCATGAGGGCCTCTCCGGACAGTTTCAGCAACACCCGCTTGTATTTCAAAGGACTGGAGCCCGACTCTTCGCTCTGCATGGACGATGTCTCCGCTTTGATCCGCCTTACAGGCTCCTAAAAGATTCCCGGCCGCCTGTCATGGGCGACCGGGATGTTCAAAGCCCTTTGCGGGCAGAAAGGCAAGCGCGATCAGCTGCCTTTTGTCATGGAGGCGACTTCGTCAGCGAAATTGTCTTCCGCCTTCTCGATGCCTTCGCCGAGCTTGAAGTGCACGAAGCCTTTCAGCGTCGCGCCCTGCTCTTCGAGGAATTTGCCGACCGTCTGGTCCGGGTTCATCACGAAGGGCTGCTCGGTCAGAACCACTTCCTTGTAGAATTTCTGCATCCGGCCAACGATCATCTTCTCGATGACATTGTCAGGCTTGCCGCTCTCGCGGGCCTGCTCGGTCAGGACGCGCTTCTCTGCATCGACGATGGCCGGGTCCAGTTCCTCGGTCGTGGCAGCTGCCGGAGACGTTGCAGCGATGTGCATGGCCACCTTGCGGCCGATGTCCTCCAGATCACCGGACCCGTCGAGCGCAACCAGAACGCCAACTTTGCCCATGCCAGCCGTTTCGGCATTGTGGATGTAGGAGGCGACCTTGCCGTCGGCCGTCAGCTTGGCGCTGCGGCGCAGGGTCATGTTCTCGCCGATCGTCGCGATCAGGCGCTTGATCAGGTCATCGACATTGCCTTCACCATCGGGAGACGGCGCAGCCGACAGGGCCTCGACAGACCCGTCGGTGCCCAGTGCCGCCTTGGTGATGCCGGACAGCGCCGTCTGGAACTTTTCATTCCGCGCGACGAAATCCGTCTCGGCGTTCAACTCGACGATTGCGCCGGACTTGCCGTCTTCGGACACTTCAACCGCCACGAGGCCGTCCGCAGCCGTCCGGCCGGACTTCTTCGCAGCCTTCGACAGGCCCTTGGCGCGCAGCCATTCGACTGCAGCAGCTTCGTCTCCACCATTCTCGACGAGTGCCTTCTTGGCATCCATCATGCCGGCACCCGTTTTCTCGCGCAGTGCCTTTACAAGCGCAGCGGTAATCTCAGCCATTGCCCTATTCCTTCAATTTGGTGTTCAGGTCAGACGCCGGAAATCAGGCGCCTGTCGTATCTTCAGCAGCTTCGCCTTCGGCAGCGACGGCAACGTCGGCTTCGGCCAGCGCGTCAACATCCTCGAGCTCTCCGAGATCGACGCCGAGACCTGCGGTCGACTCTGCCAGTCCGTCAAGAACCGCATCGGCGAACAGGTTGCAGTAGAGCGAAATCGCGCGGGCAGCATCGTCATTGCCCGGGAAGCCGTAATCGGCGTCGGCCGGATCACAGTTCGTGTCGAGCACAGCCACAACCGGGATGCCCAGCTTGCGGGCTTCCTGGACAGCGATGGCTTCCTTGTTGGTGTCGATCACGATCATCGCGGCCGGCAGGCCACCCATGTCGGCGATACCCCCCAGGGACTGCTGCAGCTTGTCGCGGCGGCGCTCCAGGTCCAGCAATTCCTTCTTCGTCAGGCCCTGACCCGAGCCGCTTTCGAACATCGTGTTCAGCTCTTTCAGCTGCTTGATGGAGTTCGACACGGTCGACCAGTTGGTCAGCGTGCCACCCAGCCAGCGATGGTTCATGTAGTATTGAGCGCAGCGCTGAGCCGCTTCTGCAATTGGCTCTGCCGCCTGGCGCTTCGTGCCAACGAACAGGACGCGGCCACCCTTGGCCACCGTGTCGCGCACGAAAACGAGCGCCTGGTGAAGCGCCGGCACGGTCTGCGACAGGTCCATGATGTGAATGCCGGAGCGGTCGCCGTAGATATACGGCTTCATGCGCGGATTCCAGCGGTGGGTTTGGTGACCGAAGTGAACGCCAGCTTCGAGCAGCTGACGCATGTTGAAGTCAGGTAGGGCCATAGATTGTCTCCATCCGGTTGGCCGTCACGGGTGGAACGTTGGACCACCATGGCCCGTCGCACCGGATGCACCCGTGAACTGGTTTCTGATGGGGCGGCTTATACAGAAATTGCCTGAGGCTGCAAGACCGCCAGACCGGCTTTTGTCAGGCCGCTTTCAGGGGCTCCACCCGCTCGACGCCGGGCGCTTCCTTGAGGGCCCGCTGCGCACTCAGGCCGATCGTGTAGGTCGCCGGCAGCTTCAACGTCACCACTCGCCCGTCATCCAGCGGCATCTCGATCAATAGCTCGCCTTTTTCCAGATCCTGCAGCTTGGCCAGATGGCCCACCACGCCCGCCAGATCCGAGACGTGCGCCCCCACTGCCAGACGGATCTTGAGCGCGCCCATCGCCTTCGACAGGCGGGCCGATTCCAGCTTCAGGACGCGCTCGGCGTTCAACCGGATTTCCTCGGCATTGCGCTTCACGCCCACCGTGATCGCAACCGCATTGCCGACCTGCAGAAGATCGTAATTCTGCGACAGCGTCTCCGGGAACACCATCATTTCCACTTCACCCGATGGATCGGACAGGGTCAGGAAGGCAAATTTCCCGCCATTGCGCGCGGGCTTGTCGCTTCTGGCGCGGACCATGCCGATCATTTCTAGAGGCTTGCCGTCGGAGGCGCGCTCTTCCACTTCCATTGCCAGCGTCACACGGTCCCGGTCGAGCCCTTCCAGAACGTCATCCAGCGGGTGGCCGGAGAAATAGAACCCGATCGACTTGAATTCCTGGTCCAGTTTCTGCTGTCCGTTCCAGGCCTTCACCTTCGGCAGGACCGGGCGCAAGGCCGGCTCGGCTTCAGCGAACAGGCCGCCCTGCCCGCCCTGCCGGTCCTGCGCCGCGCTGACGGCCAGGTTTGCCAGCAGTGGCGCCGCCTCCAGCACCCGGGCGCGATTGGCCTCCAGCGAGTCGAATGCACCGGACTTGGCAAGCGACTCAAACGCCTTCTTGTTCACATGTTTCGGATCCACGCGTTCGGCAAACTCGTAGAGATCGGCAAACGGGCCGTCCTTCTCGCGGATTTCCACCACATGTTTCATGGCTTCGAGGCCAACGCCTTTCAGGGCACCCAGCGCATAGACCACCGCGCCGTCGCGCACGTCGAAATCCGCCGTCGAGGCATTCACGTCCGGCGCGAGGACTGGAATCTTCAGGCGCTTCGCTTCCTGGAAAAAGGCGGCCAGCTTGTCGGTATTGCCGATATCAAGACTCATCGACGCCGCCAGGAACTCGACCGGGAAGTGCCGCTTCAGATAGCCCGTATGGTATCCGATCAGGGCATAGGCCGCCGCGTGGGATTTGTTGAACCCGTATCCCGCAAACTTTTCCATCGTATCGAAGATGTCGTTGGCGAGCTTTTCCTCCATGCCTTTCAGCTCGGCCGCACCTTCGACGAAGCGCTTGCGCTGCGCGATCATCTCCTCGACTTTCTTCTTGCCCATGGCGCGGCGCAGCAGGTCGGCTTCACCGAGCGAGTAGCCGGCAATTTCCTGCGCCATCCGCATGACCTGCTCCTGGTACACAGGCACGCCATAGGTGGCTTCGAGGACGGGTTTCAGGTCCGGATGCTGATAGACAACCGAGGACGGGTCCTCCTTGCCCTGCACATAGACCGGAATGTTTTCCATCGGCCCGGGCCGGTAGAGCGAGATGATGGCGATCACGTCTTCCAGGTTGTGCGGCCGCACTTTCTTCAGCGTGTCGCGCATGCCGGCGCCTTCCAGCTGGAACACGCCCAGCGTCTCGCCACTGGCCATCAGGTCATAAGTCGCCTGATCATCCAGGCTCTGCCATTCCGGGCCGACATCGCGCCCGTCTCGCCGGATCAGCTTCAGCGCCCGGTCAATGACCGTCAGCGTCTTCAGGCCCAGGAAGTCGAACTTCACCAGTCCGGCCATTTCGGCATATTTCATGTTGAACTGCGTCGCCGGAAGGTCCGCGCGCGGATCATTGTACAGCGGCACCAGCTCGACCAGCGGCCGGTCGCCGATCACGACACCGGCGGCGTGCGTGCCCGCATTGCGGTATTTGCCCTCCAGCGACAGGGCCACTTCCAGCAACTCGCCGACGCGCTCATCCGCATCGATCTCGTCCTGGAATTTCGGCTCGTCGTCGATGGCATCCTGCAGCTTGGGCGGATTTGCCGGATTGAACGGGATCAGCTTGGCCAGCCGGTCCACCTGCCCGTAGGGCATCTGCATCACCCGGCCGACATCGCGCACGACGGCCTTCGCCTGCAGCGTGCCGAACGTGATGATCATGGCGACAGAGTCAGCCCCATATTTGTCACGCACATAGCGGATGACTTCACCGCGCCGCTCCTGACAGAAATCCACGTCGAAGTCCGGCATGGAAACGCGTTCCGGATTCAGGAAGCGCTCGAACAGCAGATCGAACCGCAAGGGGTCGAGATCCGTGATCAGCAGCACCCAGGCGACAAGCGAGCCCGCGCCAGAGCCCCGGCCCGGCCCGACCGGAATGCCGTTTTCCTTGGCCCATTTGATGAAGTCCGAAACGATCAGGAAGTAGCCGGGGAACCCCATTCGCTCGATGATGGACAATTCATAGTCGAGCCGTTCGAAATAGGTCTCGCGATCGGCATACAGCTTGTCGGCTTCCGACAGGCGATACTCCAGCCCCTCCACGGCCTGCTTGCGCAATTCTTCCGATTCCGAGCGGCCTTCCTTGGAGAAATTGGGCAGGATCGGCTTGTGGGTCTCGGCCTTCACGGCGCAGCGCCGGGCGATCTCCGCTGTGTTCAGGATGGCTTCGGGCAGGTCGGCAAACAGGTCCGCCATCTCGGCCGCTGTCTTCAGGTATTGCGACGGGTCCACCCGCTTGCGGTCTTCCTGTCCGAGATATTGGCCATTCGAGATGCACATCATGGCATCGTGGGCCTTGGCATCGGAGGATTTCATGAACCGCGCATCATGCGTCGCCACCAGAGGCAGGCCGAGTTCATAGGCCAGGTCGATGAGGCCGTCCTCGGTCGCATATTCGTCGTCCGTGCCATGCCGCGTGATCTCGACATAGCACCGCCCCGGATAGGCCGCCGCCAGGGTCGACAGCTCGGTGCGGGCATCAGCTGTCCGGCCCTTGAGCAAATGCCGTGCGACCTCGCCTTCGGCCCCGCCTGTCAGCAGGATCAGCCCGTCGGTCTCGTCCAGAAGCAGATCCCGGTGCAACTTCGGCACACCGTCCGCCGCATCCAGATAGGCGCGGGATGACAGCAGCATCAGCCTTTTGTAGCCGGCTTCATTTTGCGCATAGAGCGAGACGCGGCTCGGCTCGCTTTTCGGAAGTCCGTCCGTGACGTCAAAACAGCAGGCCATGATTGGCTGGATGCCGGCATCGGACAGCGTCAGCGAGATTTCCAGCGCGCCGAACAGATTGTTGCGGTCCGTGATCGCCACCGCGGGCATGCCCTGCTCCACACACCAGGCTTTCAGCCCTTTCGGCGTGATCATGCTTTCCAGCAGTGAATAGCTGGACCGGACGGCAAGATGAATGAAGGGCGACTCAGTCACGGCGATCTCCTGTGCCCTGCATTGTGCCCCGTCGGGCCGCGCCTTGCCAGTGGGCGCCAGCGGTGTTCCACAGCTTAGTCCCGCTCCGCCCTGCAGGCACGATTGGGGTCATTATGCAGTCCATCACGCGTTGCGTTGAGGGGGACAAATATCTGCCTGTCCACAACCAAATCGGCACGATCCCCAGTATTTGCGCGCCTTGAACAATCCTCAATCCGACGCGGCGCGGCCCACCCCTATCCTGATCGGGACATGCCTGCCTTCTCCCTCTTCCAGCCGCTGCCCGGCCTTTCCTGGTATGTGCTGCCGCTCTGGCCGCTGATCTTCTGGCGCATTCAACGCCTGAAAACCTGGTTCCGTCAGAATGGCAGCCCCGGCGCGCAGATGCTCTGGGGCGTCATGAAGGATGGCCAGGTCGTCGTGATCCGCCTGTCGGATCATTTCCGTGAACCGCGGCACAGCTTCCGCGCGGCGGTTTCCAACCGGCTCGCTGAAGCCCTTTCCGATACAGATGGCATGCGCCATTCCGATCCGGCAGATGAGCCACACATCTCGGCCCGGCCGGTCTTCGCCAGCCTCGTAGACGCGCCGATGGCCCTAGCGCGCTTGCCGGACACCTGACCACCATTTCAGGACAATTCAGGACGTTCTGGACCGGAAGGCATGAGCCCGCTCCGGACGCTCGTGCTGGAATTCACCCAGCCGGGCTCAGTCGGGACGATAGTCCACCAGCTTGCCATCGGACAGGGTCAGAACCCGGTCCATATGGCGCGTCAGTGACAGATTGTGCGTCGCCACCAGTACGGCCGCCCCTTCATCCCGGACCATCTTGATCAGCGTGCCAAACACACGCTCGGTCGTGCCGGGGTCGAGATTGCCTGTTGGTTCGTCCGCAATCACGAGACGCGGATCATTGGCCAGCGCCCGCGCAATCGCCACACGCTGTTGCTCACCGCCGGACATCTGCGCGGGCTGATGGTGCCCCCGGTCATCGAGGCCCATTTCCCCCAGCAATTGCTTCGCCTTGTCCCGGGCGGCCCGCTGCGCCACGCCCGCAATCATCAGCGGCATGGCGATATTGTCCGCCGCGTTGAATTCCGGCAGCAGGTGATGGAACTGGTAGACAAATCCGATCTTGCTGCGGCGGATCGCCGTGCGGCCCCGATCATCCAGCGCCAGACAATCGATCCCGTCCAGCATCACTTTTCCGGATTCCGGGCGCTCCAGCAGTCCCGCTGTATGCAGCAAGGTCGACTTGCCGGATCCGGACGGTCCGACCAGGCCGACAAGCTCGCCGGCATTCAGCTGCAAATTCGCTCCGCTCAGCACGTGCAACTCGCCGGCCGCCGTCTTGTAGAAGCGATCAATATCGCGAAGTTCGAGAACCGGCTGTGTCATTACTCGAACCTCAGGGCGCTGACAGGGTCCTGGCGGGACGCCCACCAGGCCGGAATGATGGACACAAGCATGGACATGCCCAGCGCGTAGAGACCGGTCCGGATCACTTCGCCCCAGTCCAGGATCGCCGGCAGGCCTTCAAGGCCATAGACTTCCGCATCGAACACTTCGCCCGGAACGAACAGGTTTATGAAGGCCTCGACCGCGCCGATATTGGTCACGACAAGAATGCCCACCGCCATGCCGAGCAAGGCGCCAAGTGTTCCCAGAATGGTTCCCACCAGCAGGAACACCCTCAACACGCCCCCCTTGCCGAGACCGATCGTCCGGAGGATTGCGATATCCCGCGTCTTGTTCTTCACCAGCATCACCACGCCGACAATGATGTTCAGCGTTGCAATCGCCATGATGACCATGACCAGCAGGCGAACCATGGTTCGCTCCACCTGCAGCGCATTCAGATATCCGGCGCGCTGGCTCTTCCAGTCGAACGTATAGAGCGCATTGCCGGTCGCATCGGCAATGGCCGCCATGGCTTCTGTCGTCCGGTTCGGGTCATCAAGCCGGATGTCGAGCATCTGATACCGGTCTTTCGACTGGAACAGGATCTGCGCCTGCTCCATCGGCATGAACATGTACAGCCGGTCCAGTTCCACACTGCCGGTCTTAAAGACATCCCCGACCGTGTAGGCCTTGCTGCGCGGGGTGGAGCCCAGCGGCCCGGCATTGGTCTGCGAGGTGATGATTTCCACCTTGTCGCCCGGCCGCACGCCGAGGCCCTCCCGGCCGGCTGCGAGGAACGCCCCCATCATGATCACATTGCCGCCATTGCGGCCTTCACCGAAGCCGGCCGCGATCGCCGCCTCGCCCCCATCCTTGAGGAACGGCATGGTTGCCAGGTCTTCCTGCCGGATGGCCCGAACCGCGGCGCCGGTCTTCCGGCCATTGGCTGTCACCAGGACATATTCCTCGATATAGGGCGACACGCTGGAAACGCCGTCGATCAGGCTGATCGTCTCGGCAATCTGCTCGGCCTCTTCTTCTGTATACGATGCGACGACCCCATAGACGTGCGGCTGGCCACCGAGAAGCGCGTCCAGAAGGGTCGCCCGAAACCCGCTCATGATCGACATGGTGATGATCAGGGCCGCAACGGCAAAGAAGATGCCCACAAAGGAGATCACCGAGATCAGGCTGGCGCCTCCGTGCTCTCTCTTGGCCCGAAGATAGCGCCAGGCGAGCGTGCGCTCCAGCTTGCCGAAAGGCGCGGCGGCGGCAGGAAGCTCACTCATGCGGGGCGAACCCTGGCGAGGGCGTCAGCGAGCGGCATTTCCTCTTTCTCCCCCGTCTTCCGGTTCTTCACTTCCACGACCCCATTCTTCAGACCGCGCGGTCCCACAACGATCTGCCATGGCAGACCGATCAGGTCCATACGCGCAAACTTCGCTCCGGCCCGGTCCTCGGTCTCGTCATAAAGCGTATCGATACCGGCCAGTTCCAGGGCGGCATAGGCCTGGTCGCAAGCCTCGTCGCAGGCTTCATCGCCGACCCGCATATTGATAATCCCAACCCGGAAGGGCGAAACGCTTTCCGGCCACACAATCCCGTGCTCGTCATGGCAGGCCTCGATGATCCCGCCGACCAGGCGCGAGACGCCGATGCCATAGCTGCCCATTTCAACCGGCACCATCTGACCGTCCGGTCCCTGCACGACCGCATTCATCGGCTCCGAATACTTGGTCCCGAAATAGAAGATGTGCCCCACTTCGATCCCGCGGGCCGAAACTTTCCGGTCCTCCGGAAGGTCGGCAAAGGAGGCCTCATCATGCATCTCCTCGGTCGCGGCATAATATTGCGTCCGCTTTTCGACTTCCGCCGTCAGGTCAGCGGAGAAGTCGAGGTCCAGCCCCGGCGGTGGCATGTCGAGAAGGGTCCGGTCGCAGAACACTTCGCTTTCGCCGGTGTCCGCGAGGATGATGAATTCGTGGCTCAGTTCACCGCCGATGGGTCCGGTATCGGCGCGCATCGGCACCGCGGTCAGGCCCAGCCGGTCAAACGTGTTCAGATAGGCGCAGAACATCCGGTTGTAGGAATGGCGCGCGGCCTCTGCTGTCAGGTCGAAGGAATAGGCATCCTTCATCATGAATTCGCGGCCCCGCATCACGCCGAAGCGCGGTCGGATCTCGTCCCGGAACTTCCATTGCTGGTGATACAGGTTCAGCGGCAGCTGCTTGTAGCTTTTGACGTAGGAGCGGAACACATCCGTGACCAGTTCCTCATTGGTCGGCCCGTAAAGCATGTCGCGGTCGTGCCGGTCGGTGATCCGCAGCATTTCCTTGCCATAGGCTTCATAGCGGCCGGACTCCCGCCAGAGGTCGGCCTGCTGCAGCGTCGGCATCAGGAGTTCCACAGCGCCGGCGCGGTTCATCTCCTCGCGCACGATCTGCTCGATCTTCTTCAGGACACGCAGGCCCAGCGGCAGCCAGGTATAGATGCCCGCCCCGTTCTGCCGAACCATGCCCGTGCGCAGCATCAGCTGGTGAGAGACGATCGCCGCATCAGACGGCGCTTCCTTGGAAACGGGAAGGAAATACTTCGACAGACGCATGGAATCTCCGTGATCGCGCGCTAAACGAAGGCCACCTAGCCGCAGCCGGCCCTATTGCGCAAGCAAACGTGGCACGAGCAGGGCCGTCAGCACGGTCAGCACGGTTGCGCCGCCGGTCGCCCAGAGCGCCTTCTTTGCCAGCATGGGATGTTTCGGCGCCGCTTCCTCGGTTCCCGGTGTCGTGGATTCGTCTTCCCACTGGCCCTGGACGCCAATGGGAAGCACCACGAAAAAGGACAGCCACCAGGCAATCGTGAACACGACTCCGGCGCCAAAGATCGACATCAGTGCGCGTCCTTCGGCGTTTCCATCAGTTCGATCAGCACCCCGTTCGAATTCTTCGGATGAACGAAGATGATCAGCGTGCCATGCGCGCCGATGCGCGGCTTGCCCAGCACGGTCGCGCCGCGTTTGTTCATCTCGTCCACGGCCTGATGGATGTCCTCGACCTCGAAACAGACATGATGCTGTCCGCCATTCGGGTTCTTGGCGATGAAATTGGCGATGGGAGACTCCGCATTCAGCGGCTCGATCAGTTCGATCTGGCTGTTCGGCAGGTTCACGAAACAGACCTTCACGCCCTGCTCCGGCATGTCGAACGGCGTGGTGATGTCCGTCGCACCATACAGCGTGCGATAGGTTTCGCAGGCGGCGTCGATATCCGGCACGGCGACGCCGACATGATTCAGGGGGCCGATCTTGAACTCTGACACGGGTTTCAACTCCTCAATACGATCACTTCTATAACGGGGCGGTGACCAAAGGTTTCAAGGCATGCCTTCCGCAGGGCGCGGCCGACCGTGCGCTCCACCGCATCATCGTCCATCCGGTCGCGTTTCTTCATGCGACCAATTGCATCCTCGGCCGCGATTTCGAGCGGTTCGATACTTTCATCGGCAATGCGCCCATCCGGTTCCGACAGGCCCTTGGCCAGAACGACCGGTCCATCCAGCACGTCGCCATCCTCGTCCAGCGTCAGGGTGGCAAACAAAATGCCCGAAAAGGACAGCTTGCGGCGTTCATCAATGCCCTGGGCGCCTTCCGGCACCAGCCGGTCCCCGTCGAGGAACAGGCGCCCCGCCGGCACGACATCCACAATTTCCGCCTCGCCGGGGGCCAGCCTGACCAGGCTGCCATTTTTCGGGGTCACCGCATGCGGCACCTGAAGGGATTTCGCAAAGGCCGCATGCTCCATGATGTGGCGCCGCTCGCCATGCACCGGAACGGAAACATGGGGGCGCACCCAGCCATACATGCGGCGCAGCTCGTCGCGGCAGGGATGGCCGGACACATGGATCGGATACGGCACCATGCGCGGCGTGATGACCCGCACGCCCTGTTCCGCAAGCGAGTTCTGAAGCTCGAAGATCTCTTTCTCGTTTCCGGGGATTTGGCGGGACGAGAAAATGACCGTATCGCCGGCATTCAGCGTGACATGGCGATGGTCCCGGCGCGCCATGCGGGACAGCGCGGCACGCGCCTCGCCCTGACTGCCGGTACACAGGTACAGGATATGCTCGGCCGGAATGTGCGCGGCATCGCTCTCATCCACGAAGTCCAGCGTCGATGGCAGGATCCCGACAGACTTTGCGGCATCCGTGATCCGGTGCATGCTGCGCCCGACCAGACAGACCGCCCGGCCCGCCTGTTCAGCCGCCTCAATGATCGATTTCACCCGCGCGACATTGGAGGCAAATGTAGTCACGGCCACAGCCTGCTTCTGCTCGGCGATCAGCTTGATCAGCCCCTGCTTGACCCCTTCTTCAGATCCGGACTCGCCTTCCTCGAACACGTTCGTGGAATCGCACACCATGGCCAGCACGCCGGCATCGCCAAGTGCCGTCAGGCCTGCCACATCCGTGGTCGAGCCGATCTGTGGGTCCGGATCGATCTTCCAGTCGCCTGTGTGCAGGATGGTGCCCAGCGGCGTCTTGATGGCCAGTGCATTGGGCTCCGGAATGGAGTGAGTCAGCGTCACATAGGTGACCTCGAAAGGGCCCGCCGTCACGGTGCCGCCCAGCGAGACGGGTTTCAGCCAGGCAGGATCGACGCCACGCTCGACCATTTTCGACCGTACCAGCTCCGCCGTGAACGGTGTTGCATAGATCGGCGCCCTGGTCTGCAGCCGCGGATACAACAGGCCGACAGCGCCGATATGATCCTCATGCGCATGCGTCAGGAAGATCGCGTCAATCTTCTCGCCGATGAGATATTCCGGATCAGCGCAGATCAGGTCGATGCCCGGCGTGTCGAGCGAGCCGAACGTGACCCCCAGATCCGCCAGGATCCAGCGCCGGTCATAGGATGGGCCATAGCCATAGGCGTTGAGGTTCATCCCGATTTCGTTGCATCCGCCAAGCGGAAGGAAAACCAGTTCGTCCTCTATGCCGTCCGTATCTGCCATGCGCTTCAAGAATTCCGTCTGTAAATTTCGAGCAGGCCCCGAATGGTAATGTCCTGATCATAATAATCTATGGTCTTGCTTGCGCCTTCGAACAGTGACGCAACGCCGCCGGTCGCGACCACTTTCATCGGCTTGCCGAATTCCGCCTTGATCCGGGTGACCAGGCCGTCGATCAGATCAATATAGCCCCAGAACACGCCGGATTGCATGGCGCTGATCGTGTCCTGCCCGATCACGCGCGGTGGCTTTTGAATGGCAATCCGCGGCAATTGCGCTGCAGCGTCATGAAGGGCCCGCATGGACAAATTTATGCCGGGCGAGATGATCCCGCCTTCAAAACCGCCATCCTCGGCCACGACGTCAAATGTGGTCGCTGTGCCGCTGTCGATCACGATCAGATTGCCTGAATACGTCATATGGGCGCCGAGCGCGCTGACGATCCGGTCGGCTCCAACCTGTTCGGGTCGGTGAATACGAACCGGCACGCCCGTCTTCAGGCTCGGATCGCCAATGAACATCGGCTCGATCTCGAGATACCGCCGGGCCAGGTTGCGAAAATTGAACTGTGCCTGCGGCACAACCGTCGAAATCACACACCCCTTGATCCGTTTCAGGTCGACGCCATACATGTCCGCGAGCCGCCACAGCCAGGCCGCATGATCATCAGCGGTCTTTGTCGGGTCGGTCGCACTGCGCCACTGGTTCACCCATGCCTCGCCATCATGAATGCCGAACACTGTATTCGTGTTGCCTACGTCGATTGCCAGAAGCATTGCTCAGCCACTCCCTATCAGGCTCACATCACCCGCCCGGACGATTTCCTGGCGGCCATCCGGCAGTCTCAAAATCAAGGATCCGTCTTCGGCCATGTCTTCGAATACGCCTATCAGCGGATCGCCATTTCGCGAAACCGATACCGTCTCGCCAAGGCCTTCCGCCACTTTGAGCCAATCGGCCCGCAACCGGTCAAAACCGTTTCGAGCCTGCGCAAGCCGAACCGCGAACGCCGCGCGCAAGGCCGACAGCACATCAGCCGACGAAAGCACCGTATCCCCGCGCAATTGATGCAGCGATGTGGCCGCCTGCCCGGCCCGATCGGGGGCCGTCGTGACGTTGATCCCGATCCCGGCAGTGACCCAGAAAGCGTCGTCCTGCCCGCCGGTCTCGATGAGGATGCCGGAAACCTTCGCACCATCGATCCGTGCGTCATTTGGCCATTTCAGCTTGACCGGAGCGTCCGGTGCCAACTGGCTGACCACATCCGAAACGGCCAGCGCAGCAGCAAACGGAATACGGGCCGCCACACGAATGCCGCCCGGCTCGTGAAACAGGGCCGTCGAGAACAAATTCCCCGTCGGAGAGATCCATTCCCGCTGCAAGCGTCCGCGTCCGGCAGTCTGGGCCTCTGCGACCAGCCAGCTATCCTCGAACGCTCCCGCTTTCGCGCGCCGCCTGGCTTCAGTGTTCGTGCTGTCTATGACGCCAAGATTGTAGACGGGCCAGGTTGAACTCAAGCTGGCAGCCCCAACGCAGCCGATCCGGCCCAGCCTGACAGGGCGTTGATGAAGAACAGGAACAGGATCCCTGCCACCAGCGCGGCCAGCAGCACGGTCATGGTCACAGACCCGTCAATGGCCTCGAATTTCTCGGTTGGCTCATCAAACCACATGATCTTGATCAGGCGGAGATAGTATCCAAGCGACACCACCGAGGCGAGCACGAGAATGATGACAACCGGCATCAGACCGGCATCGACGCCGGCGGTCAGCACTTCCCACTTGCCGAAGAACCCGCCAAAGGGCGGCAGGCCGGCCATGGAAAAGATCAGGATCGACAGCGCGATCGCCAAAATCGGACGCTTGCGCATCAGGCCGCCCAGCTCGTTGATGCCCTCCACCATGCCGCCTTTCCGGCGCATGGCCAGAACGCCCATGAACAGGCCGAGCGACGCAATGGCATACAAGGTCATGAAGACCAGCAACGGTCCGGCGCCCAGCTCCTTGCCGGCCGCAACCGCCACCAGTGCATAACCGATATTGGCGATGGAGGAATAGCCCAGCAGACGCTTGATATTGGTCTGCGTCAGAGCGCCCAGCGAGCCGATGATCATGGACAGACCGGCAATGATGCAAAGGATCAGCTGCCACTGGTCGATCACATCCCCGAAGGCGGTGAACATGACATTCGCGAAGACCACCATGCTGGCCATTTTCGGCGCGGATGCGAAGAAGGCCACCACGGGTGTGGGCGCTCCCTCATAGACGTCCGGCGTCCAGATGTGCATGGGCGCGGCCGACACCTTGAAGGCCAGGCCGACAATCATCAGAACCATGCCGAACATCATGCCAATGGACGGGCTTGCAGACGCGATCACTGCGAACTCGGTAGATCCCGAGAAACCATAGACCAGCGACGCGCCGTAGAGCAGCATGCCGGACGCCAGCGCGCCGAGCACGAAATATTTGAGGCCTGCTTCCGACGCCTTGGCGGAATCCCGGTGGAAGGCCGCCAGCACATAGGATGACAGGCTCAGGGTCTCGACCCCCATATACAGTGTCATCAGATCGGCTGCCGAAAGAATGATGCCCATGCCGAAGGAAGCGAGCAGGATCAGCAGCGAGTATTCGTACCGGATAGTGCCGTGGCGCTTCAGGAACCCCTCGGAGGACATCAGGGCAAAGCCGGCCAGCGCATAGCTGACAAACTTCGCGAAATTGACAAAGGTGTTGGTACGTACGAGGCCGCCAAAGGCTTCGCCGCCCTCAAAATTCAGCAGGGAAAACGCCGCCGCTGCGAACAGGGACAAAGCGCCGAACTTGATGGAGACGCTGTTGAAGCGGTCCTTCAGCGTCGCGCCAATGAGGACGCCGGCCAGGGCGATTGCGACAAGCCAGAGTTCCGGGCCAATCGCCAGTATCATGGCAGTGAAATCAATCATGAGATCAGCCTCCCGCCATCAGGTTCAGGATGCGCAAGGCAGAACCCTCGGTAATGTTGAAGATCAAATTGGGTGCGACACCGAAGAGGATGGTCAGCAAGGCGAGTGGTGCGATGCAGATCCATTCGATCAGGCTCATGTCCTTGATCGTCTCGAGCTTCGGATTGGTGATTTGTCCGAACACGGTGCGGCGATACAGCGTCAGCATGTAGACGGCAGAGAAGATCACACCGAGCGCGGCGCCCGCTGCGGCCCAGGTTGATGCCTGGAAGCCACCGACCATGGTCAGAATCTCGCCGATGAATCCGGACGTGCCCGGCAGGCCGACATTGGCCATCGTGAACAGCATGAAGAAGGTCGCATAGACCGGCATGCGATGGACGAGCCCGCCATAGGCCGCGATCTCTCGCGTGTGCATCCGGTCATAGACAACTCCAACGATCAGGAATAGCGCGCCGGAAATCAGGCCATGGCTCAGCATCTGGAAGATCGCGCCCTGTACGCCCGCTTCGTTGAAGGCAAACACGCCCAGCGTGACAAAGCCCATGTGCGCGACAGAGGAATAGGCGATCAGCTTCTTCATGTCGGTCTGGCGCCAGGCGACCAGAGACGTATAGACAATAGCGATCACGGCCAGCGCGAACATGAAGGGCTGGAACAGCTGGCTCGCATCCGGGAACATGGGCAGCGAGAAACGCAGGAAACCGTAGCCGCCCATTTTCAGCAGCACACCCGCCAGAACGACAGAGCCTGCCGTGGGCGCCTGAACGTGCGCGTCAGGCAGCCAGGTGTGAACCGGCCACATCGGCAGTTTTACGGCGAAGGAGGCCATGAAGGCCAGCCAGAGCCAGGTCTGGATACCCGGGTCGAAGGCATACTTCTCGAGCACTTCGAAATCGGAGCTTCCGGCCGCCTGATACATGTAGACCACGGCCACCAGCATCAGCAGGGAGCCGATCAGCGTGTAGAGGAAGAATTTGAACGCGGCATAGATCTTGTCCTTGCCGCCCCAGATGCCGATGATCAGGAACATCGGGATCAGGCCGGCTTCGAAGAAGATGTAGAACAGGACCAGATCCATCGCGGTGAATACACCAATGATGAAGGTCTCCAGCACAAGGAAGGCCACAACATATTCAGTGACGCGGTTGTGGATGGAATTCCAGCTGGCCAGCAGGCAGATCGGGATCAGGAAGGTCGTTAGCAGTATCAGCGAAATCGACAGGCCGTCCACGCCCATCTTGTAACTGATATTGCGATACCAGCTATAGTGCTCAACAAGCTGGTACCCGGTCTCGGAAGCGTCGAATGCCGCAAAGGCTGCCAGGGACGCGATAAAGGTCGCACCTGAGATGATCAGCCCGGCCAGAAGCGCGGTGCGGCCCTCGGAATCCCCGGAAGACGCCTCCCGGCTGCCAGCGGTCGCCGCGCGGACGAGCATGATGATGAGCGCCCCTGCCAGCGGCAAGAAGGTCATCGCTGAAAGAATGGGAAAACCGCCCATTAGTTGGCTCCTCCAGCGCGCAGCCACAGTATTCCGCCGAATACGAGTGCAGCGCCGATAATCACGAAAGCATAGTGGTAGAGATATCCGGTGTGCATCTTCGACAGTCGCCCGGCCGAGGATTTCGTCACGGCGGCAACGCCATCCGGACCGATCCCGTCAATGATCTTCTTGTCGGCCTTCCAGAACAGATTGCCGAGCAAGGCCGATCCCTTGACCAGGGTCGCCTGATAGATCTCGTCGAAATACCATTTGTTGTAGAACAGCGAGTGCAACGGTCCGCCGCTGGCGGCGACGCGCTGTCCGACACCGCGGTTGAAGTAATAGGTGAAGGTCGCCACCAGGAAGCCGGCAATCGTCACGACCAGCGGCGCGAACAGCACCCATTCCGGAACATTGTGCCGATCATGCAGGACATGGTTCTCGGCGGCGCGATAGATCGACCCCGCCCAGAAGGCTTCATTGTTGTGATCGACAAAGGCGTCATAGAAATAGACACCCGCAAAGATCGCGCCCAGGCTGAGCAGCGCCAGCGGCACCAGCATAACGAGCGGGCTTTCGTGCGGCGTGTGACCATGACCGTGGCCATGCGCATCATGGGCTTCGTCATGGGTGTGATCATCATGATGATCATCAGCCTCCCACGCCTTCGGGCCATGGAACGTCATGTAGATCAGGCGCCACGAGTAGAAGCTGGTCAGGAAGGCCGCGAGCAGGCCGAACCAGAAAGCCATCTGGCCGAACATGACTTCTGCCTGCCCTGCCGCAAACGCGCTTTCGAGAATGGCGTCCTTGGAGAAGAAGCCGGCAAAGCCGATCTTGGTGTGCGGAATGCCAAGGCCGATGATCGCAATCGTGCCGATCATCATGGCCGCATAGGTCAGCGGCATGAATTTGGCGAGACCGCCCATCCGCCGCATGTCCTGCTCATGGTGCATTCCGTGAATGACGGAGCCTGCGCCAAGGAACAGCAGCGCCTTGAAGAAGGCGTGCGTGAACAGGTGGAACATGGCCGCTTCATAGGCGCCAACACCGGCGACAAAGAACATGTATCCGAGCTGTGAACAGGTCGAATAGGCAATGACCCGCTTGATGTCGTTCTGCGCCATGCCGACCGTGGCGGCATACAGCGCCGTGACGGCGCCGATGATGGTGATCATGCCGGCCGCGTAGAACGTGTATTCGTAGATCGGCGACAGGAGGCAGACGAGGTAGACGCCCGCGGTGACCATGGTCGCGGCATGGATCAGCGCCGACACCGGCGTCGGGCCTTCCATCGCGTCCGGCAGCCAGACATGGAGGAAGAACTGGGCCGACTTGCCCATGGCACCAATGAACAGCAATACGCCGATCACTTCGAGCGCATTCAGGTCCCAATGAAGAAATGGAATGACCAGGTCGCGCACAGGGTGAGACTCGGTGAAACCGACCGGAACGACCTGAACATTGTTGCGCACGGCCTCAAGCACCGGGCCGAACTCAACAGAGCGGAACACGAAGAACACGGCCATGATGCCCAGCGCGAGGCCGAAATCGCCAACACGATTGGTCACGAAGGCCTTGATCGACGCATCATTGGGCGCCTTGTTCTGATACCAGAAACCGATCAGCAAATAAGAGGCGAGGCCGACGCCCTCCCAGCCAAAGAACAGCTGGATGAAATTGTCAGCCGTCACCAGCATCAACATCATGAATGTGAAGAGCGACAGGTAGCTGAAGAAGCGTGCCTTGTGCGGATCCTCGCTCATATAGCCCCAGGAATAGAGGTGCACGAGGCCCGAAACGCCCGTGATTACGGCCATCATGACGATCGACAGCGTGTCGACGCGGATGGCCCAATTGGCTTGGAACTCGCCGACATGGATCCATGGCATCAGCGTGATGATATGCTGCTTGAGGTCATGTCCGGTGGTCGCCGCAACGAGGCTCGCGTGATGCTCTTCGGTTCCGGCATGGCCACCAATGCCGGCAACATAGGCGAATAGCTGGATCAACGACAGCAGGCCTGCGGAGAGCACCACGGCGGTTGTCAGGCTCATCACGATCCTGTCGCCGATCTGCTTGTGCAGCAGGCCGGTCAGCGCGACGAGACCCGGCGCCAGGACGATGTAGAGGATCAGGATATCTGGAAGCATCACCCTACCCCTTCATCAGGTCGACATTCTCAACCGAGATGTCGCCGCGATTGCGGAAATAGACCACGAGGATGGCCAGCCCGACCGCTGCTTCGGCAGCAGCGACGGTCAGGACCAGCATGGCGAAGATCTGCCCGGCGATGGTGCCGCTGAACACCGAAAAGGCGATCAGGTTCAAATTCACCGACAAAAGGATCAGTTCGATCGCCATCAGGATGACAATGATGTTCTTGCGGTTCACGAAGATGCCCACGACCCCGATGGTGAACAGGGCCGCCGAAACGGCGAGAAAATGGGAAAGCCCAAGGTCCATAGTCTTAGATCCCCTGCCCCGGAGTGGGGTCTTTCAGTTCATAGGCGTCGCTGCGGCGGCGCGAGGTCTGTTTGGCAATGTTCTGACGCTTGGTCTCCGGCCGATGGCGCAGGGTCAGGACAATTGCCCCGATCATGGCGACCAGCAGGATTACGCCTGCCATCTGGAACAGCAGCAGGTATTGCGTGTACATCACCTGCCCGATGGCCTCGGCATTTGTGTCGGCTCCCGGAGATGCATCGAAACTCGTGGACATTTCGCCCGTGCCGACCACGGAGGCCAGAACGATTTCTGCGGCAAACACGATGCCCACCAGAACCGCGAATGGCCAGTATCTCAGCGTGCCCTGTTTCAACTCGACAAAGTCGACATCCAGCATCATGACCACGAACAGGAAAAGGACAGCGACGGCGCCGACATAGACCACGACCAGGAGCATTGCCAGGAATTCGGCGCCGATCAGAACCAGAAGGCCGGCCGAGGAAAAGAAAGCGAGAATGAGCCACAACACCGAATGAACGGGGTTGCGTGCCATGATCACCGACAGCGCCGAGACGAGCACGACGGCCGCGATCAGGTAGAAAGCGATGACTGCCACAGCCCTACAAGGCCCCCTTCTTGGCGGGGCGATCCATGCCCCACGAGGTTAATTAACGGCGCCTAGCGGTAAGGCGCGTCGAGTTCCAGATTCTTGGCGATCAGTCGTTCCCAACGATCTCCATTCGCGAGCAGACGGTCCTTGTCGTAGAACAGCTCCTCGCGTGTTTCGGTCGCGAATTCGAAGTTCGGCCCTTCCACAATGGCATCCACCGGACAGGCTTCCTGGCAGAAGCCGCAATAGATGCACTTCACCATGTCGATGTCATAGCGCGTGGTGCGGCGGGCACCATCGGCGCGCGGTTCAGCCTCGATCGTAATGGCCTGCGCAGGGCAGATCGCCTCGCACAGTTTGCAGGCAATGCACCGCTCCTCGCCGCTGGGATAGCGGCGCAGCGCGTGCTCACCCCGGAAACGCGGTGACAGGGGGTTCTTTTCAAAAGGATAGTTCACCGTCGCCTTGCGCGTGAACATTTCCTTCGTCGCTACGACGAGCGCGCCGAGAAAATCGGTGAGGAGCGCGCCGCGAATGGTCTGCGCCAGGCTCATGACTGAACTCCCAGATAAGCGACATAGCCGGACACGATCAGAACCGCGACAAGCGAGGTCGGCAGGAAAATCTTCCAGCCGAGGCGCATCAGCTGGTCATAGCGGTAACGGGGCACGATGGCCTTCACCATGGCGAACATGAAGAAGAACAGGAAGATCTTGAACATGAACCAGAACAGGCCGGCAAACGCGTTGAGGAACGGATGATCGCGTACGAATTCCTCTCCCAGCGCAAAGGGCCCGTGCCAGCCACCCAGGAACAGGATGGTCATCAGGGCGCACATCAGGACGATGTTCAGATACTCGCCCAGCATGAACAGCAGATACGGCGTCGATCCATACTCGACCTGGTATCCGGCCACGAGTTCGGATTCCGCTTCCGGCAGGTCGAAAGGCGGCCGGTTGGTTTCCGCCAGTGCCGACACGAAGAAGATGATGAACATCGGGAACATGACCAGGATCAGCGGGAAATGTTGGAAGCTGAAGGCATGCCATGTCCAGATGCCGCCTTCCTGAGCATTGACGATATCGGTCAGGTTCATCGAGCCGACAAGCAGGATCACCGTCACGATCACAAAGCCGATGGAGACTTCATAAGACACCATCTGCGCCGCCGAGCGCAGCGCGCCAAGGAACGGGTATTTCGAGTTCGAGGCCCAGCCGCCCATGATGATGCCGTAGACACCGAGGGAGCTGATAGCGAACAGGTAGAGCACGCCGACATTGAGGTTCGAGATCACCCAGCTCGTGCCGCTGACCGTTCCCGGCGCCACCGGAATCGCCGCCCAGGCCGCAAAGGCAAGCGTACAGGTCAGGATCGGAGCGATCAGGAAGACCGTCTTGTTGGCACCGGCCGGAATCACGATTTCCTTGAGCAGGAACTTTCCGAAGTCCGCGAAGGATTGCATCAGGCCGAATGGACCCACGACATTGGGACCCTTCCGCATCATCACGCCTGCCCAGACCTTCCGGTCCAGCAGAAGCAGGAATGCGATCGACAACAGCAGGACCAGCGTGAACAGGCCGATCTGCCCGAGGACCAGCAATGGCCCCCAAAGTTGCCCGAGAGACTCGACATAATTGCTCATGGCGCCCGCCCTACTCCGCTGCCACCGGGGTGTCCAGCGCTGAGGCCAGCGCCGAACACTCGGCCATCGTCTTGGACGCCCGTGCTATCGGGTTCGTCATGTAGAAATCGTCAAACACCGGACGGAATGTCGCGGTGGAAAGACCTCCGAACGCTCCGCTCATCGGAGCTTTCAGCGCGTCTACCCCCATGGCACCCGGCGCGAAACCGAGTCCTGAAAACACCGTGCTTTCACCGTCTGGACCACGCAGCTCCGCCCGCAATGCGTCCGCCGTGTCATAGGGCAGTGTCTTGCCCATGACATCTGACAGCGCGCGGAAAATCGCCCATCCCTCGCGGGCCTCGCCCTTGGGCTGCACAGCGCGGCTCGTCATCTGGACGCGGCCTTCCGTGTTCACATAGGTCGCCGACATCTCGGTATAGGCGGCGCTTGGCAGGATGACGTCTGCCCGCGCGGCGCCAGCATCACCGTGGGAGCCAACATAGATCACGTTCGCGCTGCCGAGGCGTGACAGGTCTACCTCGTCCGCGCCAAGCAGGACCACAGTTTCCATGGTGCCAGACAGGATGTCCGCCGTCGTTCCGCCGCCTTCACCAGGCACGAAGCCGACATCGAGCGCGCCGACCCGGCCTGCAGCATTGTGCAGAACGCCGAAACCGGCCCAACCATCTTTGACCGCTCCGACCTCCTGCGCCAGCTCAATCGCCTTCGCCAGAACGGCCGCGCCATCCTCGCCACACAAGGCGCCTTCGCCAACCACGATCATGGGACGCTCGGCCTCGGCGAGCACTTTGCCAAAGTCGCTCGAGCGAACATCCGCGAGCGCCGATGCTCCGTCGCCCAGCCAGGCATGATCATAAGTCAGGTCTGCTGCCTCACCAATCCGGCCCACCTTCAGATCAGCCCATAGCCAGGCCTTGCGAACGCGGGCGTTCCAGACAGCGGCTTCAACACGCGGATTGGTGCCGATCAGCAGCAACGCGTCAGCGTCCTCCACGCCGGCCAGAGTCCCGTTCAGAATATAGCGTTCGCGCACACCATCGGTGCCGTATTGGGCCCCTTCAGGGCGGCAATCCGTACTCTGGATGCCAAGACTGCGGAGCAGATCGAGCGCGGCCTTCGCCTGCTCGACTTCAACGAGGTCACCGGCCACGACACCCACCTTGTCTGCCGGAACAGACAAGGCCGCCTTGACGGCCGCAAAGGCTTCGCCCCAGTTTGCCGGGCGCAGTTTTCCGTTCTCGCGGACATAGGGCTTGTCCAGACGCTGGCGCGCCAGGCCGTCCCAGACAAAGCGGGATTTGTCCGACAGCCACTCTTCATTGATCTCTTCATTGACCTCGGGAAGGATCCGCATCACGCCATCGCCCTTCGCATCCACACGGATGGAGGCGCCCATGGCGTCCATCACGTCAATCGAGGACGTCTTGCGCAGCTCCCATGGCCGCGCATTGAATGCGTAAGGCTTCGAAGTCAGTGCGCCGACCGGGCAGAGGTCGATCACGTTGCCGGAAAGCTCAGATGTCAGGCTCTTTTCCAGATAGGTCGTGATTTCGGCATTTTCGCCACGCGAAATCATGCCAAGCTCCTCAACCCCCGCCACTTCGGCGGCGAAGCGCACGCATCGCGTGCACTGGATGCAGCGGGTCATGATCGTCTTGACGAGCGGGCCCATATTCTTGTCTTCCACAGCGCGCTTGTTCTCGTCATAGCGGCTGCCGGCGCGGCCATAGGCCATGGCCTGATCCTGCAGGTCGCACTCGCCGCCCTGATCGCAAATCGGGCAATCCAGCGGATGGTTGATCAGCAGGAATTCCATCACGCCATTGCGGGCTTTCTCCACATAGGCGCCCTTGGTGCGAATGTTCGGCGCCGACCCGTCGCGATTGGGGCGCATGTCCCCGACGGTCTGCGCACAGGAAGCAATCGGCTTCGGCGCGCCTTCCCATTCAACGAGGCACATGCGGCAATTGCCCGCCACCGACAGGCGCTCATGGTAACAGAAACGCGGAATCTCGGCCCCTGCTTCTTCGCAGGCCTGCATCAGCGTGTAGTGACGGGGGACTTCGATGTCCTTGCCATCGACGTTCAGCTTGAAAAGATCGTCTGACATTGTCCTACTCCGCTGCCACGACTGCGCCCTGCACCATGGCGCGTGGCAGCCTGTACTGGTTGATGCGATCTTCGATCTCGTGACGGAAATGACGGATCAGGCCCTGGATCGGCCAGGCTGCAGCATCTCCCAGCGCACAGATCGTGTGACCCTCGACCTGCTTGGTCACGTCGAGCAGCGTCTCGATCTCGTCATGCTCGGCTTCGCCCTTCACCATGCGTTCCATCACGCGCCACATCCAGCCCGTGCCTTCGCGGCAGGGCGTGCACTGGCCGCAGGATTCGTGCTTGTAGAAGTATGCGAGACGGGCAATCGCCTTGATCAGGTCGGTGTCCTTGTCCATCACGATCACGGCCGCCGTGCCAAGGCCTGACTTCAGGTCCCGCAATGTGTCGAAATCCATATAGGCGTCCATGATCTGTTCGGCCGGAACCATCGGCACCGACGATCCACCCGGAATCACGGCCTTCAGATTGTCCCATCCGCCTCGGATGCCGCCGCAATGATTGTCGATCAGTTCGCGGAAGGTGATCGACATCTCCTCCTCGACATTACACGGCTTGTTCACGTGACCCGAGACGCAGAACAGCTTGGTGCCGGTATTGTTCGGACGGCCAAAGCCTGCGAACCATTCAGCGCCGCGGCGCAGGATGGTCGGTGCAACGGCAATCGACTCGACATTGTTCACGGTCGTCGGGCAGCCATAGAGCCCTGCATTGGCCGGGAATGGCGGCTTCAGGCGCGGCTGGCCCTTCTTGCCCTCAAGGCTTTCCAGCAGCGCGGTCTCTTCTCCGCAGATATAGGCGCCGGCGCCGTGATGAACATAGAGATCGAAATCCCAGCCATTCACATTGTCCTTGCCGATCAGCTTTGCCTCATAGGCTTCCTTGACGGCCTTCTCCAGTGCGTGACGCTCATTGATGTATTCACCGCGAATATAGACATAGCATTTGTGGGCCCGCATCGCGCGGCTCGCCACCATACAGCCCTCGATCAGCAGGTGCGGGTCATGCCGCATGATCTCCCGGTCCTTGCAGGTGCCGGGTTCGGATTCGTCTGCGTTCACGACCAGGTAGTGCGGCCGGTCGCGCACTTCCTTCGGCATGAAGGTCCACTTCAGCCCGGTCGGGAATCCCGCTCCGCCACGGCCACGCAGGCCGGACGCCTTGATCTGGTCACAAATCCAGTCCGGTCCCTGGTCGAGCATTTCCTTTGTGAGGTGCCAGGCACCCCGCTTCTTCGCCGCCTCCAGATCAGGCGAATGCAACCCGTACAGGTTGGTGAAGATGCGATCCTTGTCCTGCAACATGGCCTATTCCTCATCATCCTTGCTGGAAGCCACTTCCCCGGCATCGACGCGTTTCGAGAACTCTGTCTCGGCTCCGCTTGCCAGCAGTTTGGCTTGTCCGATCCAGTCTTCGCGCTCAATTCGTCCGGGAAAGCTCATGAAATCCTCGACCCAGTCGACATTGGACGGCGTCCACTCGGCGATCTGACGGAAGGTGTAGATGCCCAACTCGTTGAGGGCGTCCTCATTCTTCGGACCGATTCCCTTGATACGCTTGAGGTCGTCTTGATCCTCAGCCGCAACGGCGAGGGTTTCCGGCTTTTCACCCGCAACCTCTGCCTTTTTACCGGAAGCTGCCGCTTCGGTCTTCGAAATCAGCGTGGTTTTCCCGGTGGTTTCCTTCTGAGGAACTTCGCGCTGCGTATTTGTCGGCGCATTTTCGTCCGGCTTTCCGGCAGCAGTCGGCTCGGGTTCCGGCTCGCTTGACGGCAGGTTCGGCAGCGCGCTGATCTGGTTGCGCGTCCCGTCAAACAGGTCGGGATCGGTAAGGATCGCCGTACCGCCTTCCGGCGCGCTGTTGATGCGGTCGACCTGAGGGCCGGGATGCGCTTCGACGCCATTCTTCAGCTTGTTCAGAATGATCGACAGCATATCCGGTGTCAGGTCTTCATAGTAGTCGTCATTCACCTGAACCATTGGCGCGTTGACACACGCACCGAGGCATTCAACCTCTTCCCAGGACAGGCGCCCATCATCGGTGACATACATCGGTTTGCCGATCTCGGTCTGGCAAACCTCCTTCAGCTTCTCGGCCCCGCGCAGCTGGCACGGCGTCGTTCCGCAAAGCTGGATGTGATACTTGCCCACCGGTTGAAGGCGGAACATCGTATAGAAGGTCGCAACCTCGTAGACACGGATGTAGGGCATTTCCAGACGGTCTGCGACTTCACGCATGGCCGGCTCGGACAGCCAGCCATTATTGTCCTTCTGTGCCAGCCACAGCATCGGGATTACGGCAGACCGCTGTTTGTCCGCCGGGTATTTCCCGCGCCAGAAGGCGATCTTCTCTTCGGTCTCCGGCTTGAAGGCGAAACTGTCGCCTCCGGCCTCAAGGTCAAAACGGCGAAGTGCCATCACTTGCCCCTTCTCGAAAAACTGCGACAGGCGTCAGCACGAATGGCTGCGCCGCCAGAAATGCATGAAAGCAGATTGCTCACCGGTCGATCTCCCCGAACACGATGTCCAGAGAGCCCAGGATGGCCGACACATCGGCCAGCATGTGACCCTTGCACAGGTGATCCATGGCCTGCAGATGCGGATAGCCCGGCGCACGGATCTTGGCGCGATACGGCCGGTTTGTGCCGTCAGACACGAGATAGACACCGAACTCGCCCTTTGGCGCCTCGATGGCAACATAGGTCTCGCCTTCCGGAACGTGGAACCCTTCCGTGTACAGTTTGAAGTGATGGATCAGGGCCTCCATCGAATTCTTCATTTCGGCCCGGCGCGGCGGCGCCAGTTTGGACCCCGGAACGAGCACGGGCCCCGGACCTTCCTTCGACATCAGGTCGATGCATTGCTGCATGATCTTCGTCGACTCCCGCATCTCTTCCATGCGGCAGACATACCGGTCGTAATTGTCGCCATTGCGGCCAACCGGAACCTTGAAATCGAGTTCGGAATAGCACTCATAGGGCTGCGACCGGCGCAGATCCCAGGCAAATCCCGAGCCACGCACCATGACGCCGGAGAATCCCCAGTCCATGATGGTCTTTTCATCGACCACGCCGATATCGACATTGCGCTGCTTGAAGATGCGGTTCTCCGTGATCAGGCTCTCGATCTGGTCGAGCTTGCCCGGGAACTGCTCGCACCACTCGGCAATATCGTCGATCAGGTCCTGCGGCAGATCCTGATGGACGCCACCTGGCCGGAAATAGGCTGCGTGCATCCGGCTGCCGGAGGCACGCTCATAGAAGACGCACAGCTTCTCACGCTCTTCAAAACCCCAGGTGATCGGCGTCAGCGCGCCGACATCCATGGCCTGCGTGGTCACGTTCAGCATGTGGGACATGATCCGGCCTATTTCGGAATACAGAACGCGAATCAGGCTGGCGCGGCGCGGAACCTCAATGCCCATCAGCTTTTCCACGGCCAGGCACCAAGCGTGCTCCTGGTTCATGGGCGCGCAATAATCCAGCCGGTCAAAATACGGCATGCCCTGCAGGAAGGTCTTGTATTCCAGCAGCTTTTCGGTGCCGCGGTGAAGCAGGCCGATATGGCTGTCCACGCGGGTCACGACTTCGCCATCCAGATCAAGGATCATGCGAAGCACGCCGTGGGCGGCCGGGTGCTGAGGACCGAAATTCAGCGTGAACTTGCGGTCATCCATTTCGGAGATGTGCGCGGTGTCAGCCATTATTCAGAAGACTCCTCGGCTTTCTCATCCCCGGGGATCTGGCTCGTCATGCCCTCCCAGGGCGAGAGGAAATCGAAATTCCGGTATTCCTGTGCCAGTTCGACAGGCTCGTAGATGACGCGCTTCTCGAGATCGTCATAGCGAACTTCATAGTGCCCGGTCAGGGGGAAATCCTTGCGCAGCGGATATCCCTCGAACCCGTAATCGGTCAGGATCCGGCGCAGGTCGGGGTGATCCGAGAATTGAATGCCATACATGTCGAACGTCTCGCGCTCGAACCAGTTGGCGGCGGGCCACAGCCCGACAATGCTCGGCACGGGCGTGTCCTCATCCGTGCTGATGCGGACACGAACGCGATGGTTCATCCGCATCGACAGGAGGTGATAGACGATCTCGAACCGCTCCGTGCGCTCGGGATAATCGACGCCGCACACATCAATGAACGTCTCGAAATTGCATTGCTGGTCGTCGCGCAGAAACCGCAGGAGCGGCACGATGTGGTCGCGCTCGGCCAGAATCGTCAATTCGCCTACCGTGACGTCTGCCGATTTGACGGCATCGGGCTGGCGCGCGGCAATATGCGCTCCGAGCTCCTTCAGGGCTTCGATCGCTTCTGTGGTCATCTTCTTCAGCCCTTACCGTTCCAGCGAGCCTTCACGGCGAATCTTCTTTTGCAATTGCAGGAAGCCGTAGACCAGCGCCTCTGCCGTCGGCGGGCAGCCCGGAATGTAGATGTCGACCGGCACAATGCGATCACACCCACGCACGACGCTGTAACTGTAGTGATAATAGCCGCCGCCATTTGCGCAGCTGCCCATGGAAATCACATAGCGCGGTTCCGGCATCTGGTCGTAGACCTTGCGCAGGGCCGGCGCCATCTTGTTGGTCAGGGTCCCGGCCACGATCATCACATCAGACTGTCGCGGCGATCCACGCGGCGCCATGCCGAAGCGCTCCAGGTCGTAACGCGGATTTCCGGCATGCATCATTTCCACGGCGCAACAGGCGAGACCGAAGGTCATCCACATCAGGGACCCCGTACGGGCCCACGAGATCAGGTCGTCCGCGGCGGCCGTGAAATACCCCTTGTCGGCCAGCTGGTCCGACAGGCCGGTATAGAACGGATCGTCATTGCCTGGCTTGAAGCCGCCTTCGACGCCGGTCCGGGCACCGCCAAGCGCATAAGTCTTGAAGTCGTCTGCCATTATTCCCACTCCAGCGCACCGCGGCGCCACTCATAGATGAACCCGATCGTCAGGACGCCCAGGAACACAACCATCGACCAGAACCCGACAAGACCAATTGTTCCGAGGCTTACCGCCCACGGGAACAGGAAGGCGACTTCAAGGTCGAAAATGATGAACAGAATCGCCACGAGATAGAAGCGCACGTCGAACTTCATGCGGGCATCGTCGAAAGCCGGGAAACCGCACTCATAGGCCGAATTCTTCTCAGGATCGGGATTGCTGGGTGCCAGAAGGGCCGAGCCTGCAATGAAAAGCCCCGAAATCACGGCCCCGATGACCAGGAAGATGATCACGGGCAAATAGTCGAGGGCCAGGCGTTCGATCTCTGACATGCTAGCTTGTCTCCTGCCGCAAGGGTGGCTTGATCTCGCGCCGGATTAGGACGGTTTCGCGTGACGCGCAACAGACAGACGCAATATATCGCAGCCACAAACTTTATCCCGGAACGGTGCCCATTTCACGGGCAGGATGCTGCGGCGGTGCGTCACGCCGATCTGACGCCAAGATGCAAATCATTCTCAACCAACCCCATGAAATCACAGGCTTCACTTGCGAATGAATCGCAAAGCCTCAGCGGCCGAGCGACATGCCCAGCACCGTTACGCTTTCCTCGGTCAGATGCCCCATCGGCAGGCCGCGTTCCGACTGGAAAGCGGCCAATGCGGCCAGGGTTGCCGGGCCAAGCACACCGTCAGCCTCGACCGGGTGCCCGGCCTCTGTCAGGGCGTTCTGCAGGGCGGTGACCACGCCCTCAGAGAGCGCCGTGTCGCACACGACCGGCCGCGTCGACATCATCCCCCCGCCCGTTGAGACGCGCTTCTCTACCGTCCGGTAGGTTGCCGGCACGATGCGCACCTCCTCCCGCGCCGGTACGACAAGGGTTTCGACCATCACGGTTTCATATTCCGCGGGGTGCTCAACCGTTTCGATTCGCTCCGGAACCGTTTCAATCTGTTTCACCAGAGTTCGGAATTCTGCCGGAATGACCCGCGTTTCGGTCCGTTCGGGTGTCACGATTTCGGTCTTCGTGACGGTTTCGTAGACAGGCGGCACCTCCACAGGGCACAGCCAGGCCGCTCCGAGAGACCTCACGCAGGCCGAACGGTTTTCGGGATCGCGTGTCACGACGTTCCAGCGCGTTTCAGCCGGTCTCAGCAGAACCCGCTCCGTGTGAGTCTCGTATTCAGCCGGGATCACGATCGTTTCAGTCCGTTCCGGACGCACGAGCACCTGCTCGGTCTCGGTCGTGTACTGCGCTGGCACGATCCTGCGCTCTGTCCAGGCTGCGCGAACGAGCATCTCGGTCGGCACCATTTCGTACTCTGCGGGCAAGACGACGATTTCCATGCGTTCGGGCTGATCGACGACCTGCTCGGTCACGATTTCGAAGCGCTCGGGCAGCAGCACGCTGGCCTCGCATCCGAGGACAGGCCCTGCGCTTTCCTCAGCCACGGCCGACGACAGCTGGGAGCAGATGATGCCAGTCAGAAGAAGGATCACAGGCTTCAATGGTATCGCCCTCCCTGCTTGGTCACGCGGCTCACATCCATAGCGGCCGCGACCGCCCCAGACCAGCCTGAGCTCCAGCTTCCCTGACGATGAGTGCCGGACTTTACAAGCTGTTTGCCGCGAGCCACTGGCCTTCTGCGGCCCAATCAGTATTAGAGGGGCCGAATCCCCCTTCGCCGAGGTACCCCATGATCCCCAGATACACCCGTCCCGAAATGGCCGCCATTTGGTCTCCCGAGTCCAAATTCGGCATCTGGCTTGAAATCGAAACGCTCGCTGCCGAAGCGATGGAGCAGAAAGGCCTCATTCCGGCCGGCGTGACCGCTGCCGTCCGCGAGCGTGCGGCGTTCGAGGTCGACCGGATCGACGAGATCGAGCGGGAAGTGAAGCATGACGTCATCGCCTTCCTGACCAATGTTGCCGAACATGTCGGGGAAGAAGCGCGTTTCCTGCACAAGGGCATGACCTCTTCCGATGTGCTCGACACCTGTTTCAACGTCCAACTCGTCCGCGCGGCCGATCTCTTGCTGACCGGTGTCGACCGTGTGCTCGCCGCGCTCGAGAAACGCGCCTTCGAGCACAAGTTGACCCCGACCATCGGACGCAGCCATGGCATTCATGCCGAGCCGACGACGTTTGGTGTGAAACTGGCGACCTTCCATGCCGAGTTCCAACGGGCCCGCAAACGGCTGGAGCTCGCCCGGGAGGAAGTGGCGACCTGCGCCATTTCCGGTGCCGTCGGCACGTTTGCCAACATCGATCCGGCCATTGAGGCCCATGTTGCCGAAAAGCTGGGCCTGCAGATCGAGCCGGTTTCGACCCAGGTCATCCCTCGCGACCGGCACGCCATGTTCTTTGCCGTGCTGGGCGTCATCGCCTCTTCGATTGAGCGACTGGCCACCGAGGTACGCCACCTTCAGCGCACGGAAGTTCTCGAAGCCGAAGAGTATTTCTCCGCTGGCCAGAAGGGTTCTTCGGCCATGCCGCACAAGCGCAACCCCGTCCTGACTGAAAACCTGACCGGTCTCGCACGGCTTGTCCGGTCCGCCGTGACCCCGGCCATGGAGAATGTTGCGCTCTGGCATGAGCGCGATATCTCCCACTCATCTGTTGAACGCGGAATTGGTCCGGATGCCACCGTGCATCTCGACTTCGCCCTGCACCGTCTGGGCGGCGTGATCGAGAATTTGGTCATCTATCCCGAAGCCATGCTCGGGACGATCAACAGCATGGGCGGGCTGCACAATTCGCAGCGCATCCTGCTGGCGCTGGTCGAGAAAGGCGTCAGCCGCGAGGACAGCTATCGCCTTGTCCAGCGCAATGCCATGCGCACCTGGAACAAGGAAGGCGACCTTCTGGACCTGCTGAAGCAGGATGAGGATGTGTCGTCACGCCTGACCGATGCAGAACTCGAGGCATTGTTCGATCTCGACTACCATTTCAAGCAGGTCGACACGATCTTCAAGCGCGTCTTCGGACATGCCTGATCGGCAACTATAAAATCTGCGATTCAGAAAGCGGCGCTCAGATTCGTGTGAGCGCCGTTTTTGCCTTGGCAACCACGTCAGACCAGGCGCCGGCCGCAACATCCTTTTCCGTGGCGATCCAGGATCCACCCACCGCCACGACATTCGGCAGCGCCAGATAGTCAGCCGCATTGTCTGCGCTGACGCCCCCTGTAGGCATGAATTCCAGATACGGGAGCGGCCCCGACAGCGCTTTCAAGGCACCGACACCTCCGGCGATTGCTGCCGGAAACAGCTTCAGCATCCTGAAGCCTTCTTCATGCCGCGTCATCGCTTCACTGGCGGTCGCAACGCCGGGGATGGTGATTTCCTTGTGGTGCCCAAGCGCATCCAGAAGCTTTGGCGACATGCCTGGCGATACGAGAAAATCAGACCCGGCATTCATTGCATTGCTGACGTCTTCACCTGTCAGCACCGTGCCGGCCCCAACGATCAGGTCCGGCTGGGCCTTTTTCATCTCCTCGATCACCTTCAGCCCGCTCTCCGTGCGCAGCGTGACTTCGGCAATGGTGAGTCCGCCGGCAACCAGTGCCTCGGCCAGGGGCGCCGCCGCATCAACGTCCGGGACGACCAGAACCGGAACAATCGGGGCGCGCCGGGCGGCGGCCTTCAGGGCGTCAAGCGAGGAAGTCATGTGTGCGTCTCCTGAGCGTAATAGGCTGCGGCGCCGATCAGGGGCGCTTCGGGATCGTGCATAAGGCGTACGGGACAATTCGCAAGGTAGCCCGACATCGGGCCACGATCGCGAAACCGGGCGATGGCCTCGGGCCGGCGCAGATAATCGACGATCCGCTCCGTCACGCCACCAGCAAGTACGACCCCGCCCAGTGCCCCGTTTGCCAGGGCCAGATCGCCGACCGCCCCCATGACGGCCTTGGCGCGCATGGCGATGAGTTGATCGAACATCTCATCCCCCTGATCGGCCCGTATTCGCATATCCTGCGGCGAAACCGCTTCCTTTTCCCGGCCAAACACTTCGCAGAAGGCATTGTGCACGAAGTCCAGCCCCATGCCCGACGCAACCAGTTCATTGGACACATAGCCCTGATCGCGCATGAGAATGCTGGCGACATCGAATTCCAGCGTGTCACGAGGGGCATAGGCGATGTGGCCTCCCTCACCTGTCAGAACGCGCCACGCATCATTGCCGAGCGGAAACAGGGTGGCGACGCCAAACCCCGTGCCAGGACCGGCCACGATGACCGGCAAATCCTCCACGGCCTCGCCGGGCAGCACTTCCTCGAAATAATCGGATGAGTGTTCAGGCACCGACCGGGCCATGGCCGTGAAGTCGTTGATGATCTGTATGTCGTCAAATCCAAACCGCTGACACAGCTCGCTGGCCGAGACATGCCAGTTCCGGTTTGTCAGCTCGACCTCGCCATTGCGCACGGGCCCTGCCATCGCAAAGCAGGCCCGCCGGGGCTTCAGTCCGGTCTCCTCCAGATACTGCTGAAGCGCACTGGCGAACGTGTCGAAATTGTCGCCTGCCAGTTTCGTAAAGGAGTCTATCTCGGTCTTGCCATCGCGCTTGGCTGCCAGCGCGAACCTGACATTGGTTCCCCCAACATCCCCGACCAATACCCGGTCACTCATACGCTCAGTCCCCGCGACTCCAGAAATTGAACTGGCTGGCACCATTGGCCGCCGGCCCCGCAAGCTCGCGGAAATAGGTGAACATCTCCCGGCCAAGCCCCATTCCGTTTTCGTTCGGGCGATATTCGTCCGGAACACGCTTTTCGAATTCCTCGGCCGGAACCTTGATGTCCAGAACGCCGCGCTCGGCATCGAACACGATGATGTCCCCATCGCGGATCCGGGCAATCGGACCACCGCGTGAGCCCTCGGGGCTGACATGGATTGCGGAGGGCACCTTGCCGCTGGCGCCGGACATGCGTCCGTCCGTCACCAGAGCAACCTTGAACCCCCTATCCTGCAGGACGGCGAGCGGCGGGGTCAGCGTATGCAGTTCCGGCATGCCGTTGGCGGCCGGCCCCTGGAACCGCACCACGGCCACAAAATCCCTGTCCAGCTTTCCGGCATCGAAGGCAGCCTTCAGCGCCTCCTGCGAGTCGAAGACCATGGCGGGCGCTTCAACGACACGGTGCTCAGGCTTCACGGCAGACACCTTGCTGACGCCCAGACCGATTGGGCCGTCCATCATGCGCAAGCCACCGTCTTTCGAGAACGGATCGGTCACCGGGCGCAGGATGTCTGTGTTCGCACTGGCTTCCGGCGCTGGTCGCCATGCAATTTCACCCTCTTCGAGATACGGCTCCACAGCATAGTCGGAGATCGCGCCTGCAACGCCCTGCGCTGTCCCATCCATAAGGCCTGCGGACAGCAATTCACGCACCAGAAAACCCATCCCGCCTGCGGCATGGAAATGGTTCACATCCGCCGGGCCGTTCGGGTAGACGCGCGCTAGCAAGGGCGTGACGGCGCTGATGTCGGCAAAATCCTCAAGCGTCAGGATAATGCCCGCGGCAGCCGCCATGGCGGGCAAGTGAAGCGCATGATTGGTTGATCCGCCGGTGGCCATGAGCCCCACCACGGCATTCACAATGGAGCGCTCGTCAATCATTTCACCTGCGGGAAGATAATGTTCGCCCTGCGCGTGCAGCTGCGCGATGCGGTGCGTGGCGGCACGGGTCAGAGCGTCCCGGATGGGTGTGCCGGGATTAGCGAAGGCCGCGCCTGGCAGGTGAAACCCCATGACTTCCATCAGCATCTGGTTCGAATTGGCCGTACCGTAGAAGGTGCATGTGCCCTGTGTGTGATAGCTTTCCGACTCGGCCTTCAGCAGCGCATCGCGCCCGACCTTGCCCTCGGCAAAGAGCTGGCGCACGCGCTGTTTCTCCGGATTGGGCAAGCCGGACGGCATCGGACCGGCCGGGACGAAGATGGACGGGATCCACCCAAAGCGAAGCGCGGCAATGACCAAGCCCGGAACGATCTTGTCACAGATGCCGAGATGCATCGCGCCGTCAAACACGTCATGGCTGAGGCCGATCGCTGAAGCCATGGCGATCACGTCGCGCGAAAACAGCGACAGCTCCATTCCGGTAAACCCCTGAGTGACGCCATCGCACATGGCCGGAACACCGCCCGCCACCTGCGCAATGGCATTCACTTCACGAGCGGCCTCGCGGATGAACTTCGGATAGTCCTGATACGGCGCATGGGCGGACAGCATGTCATTGTACGCCGTGATGATGCCGATATTCGGCCAGCCCGCACCCAACAGCTGCGTCTTTTCGATCACGGCACAGCCAGCAGAGGCGTGCGCCAGACTGCTTTCTGACATGCGGCGGCGGGCAAAATCCGACGGTCGCCGACTGCGGATCATGTCCAGATAGGCCTGCCGGGAATCCCGGGAGCGCTCCCGGATCCGTTCGGTCACTTCGACAATCGTCGGATTCATCTCTGTCATCATGCTGCCCATACGACCGTCAATCGCGGCCCCAATTTGTCGATTGCATACCGGATCGGCTTGTCCATGGCTGATGCGGTCAACGCCGTTTCAAAGACCGTTTTCTTGGCCTCGCCAAAGATCAGCAGTATTGCCGAGGCCGCATTGGCGACCGCCTGTCCGCTCAGTGTGATCCGCGCGGTATGGTCGCCCGCGACCGGGCACCCCGTCGCGTCAATGGGCGCGACCGCGGCCTGGCTGTCGAGAGCCTCGGCCAGCCCTGCCGATCCGGGAAACCAGCTGGCCGTATGCCCGTCTTCGCCCATGCCGAGCAAGACGACATCGGCCGGCGAGCAATGTGGCGCATAGGCCTGCGACCGGTCCGCCACGGCGGCGTCGGGTGCTGCGTCCAAGGTCTTCATCGGCAGGAACCCCGCTGCGCCCGCATGGCCCCGGAGCAGTCTTTGCCGCACCAGTCGCTCATTCGATGCGGCATCTTCCGGGCCAACCCAGCGCTCGTCCACCAGCCCGATCATCACCCGGCTCCAGTCCAGCACCTCCCCGGTCAGGGCATCGAACACGCCTCCGGGCGTCGACCCACCCGACACCATCAGGGATGCGGTGGCATTGCCTTCAAGCGCTTTCTCGAGGCCGCCGACAATGAATTGCGTTGCGAAACCGGTTGCCGCCTCGCGGGACCCGAAGGGCAGGAATTGATGGCTCAGACCGCTCATGTGCTCTCCCACCATGCCCGGCTGTCCCGGTCCATCATCATGGCTGCGGCGAGCGGACCATCTGATCCCGCGGCATAGGCTTCCGGGCGCTCTCCGGATGCCTCCCAGGCCTCGATCAGACCGTCGACCCACGTCCAGGCCGCCTCGACCTCGTCCTTGCGCATGAACAGGGAGAGATTTCCGCGTACCACATCCATCAGCAGCCGCTCATAGGCATCGGGATAGCGTACCGTGAAACTCTCCGCATAGGACAGGTTCAGCGGCAGTGACTTGACCCTCAGGCCGCCCGGGCCGGGCTCCTTGATCTGGACGAACAGGCGAACCCCTTCATCCGGCTGCAGACGGATGACCAAGCGATTCGCGGTTTCATGCCCTTCTCCGAAGATCGAATGCGGCGTCGGCTTGAACTGGATCACGATGTCGGAATGGCGATGCGACATCCGCTTGCCGGTCCGCAGGTAGAAGGGCACGCCGGCCCAGCGCCAATTGTCGATGCTCGCCTTGATGGCGACGAAGGTTTCCGTGGTGCTTTCGCTGCCGGAACTCAGTTCCTCCAGATAACCCCGGACCGGCTTGCCGTCCTTGACGCCCGCCTTGTATTGCCCGCGCACCGTCAACTTCTTCGCGGCCTCGCCGGAAATCGGCGCCAGCGCGTTCAGCACCTTGATCTTCTCGGTACGCACATCATCGTCCTCGAGCTGGTGCGGCGGCTCCATCGCGGTCAGGCAGAGCAGCTGGAGGAGATGGTTCTGCACCATGTCGCGCAGGGCGCCGGACTTGTCGTAATAGTCCGCGCGACCTTCGAGGCCGAGGTCCTCGGCGACCGTAATCTGGACGTGGTCGACATAATTGCGCGACCAGATCGGCTCGAACAGCATGTTGGCGAACCGCAGCACCATGAGGTTCTGCACGGTCTCCTTGCCGAGATAATGATCGATGCGGAAAACCTGACGTTCGGCATAGACGCGCGCAACCCCGTCATTGATCGCCTTGGCCGATTCCAGATCCGTGCCGATCGGCTTTTCCAGCACCACCCGCATGTTCTCTTCGGCGAGCCCGGCCTTGCCCAGCGCGTCGCAGATCCGGACATAGAGGCGCGGAGAGGTGGCAAGGTAGAAGACGCAGGGCCGGTCATCATCCAGTGTGAGGAAGGATTTCAGGGTCTCCCAGTCGGCGTCTTCCTGGGTGGCATCGATGGACACATACTGGATCAGCTTTTCGAACCGGTCCCATTCGCCGGTGTCCCAATTGTCGCCGGTGGCTGCTTCACAGACTTCCCGCGCCATCTTGCGATACGCTTCTGTATCCATGTCGCTGCGCGCGGTGCCGACGATGCAGCTCGACTCCGGTATCTGGCCATCGAGCCAGCGATGGAACAGGGCCGGCAGCAATTTGCGCCGGGACAGATCGCCCGTTCCGCCAAAGATAACGATGTCGAACGGATCGACGGGAATGAATTTTGCCATGAGGCAGCCTCCAGAGCGTTCAGGGAGAACGGGGTTCAGGATGAAAAACTATCGGATGATTCACGGGCAGGTAATCCCGTCAGGAGGACGAATCCGCATTCCTCACACAAGATGGACGCGCCTTTGCGCAGTGCTGACCACATCCGATGCCCTCTCCCGGTCAATTTTTTTGACGCCCTGCAAAATTTGCAGAACGCTCCAACTATAGTATGGACGTATGCGTCACGAATGTGACAACGTTGTTATCGAGTTCATACGCGGAGGAGACCGGGGATGTCCAGCACCAGAACGCGATTGGAAGACCTCGCGGCGATTGCCGGTGTCTCGATCGCGACCGTTTCGCGGGCATTGAACAACAGTCCAGCCGTCAATGATGAAACAAAACGCCGCGTCTGGAAGATCGCCCGGGAGCACAATTACAATTTCCGGCCGTCCATGCCTGCCCTGTTGTCGGGCGCGGCGGCGACGATTGCCGTGGTGGTGCCGACCCTGGCCGGCCGCCAGACGGAAGTGTCGGATCCGTTCTTTCAGGAACTGATCGGCGGGCTCAGCGAAGCCGGCCGCTCTGCAGGCTGTGACGTACTGATCTCCTATCTCGCACCTAAGAACCATGATGACCTGGCCGCGATCATGACGGCAAACCGGGCCGAAGGGGTCATCTTCCTCGGCCAGAGCTTCCTGCATGAACGCTTCAACCAGCTCGCCGAGACCGAAAACCGGTTCATCGTCTGGGGTGCGGAAATCGCCGGGCAGAAATACTGCTCCATCGGGTCCGACAATCTCGGCGGCGGAAAACGCGCCACATCACACCTGATCAATCTTGGCAGACGCCGGATCGCGTTCGTCGGGGACACGTCCAATCCGGAGATCCTGCAGCGCTATGAGGGATATATCGCAGCGCACCGACGGTCTGACACACCACTGGATCCGGACCTGACCCTGCAGGCCAGCTTTGACGTCGAATCGGCCGAAGCCGCCATTACCAGCCTGCTGGAACGCGGCATCCGGTTTGATGCGGTCGTCGGCGCCAATGACCTGATCGCCATGGCGGCCATTCGCTGCCTGTTGAAGGAAGGCCTGCGGGTGCCTGACGATGTTTCAGTGACCGGCTACGACAATCTGCAACTGGCCGCCTATGGCTTCCCGGCCCTGACCACGATCTCTCAGGACCCCGCCCGCGCAGGGCGCATCATGGTGGCCAAGCTGATTGCCTCGGCCGAAGACGGGCCGATGCGGTCGGAACGGTTGCCGACAGACCTCATCGTGCGGGAATCCTGCGGCCTCGCCTAAAGCCGGGCGATGCGACAGGAATGCGCCGGAACCGGCTGTCCGGCCGACATGTCGCCGCCGACCGATGCCAGAATCCGAGCGGCGCCGATCCCGGCGATGGCGGCGCTGCGGGACTCACCCGACAGGTTGAAGACGCACTCGATTGTTTCTTCGCCATGGCTGCGATGAAAGACGAGCACATCGTCCGCCGCCGACCGGAATGTGATCGCGCCGAACCGCAGTGCCTGTGAACTGGCCCTCAGCCTGCCAAGCTCACGCGTGAAGTTCAGGACCGAGCCCAAGTCCTCTTCCTGTATATCCACAGAGAGGCCTGCATGCCCCTGCCCGATGGGCAGCCATGGCTTGCCGGGTCCGAACCCGCAATTTTCTTCCGCCCGCGACCACGGCATGGGCGTGCGGGCCCCGTCGCGCCCGAGCGTGCGCGGCCAATTTGCGATGGCTTCGGGGTCCTGCAGCTCCCCGAACGCAATCTCTGCCTGTGGCAGGCCCAGTTCCTCTCCCTGATACAGGATCGGATTGCCGCGCAGACAGTACAGCAATGCATTTGTCAGCTTGGCCCGCACATCCGGCGCGACACCGTCGAACCAGCGACTGACACAGCGCGGCGCATCGTGATTGGAAAACGCCCAGGACGGCCAGCCTTCCCCCTCGGCGCCAAGCCAATTGGCCTGCGAGGCCGACACGGCGTGGGCAGTCAGCTGCCGCGCATACAAAAAGTCGAAATTGTAGGCCGAGTTCAGGTGCCGGTCGCCCTCGGTATAGGCCCGCATTTCCGCAAGCGGGTTCGGGCCAGGCACTTCTGCAACAGAGAAGATGTCGCCGTAGGCGTCCATCAAGTCCCGGAGGCGCCGCAGGAATTGCGGTAGGTCTGGATGCGACTGGTTGTGGACGTGTTCCTGCAGATCGAATGGGCGCGATACCGACCGGGGCGGCGGTTCCTCGGGGGGATTGTCCCGGAAGTCCGGATCGAACAGGGCAAAGTTCAGCGCATCCAGACGGAAACCGTCCACGCCGCGCTCCAGCCAGAATCGCATCACGGACAGCAGCGCGTCCTGTACGGCCATATTGTGAAGGTTCAACTGGGGCTGGCTCGGCAGGAAATTGTGCATGTAATATTGCTGGCGCCGCGCGTCCCACGTCCAGGACGGCCCGCCAAATACGGCCTGCCAATTGTTCGGAGGGGAGCCGTCCGGTTTCGGGGCCCGCCAGACATACCAGTCCGCCCGGTCATTCGTCCGGTCTTGACGGCTTTGGCTGAACCAGGGATGCGCATCGGACGAGTGGGCATAAACCTGGTCGATGATCACCTTCAGGCCGAGCGCATGAGCGCGGGACAACAGGCGGTCGAAATCATCGAGCGTTCCGAAAACCGGATCCACATCGCAATAGTCGGCCACATCATAGCCGAAATCCATCATCGGCGACGTGAAGAATGGCGAGATCCAGATCCCGTCCACGCCCAGCGACGCCACATGGTCGAGGCGCCTTGTAATTCCGGGCAGGTCTCCGACCCCGTCGCCATTCGTATCCTGATATGAACGCGGATAGATCTGATAGATCACCGCGCCCTTCCACCAGGGTGTCTGAGAGGGGGTTTCGTTCATGCTCCGATCCCGATTGGCCGTTTCCGCACACAATCACACGGCACCGGAATCATGCAATCCTGACGACATCGACTGTACATGAAAAGACGGGAAAATCGGATTGACGCCTGGCAGGGGCAGCAGGACTCGAACCCGCGACCCTCGGTTTTGGAGACCGATGCTCTACCAACTGAGCTATACCCCTTCAGGCGAATGAGCGGTTTGCCTCAAATGCCGTCATGCCGCAAGACTAGAGGTTCAGCCCCTGGAGAAAAACTGTGTCCCGCATTCCCTATCCCGATATCGACACCCTTCCTGAAGACACCAGAGCCCATCTGGACAAGCTTGCGCCGCTGAACATCTTCCGAATGCTGGGGCACGCCCCGCATCTCCTGAAACCCTTTGTGGGGATGGGAACGGCCTTTCTTCAACAGGGCAAGCTTGACCCGGTGACCCGCGAATGCGTGATCCTGCGGGTGGGATACTTGTCCAACGCGAAATACGAGACGACCCAGCACGAAGCCATTGGATTGGCGGTCGGAATGGATGCGGACCTGATCGAAGCCGTGAAGTCCGGCCCGGGAGCGGACGCGCTGAGCCATGAACAGAAGCTGGCGTTGACCTTTACCGACCATCTGGTGACCCATCCCCATCCGTCCGATGGTGCCCTCAAGCCGGTGCTGAAACATTTCGGCGCGCCATTGCTGGAAGAACTGGTCCTGCTGATTGGCTATTACATGATGGTCTGCCGTTTTCTCGAAACCTTCGGGGTTGAAGTGGAAGCCGGAGGACCGAAGGGCACCGAAATCAATCTGGACTAGGCATCGCACATCCCGGCCATGAAAAAGGCCGCCCCGTGGGGGCGGCCTTCTGTCTGTGTCAGCCCTGCGCTTGCGCTTGGCCAGTAAGTCCCTCGGTTTGATTCACTGGATCAAACCGTCCGGCATGGCCGGACCGGGCCTTACTTCTTGATCGCGGAGACCACACCGGCGCCGACGGTCCGGCCGCCTTCGCGGATGGCGAAGCGCAGGCCCTGGTCCATGGCGATCGGCTGGATCAGCTCGACGTCCATTTTGACATTGT
>Ga0189276_10120_pt1 | contig 100441 bp, 101 predicted proteins | sample N26A31minimetaG_FD_130321 | JGI IMG/M metagenome (GOLD analysis project Ga0189276, IMG submission 130321) | Marine microbial communities from the Costa Rica Dome - N26 A3-1 mini metaG | ecosystem: Environmental > Aquatic > Marine > Oceanic > Photic zone | place: Costa Rica: the Eastern Pacific... | reverse complement strand
TTTAATCCGAAAAAATCTCAAAGTTGAATTCCCTAGGCTTTGAATAATTGTTTTTTTTGAATCCCTTGTGCCATACCTACGGCATGGAAAAGAAAACGTGAATCAATTAGCTACCGAGCTATAGTCCCTACGGGATTTAATAAAATTTGCGACACTGCTCGCTGCTCCTCGGATCCACGACAGTAGTCGGGAGCAATTCCGAGGCCCTATCGTAGGATTTTTAATCCGAAAAAATCTCAAAACTGAATTCCCGGGGCTTTGAATAATTGGTTTTTTGAATCTCTTGTTCCATACCTACGGCATGAAAAAGAAAACGTGAATCAATTAGCTACCGAGCTATAATCCCTACGGGATTTAAAAAACTTTGCAGCGCTGCGCCTTTGCGAGATATTATTTTACTTAAATCTTCTAGATGGTTAAAATGAGGCTCTCGATTGTCTTGCTGGCACAAAACCTCATTTCCAGAGGGAGATCTCGGGCCAGCGCTGGGTAATTTTCGTTGGCGATTATATCCCTGGGTTTCACCCAGGGCTAATAAATTACGCTCCTTTGGAGCTTTTGATCCGAATTCGACCGAAGGTCTATCTTGCCGAAGGCATATCTTGATAAGATCTTGAAAAATATCTTTAGATCTTATCTAGTTATTCCTTCTATTTCGCCGAAGGCGTATTTCTAAATATTTCTACTGTATTTCTTTTCCTATTTCGCCGGAGGCGTATTTCTAAATATTTCTACAGTATTTCCCTTTACAATGGGACCGGTAAGAATATCAACCCCTTCTTCTCAAAGCCCTTTTCCACCATGGAAGAGGTACCTCTTCATGGTATCCATAGGAATTGTTGCCATAGCCGTAGCCATAGCCATAACCGTAACCATAGCCATATCCTTTGTCAATATGAACGTCGTTCAAAATACCATACATCTTGGACACTCCGCCTTTTTCAACCAGATTATTGAGAATAGCGGTATTTCCCTTCATGGAGTAACCTTGCCGGAATACAAAGAAGTTGATATCTGAATAGGCAAATAGCTCTTTGGTCTCTGATACAAGACCCACAGGAGGACAGTCAAATACCACCACATCATATTCTTCTTTGATCTCCTGGATAATTTGACTGAATTTATCCTGTAAAAGTAATTCGGCAGGGTTTGGAGGTATTGGACCGGAAAGGATCACATCCAAATCCTTATGACCGGAAGACTTAACTACTTCTCTCCAGTTGATATTGGTACTTAATGCAGTACTCATACCCTTATCATTCGGCAAATTGAAATCCTCAGCGATTTTTGGCTTTCTCAAATCCAAACCTATTAAAATGGTCTTTTTTCCCATCAGGGAGAAAACAGAAGCCATATTGATGGACACAAAGGTTTTACCTTCTCCTGAAATCGAGGAAGTAAAGAGTATGCTTAATTTATCCTTGTTAGGGCTTAAATAAGACATATCAGCACGTAGAGATCGGAAAGATTCTGTCACGGTTGATCTAGGGCTATTCAATACCGGAAGATTATCCTCTGTATTGCTTCTTCCAACCATCCCAATCAATGGCACCTTAATCTGATGTTCCAGTTCTTTAGGATCCTCAATTTTGGTATTTAGGAAGTCTTTTATCGTGATAAAACCGATTGGTAAAATCAATCCTAAAATCAATCCAATCAATAAGTTTAGGCTAGTCTTAGGTGCTACAGGCTGCTGAGAAGCCTTAGCAAAATCCAAGATTTTATTCTTGGGCATATTTGATGCTTTGGTGATCTCTGCCTCAGCTTTCTTCTGCAACAAATACACATAAATGTTTTCATTGATGGTAAACTGACGCTGATAACCTAAGAGGTTTCTTTCAGTCTCCGGCAATGCATTGATATCTCTTTCAATGGATCGAATTCTACCATTAAGATCTGCCAATAAATTTTGGGTATTCCTAATTGCTGAATTCACATTCTCCATCAAAGCCTTGGAAGTACTTTCAATTCTGGCATTGATATCTCTTACCTGAGGCGTTTGATCTGAAAAATTAGCGGTGATTCGAACTCTATCTGCCTGTAATTCGGAAAGGTTTTGCACCAAAGCACTTAACAAAGGGTCATTCGCACCGATAATGGACGGAGCTACCAAATCTCCTACCTGATTATTACCTAAATAGGATTTGAGAGTTTGATAATATTTCAGATTCAATTCAGCCTGGCTCCTCTCCTGTTCTAAGTCATTCAGCCTTTCAAAAATGATAGAACCTTCCTGAGAAAGATTAAAAATCTTATTCTTGGATCTATAATCCTGCAATTGCTTTTCAGAAAACTGCAAAGAATCTGTAATACCGCTTAATTGTTGCTCAATAAATCGAATCGTATTTTCTGAAGCCTGATTTTTCTCTTCCAACTCCCGCTCCAAATACTTATCCATCAGCGTATTGATGTAATTTTCTCCCAACCTCCTCAACGGTGTTTCCAGGCTTAGCGTAAGAATTGAAGCTTGCTTATTTAAGGGGTTAACCTGCAGATCATTCTTCATTTTCAGAGCAAGCGAAGGAGTGTCAATTATCTTGAAAAAGAATACCTCGCCAGGCAATGCTGAAATCTGACTTATTTTAAATTCATAATATTCCCCTTGAATATTTTCTCCAAAAGAATAAATGGATTTAGGCAATTCGAACCCTTCAAAATTGCTTTTGTAGAATGGGTCCTTTGGTTGAAAAACGGAAAATTGATCATCCTCTACTGAAAGTTCAAAACTGGATTCATCTATAACCTCCAGTCTAAACATTCCACCTACTAGTTGTGGTTTAGTCCAGTCAACAGATACATAAACAGGAACATTTCCATAAACTTGAGTAACTTTTAAAAAGCCTTCTTTATAGTAAGAAACATTCAAATCCATTTGTGAAACAGCGCTTTCTGCCAAAGAATAGGATTTGATAATTCCTGTTTCATTATCAATATTACTCTTTCCTTGAATTCCCAATCCAGCGGATTCAAAAAGGTCAGCACCTAGCGTCGGTTTATCATCTACCACCAAAACAGTAGATTCCACTTTATAAATAGGTGTAGTGTATCTATTGAATAAAAAAGCCACTAAAACACCTAAAAAGGCGAAAATGACAATAAGTGGCCAATAGGTCAAATAATTAAACAGTAGAGCTTTAAGATCTATTTCATCTTCCTGCTGAACCAAAAATGGATTGGGGTTGGGATTGTTTCCTTGAACTTGATTAGGATACATATTTAACGTGTAAAGGTATTGATCAATAGAACCGCAACTGTGATAGCGGAGATAATTAAGGATAAAGATTGGGCCGCATTTTCACCGGCACCCACTTCCCTTACTTTCATAGGCTCCACATACAATTGATCATTTGGCTGAATAAAATAAAAAGGAGACTGTATAATTGATCTGTCATTTAGATTGATTCGATGAAGCTTGGTGCCTTCAGGGTACTGTCTAATCAACAAGACCTCATCTCTTTTAGCTACAGTTGTCAAATCACCGGCATTAGCGATTGCTTCGAAAATCGTCATTCTGTCCTGCAAAACCACAAATTTACCAGGTCTTCTAAACTCGCCTAGTGCAGAATAACGAATACCTCCAAGTTTAACTTTCACATAAAGCTCATTTTTGAGAAACTCTCTCAATTTGCTTTCAATTATGACTCTGGCTTCATCAATGGTTTTATCTTTTACCTGGACTTCACCGATAATTGGAAGCCTGATAAAACCATTTTTATCTACTGTATAACCCGTCATGTAATAAATATCGCCACCTGATTGTGCAGCCATTTGCATTTGGTTATTTCCAGCAACAACTTTATTACCAAAACCAGATTGAAGCATATCTTCTGCTGTTTGAATATTGACATCAATAATATCATTGTATTGAAGTCTATATTCAGGAATTTCATAGGAGATCAATTCTCCTTCATTGATAGGTTGATTGTTTTCAAGATTTTGAAGGTAAATAACCTTTTCATTGGAAACGCAGCTGATTGCTGCAAAAAAAACCAGGGCATAAACTACCCACGCTCCTATCTTCCGCATATACTTTTTATTAATGGACAGATGTAAAATCAAAGGGCAAACATAGCCAAAATCCCAAAAAATATTACTCTAATTTGGTAGAATAAACTAAAATTAAACCTAACTGCGCTTGCTGCTCGAGGTTTGCAATCTCGAGCTCCTATCGTAGGATTTTTAATCCTGGGAAAATTTACTTGCTCCTCGGAATTTGCAATTCCGAGGCCCTATCGTAGGATTTGTAATCCAAAGAAACCTCAAAGTAAAATTCCCTAGGCATTGAATAATTGTTTTTTTGAATCTCTTGTGCCATACCTACGCCATGGAAAAGAAAACGTGAATCAATTAGCTACCTATCTTGAATCCCTCCGGGATTTAGGGAATTTTGCGGCGCTGCGCCCTTGCGAGATATTATTCCCTTTGGAGGGTTAAAATGAGGCTTTCGATTGTCTTGCTGGCATTTTGATTTCATTTCCAAACGTTGATTTCAGGCCAGCGCTGGGGGAGGGTTCGGATTTCTTTTCCGTGGGTTAAAACCCACGGCTATTTGATAGCTCGCTCCAATGGAGCTTTTGATTCGATTACAACCAGTGATTAATCTTGCCAAAGGCATACCTTGATAATATCTTGAAAAAGATCTTTAAATCTTATCGAGTTATTCCAATTATTTCGCCGAAGGCGTATTTCAAAATATTTCTACTGTATTTCTCCTATTGTAGGATTTGTAATCCGAAAAAAACCAAAATTAAATCTACTAGATTTAAAGTCTTTGATTTCTTGAATCTCTTGTTCCATACCTACGGCATGGCAATGGTTCCCTTTGGATATTTTACTACCTAGCTTAAATCCCTACGGGATTTAAAAAAACTTTGCGTCGCCGCGCCTTTGCGAGAGATTATTCCTCAATTATATATTTTTCAGATAAACCCTCGAAGCAAATCCTTTCAAATTTAAATTACCATTGACATTGATTCCATCGCCCAAGCCAAATATGACCTCTTTGTAACCTTCTGGAAGCTCTACATCTACCTCATTCGAACCAATGTTATGAATAACAAAAATCTCTTGATCGCCGGACTTTCTAAAGTAAGCCATCACAGATTTAGGGAATTCTTGTTCAGGTAGAATCATCTCTCCTATTGCTAAAGCCGGATGTGAATTTCTCAAAGCAATCAAATCCTTATAATGATTGAAATAGCTTTTTGGATCTTCTCTTTGCAAAGCCAAAGGGGTAACAGTCTCATCAGTACTGTATTTAGGCTCTATCCAAGTAGCCCTCCACTGATCTTTTTCTTTCACATCCCATAAAAACGGTTCTCGAATATGCTCATCGGGCTTCAAACCCAACATTCCTATCTCCTCCCCATAATAAATATAGGGTGCTCCTGGCATGGTTAATAAAATGGCTGCCGCCTGCTTCATTTTGGATGGATCCGACCCCAGTTCATTCAGCAAACGAGGCTGATCATGATTGGATGATATGGTAGCATCAATAAAGTTAGGCGTGATATTTTGGTAAAAGTCAATGATCTCTTTCTGCTTTTTCGCCAAAAGCATCCCATCTTCTTTCTCAAATGCTTCTAAAAGTGTGTAGTGAAAATCAAAATTGAATAATGCAGGCAAGCCTGGCAAATAAGGAGCAACAACCTCTTTCTTATCATAAACCTCCCCTACCAAGTACACATCGGGCTTGATAGCCTCCATTTTTTCTCGAAACTCTTTCCAGAAAGCATGATTATCTAAAGGTCTATCGTCAGGGAAAATATGCTTTGCAGCATCTAATCTAAACCCATCCACACCGACTTCTTCTAACCAAAATCTACCTATATCATAGATTTCCTCTCTAACCTTAGGATTATCAAAATTCAAATCCGGCATTCCTCCCCAAAAAAATCCATAATAATAATCCTCTCCTTGCCCCGGATCATGCCATTGACGGATATTGTCAGAATCAAGTGTAATGACCTTTTTATCTAAAAAATCAGCAATGGTATCTTTTTGAGCCCACACATAATAATCTCTATAAGGATTATCTCTTCCAGACTTAGATTCCAAAAACCAAGGGTGCTGATTTGAAGTATGATTGATAATCATATCGATCACAATCTTAATATCCCGCTTATGGGCTTCTGCCAATAATCTCTTAAAATCCTCCAGTGTACCATAATCAGGATGCACAGCTTTGTAATCCGTAACATCATATTTATGATATGTCGGTGAAGGCATGATTGGCATAAACCAAATTGCATCGGCTCCTAATTCCTTGACATAATCGAGTTTTTCCGTTACTCCATTGAAATCCCCAATTCCATCCCCATTGGAATCTGCAAAGGACTGAACAAAAATCTCATAGGTCACTCCTGCTTCTGGCCAATAGTTTTTCACTTCAGGCTTTTCGTTTTGAGTACAAGCAGAGGCTATCGCAATTGATACCATGGAGGTTAATAAGATGGATGATTTCATCTGTTTATAATTTGTTTTTTAGAGGTCAGATGGAATGCCCCGAATAGTCATCCCCCTGTGTGAGATTTTTACTCATGGGCATTTCATGGGATTAATGATTCAAAGTTCAGAGTTCAAGGTTCATGAGCAGCGTCTCTTAACTCTGAACAATGAACACTTTGATATATTTCGATTGATTTTCTTTTATATGGATATCCGCTTTCTTACAAGAAACAATAAAATATGGCTTATTGTCAGCTAAATGGATCAGAATCCCGAAGCTTCAGTCTTCGGTCTTCGGTCATCGGTCTTCCAATCGGTCAAGCAAAGAAAATAAGGTAACTGGCATGATTGCGGATAATCACATTCTTTTATTTCCTCCAATTCAGTCGGAGCAGATCAATAAAAAAGTCACCGATTAAAGTGACTTTTTTGAGGTCTATTTTAGTTTTTATTGACCGCGTTGAGCATGTCAAAGGCCATTTCCAGGCGTTTCACAAAGTTCTCTTCGCCTTTTCTCAACCAAACACGTGGGTCATAATATTTTTTGTTAGGGCTATCAGCACCTTCTGGGTTGCCCAACTGGGTTTGAAGATAGCCTTCGTTCTTTTTGTAATAATGAAGAACACCTTCCCACATAGCCCATTGCATATCGGTGTCAATGTTCATTTTGATAGAACCATAAGAATTAGCTTCTCTGATTTCCTCTACTGATGAACCTGAACCTCCGTGGAACACAAAGTTCAATGGCTTCCCGTTTGTCCCGTATTTCTCATTGATATAGTCCTGAGAGTTTTTCAAAATAATTGGTTTCAGGCTGACATTTCCTGGCTTGTATACACCATGAACATTTCCAAAAGCAGCAGCAATAGTAAACAAGTCACCAATTTGTTTCAAATGCTCATAAGCATAAGCCACTTCTTCAGGCTGAGTATATAGTTTGGAGGAGTCCACATCCGTGTTATCAACTCCATCTTCTTCCCCGCCAGTTACCCCAAGCTCGATTTCGATAGCCATTTGAAGCTTTTCAAACTCTCTGAAATACTTGCAGGAGATTTCCACGTTTTCTTCCAAAGGCTCTTCTGAAAGATCCAGCATGTGGGAAGAGAACAATGGTTTCTTGTGAGTTGCATAATAGGCTTTCCCTGCTTCCAGCATTCCATCAATCCAAGGCAATAACTTCAAAGCCGCATGATCTGTGTGCAAAATCACAGGCACACCATAAGCTTCGGCCATCTGATGCACGTGATGCGCACCGGATACAGCACCTGCTATACTTGCCTGCTGCTTTTCATTTGCTAATCCTTTTCCTGCGAAAAATTGTGCTCCTCCATTGGAAAACTGAATGATCACCGGGGAATTCACTTTCTTGGCTGTTTCCAATACAGCATTCACTGAATTGGTACCAATTACATTTACCGCCGGCATTGCAAACTCATTTTCCTTTGCATAAGCATACAAATCTCTGAGCTCCTGTCCGTATTTTACTCCTGGTTTAAATTTCATCTGTTTATAATTTGTTTTTTAGAGGTCATATGGAATGCCCTACCCCGATTTATCGGGGCATCCCCCTCCCTATCCGCCGCGGCGGACGGGACAAGTTGAGTGAGATTTTTCCTCATGGGCATTTCATGTTATTAGGTTTGGTTAATCCTTAATAAAGCGCTGATGCAGCACCCGTCTGTTGTCAAACGCTTCAAAGATATAAATACCCGACTTAAAATTACCCAAATCGAATTCTAAAATCTGATCAATTCCCCTACTTTCTCCTGAATACATTACTCTTCCGCTCATATCTACTATGCGAAAATTGGCAGCAGTCATTCCTTCAGGCAACTGCACATTCAGCTGTTGTGCTGCCGGATTTGGATAGAGTTTGAACTCACCGGCCGGGATTATTTCCTTAGGAACTGAAGTCACAAAATCTTCCTGAACAATTCCCGGGTTAGGCTTAGGGAGCTTTTTGCTAGTGAAAAGCACAAACTCAGAAGGTCTAAGATTAAAGTTTACTGTAGTACTGCTCACATTGAATTCCTCTCCGGTAAAATAATTGTACCATGTTCCAGTCCTAGGAAAAGAGAGGCTAACATTTCCTGCATTGGAAAGCCCAAAATTCCCGTGAAGAACCACATCCATATCCGGATGCTCTAGAATAATGGATTTTACCGCTCCGCTTAGACTCAAACTGGATTTATTGGGTTTGTTGAAAGCCTGATGATCCTTTTTCAACTTGATCATTTCCTGATATAATTTGAAAAGGCGCTGTCTTTGTGGCTGATCCAAATAATTCCATCGGGTAGGTTTGATTCCTAATCGATCATTATTCAGCTCCAGATCATAGCCAAACTCTCCAAACTGCCAGATCATTTTAGGCCCGGGAACAGCAAAGTAAAAAGCAGTCAATAATTGATTTCTGTTGACGGCATTTTCCAATTGCTTGATATTGATGGGAGAAGTTTTCCCAAAATTTAAAGATTCCCACATTACTCTTTCCTCATCATGGGATTCCATGTAAGCAACTAAGTTGGGCTCGTTCCAATTTCGGTTTTTATGGGAAGCCCAGGAAAAGTCCTTGTTTTCCCCCTTTGCCATTTCACGAAAATCGAAATTCATATTTCCCCAAAACATCATCCCATAATCCGCCAGCTCTTTTTCCTCTTCATTGACTGCCAAATGCTCCAAAATCACATAAGCATCGGGGTGATTGGCTTTTATTTTATCGTAAATATGCTTCCAGATCTTGACTCTGCTAGGGTCATATTGAGACCAAAGCCCAACATTGTCTCCTGTGTTGACTTGGGTGAATCCTTTGGATAAATCAAAACGGAAGCCGTCTACCTTGTATTCCGTCAACCAATAATTGTTGACAGAATCTACAAAAGCCTGGGTGTATTTACTTTCATGATTGAAATCGTAACCCACATTGAATGGGTGCTTTGCAACCCGGTTAAACCAAGGATTGTCTTCAGTTGGAGCTCCATAATCCCCGTCATTAAAAAGTCGAACCATCGGATTTTGACCAAAGGCATGGTTTAATACCATATCCAAAATGATCATGATTCCTTTTCCATGAGCTTCATCTATTAGGCGTTTCAAATCATTTTTGGTTCCGTAATATTTATCAGGTGCAAAAAAGAAAGAAGGATTGTAACCCCAAGATAAATTACCTTCAAATTCCCCTACAGGCATTAATTCTATGGCATTGACACCCAAGTCTTTCAGATAATCCAATCGATCAATTACAGCCTGATAGGTTCTTTTCTCATCAAAATCTCTGACCAAAAGTTCATAAATGACCAATTTCTCGGGAGATGGCTTTGTATAGGTGGTGTTCTTCCAAGCATACTTATCCTGGGCAGTTTGTAGATAGGTAGCTTGAAATTCTGTTTTTCCAGTTGGATAAGGTTTTAAACCAGGATGCCTATTTTGTTGAATAATTTCCTGGTCATTGAATGGATCTGATGTTTTGTCAGCATATGGATCTCCTATTCTAATACTTGCATCCACCAAATACTGAAAAATGTATTCTTGCTTTGGGGTCAAACCTTCCAATTTTAACCAGAATATTTCCCCATCCGGCGTTCTTTTCATTTGATACTCAGGCAAAACTTTCCAGTCATTGAAATCCCCTATGACATGGGCGAGTTTTTTCCCAGGCGCCTGCAAAGCTAAAATAACCTCCGTGTCAGAAATATAATTGATCCCTAATCTCGCTCCACTTGGCAAGGCTGCTACCTCTGAGGCTCCAAAAACGACGATATTTACAGACTCTGTATCTGTATTCGAACCCTGAACAGCCTTTGCCGTCAAAGTATAATTTCCCGCAGTCGTGGCTGTGTAAGCATACTCCAATACTTCCACATTACTGGCTTTTTTTACCTCGGTGCCATTCAATTCAAAACTGATATCAGCAGGAGCAGAAGTTTGTGCTTTAAAAGTGAAATTTTCGCCTTCTTCCAAAGAAATGGAGGGCCCACTTGGATTGGTAATCTGAACAGTGAATCCTTGTGCCAGGTCAACAAAAAAGTCTCCATTTGCGGAAGTTTTCCCTTCCTTGGTGCCATCTACATTTCTAAAAACCATTCCCAAACGGTAAATAGTAAGACCATTTGGATTGTCAAAAAAAGTATCGGGTGTCAGTTCGTAAGTGTAAATATTGGCCTGCCCAGGCACTTTAGTCATCTTGGCTTTGGGATCATTGGTTCCCCACTGAAAAGGAACAATAGACCATGTTGTCGAGGCAGGACCTTGAGTAACCGCTCCAATGTGTATAAAAACATCGCAATTACAATCTTTTAAACCGCTTGTACCTTTTGATGCATCATAAATAATTTTGATTTTTTGAGACGCATTGGGTACAGCCGGCTCGGTAGTAACCTGAGCAAACAGGCCAGGATTAAAGGCAAAAAATACTAAGGAAACGAGAAAGAGTAGACTTTTTTTCATTGGGGAATTAATTTCTAATTAGAGGCAAAATAGCCTATTCCAAAAGGTATTTTCAATTTATTCAGAATTTCCATTTAAGGTCTGGATTTTAAAATCGTTGAAATGGAAAGAACCGACCAGAGCTGATTAATACTCCAGTCGGTTTTATTGAATATTTAAATATAGCCTTTTAGTTCTTGGTCAATGTGTAAGTCACAGCTCCAGGCTCAGTAAAGTTAAGCGTAACAGTATAGTTACCCGCTTCAGCCACCTGAATGTTTGCTCCATCTGCAGTTAATTCACCATTAGCTCCACCATAGTTATTGCTCCAGCTTTGATTGGCTCTAAATTTCATTTCGCCTTTCTTCAAGTCAGCAGTGATTTTCAACACATTGTTTTCTCTGTCAAACTGCATTTTGGTTTCAGAGTCCCATCCACCTGCTGTAGCGTCTCCGATAATTCCCCAATAAAGTGGTTCGCTTAAAGTATAGGTTTTAGCAGCTAAGTCAACTTTCATGAAAAAAGTCCCGAATTTGGTTACTTTGATATTATCACCATCTCTATCCAGCGTACCATTAGCTCCATTGTCTCCATAATTAACATCCCAGCTGTTAGTCTCATTTACTTTGAATTCACCAGTACCTCCAGGTAAAATATGTACATATCCTTCATAAACATCATCGAAATTGACTGACTTCAACACAGTCATTTCGTTTTCCGGATTCCATCCTTGATAATCTCCAGGCACATACATTACAGGGAATTCTACATCTGTATTGAATGGAGTAACTGCAAGAGTCACCACCTCTCCGAAAATTGGAGAAAGAGGCTGATTGATTGTTGACTTTACACGGAAGTCCACATTTACAGGCACATCAAAAGCAGCACCCTTAGCGATTAATTCATCATTGATCTTGGATGTTAGTACTTCGATAATATTGGAAGTACTACTTCCCAATGCAATTGGCTTCGCGAAATTTGCTCCAGCCAAATCCATTTCCAAAGAATAAGTTACTGTGCCTTGCATTCCAAAATCAGCAGCAGTAACAGTAAATGGAATTAATTCCTCAGGGTCTTGGGAATTTAAAACTAAACTTGATCCATTCGCAGGGCTACTCAAAGTGGCTCCCGTTTGTGGAATAATTGGAGGCATTTCGTAATTGTCACATCCCCAAATCACAGGAATTATCGCTGCAATAAGGCTTAATCTTTTGAATGCTTTCATAGCGTGTAAGAGTTTGTAAAAGATTTTGGTGTTTTTGTTAATGTTTTATGAATTCTTGGAAAAAGACAATTTCAACTCTTTAATTCTGGGTTTTTCAAAAGGAGTTATGTCTTAATCCTTTCAAATAATAAGTGAGTAAAAAAAAGAAAACAATAGACTGAGTCTTGAACCCACCTAATTTTTTATTGCAATCGTTTGCGTCAACGTTTGCATTTCAAAAGATTTTTTTCACTTAATTCCTTTGGTTTCAGTATTTTGCTGAAAATCAAAAAAAATGGCTGTTATTTACTTATCCATTTTGGATCAAATAGCCATATATTCAATTCTGGGAATATTATAATTTTATGAAGATTGAACAAGCCACTATCAAGGATATCGCAAGGGAGCTAAATGTCTCTTCCTCTACTGTTTCGCGAGCTTTGAAAGACTACCCGGGAATCAGTGATGAGACCAAGCGTAAGGTAAAAGAGCTTGCTAAAAAACTGAATTACAGGCCCAATGCCATTGCACTTTCCTTAAGAAAAAGTCGATCATTTACCATAGGCGTGATTATTCCTGAAGTTGTGCATTTCTTTTTTTCCACCGTAATATCCGGAATTGAGGAGGTAGCTTACTCCCGGGGGTATAATGTGATTTTGACTCAAACCAATGAAAAATTAGACCGGGAACAATCAAGTATTGACACCATGCTTTCCAATCAGATTGATGGCTTTTTGGTGAGCTATTCAAAGGAAACAAAAGATTTCAATCACTTCTCAAGATTATTGGATCAAGGATATCCCATAGTCTTTTTCGACCGAGTTCCAGAAATTCCAAATGCTATCAATGTAATGGTGGATGATTATCAAGGTGCCTTTGATGCTGTTTCCCATTTAATCACCCAGGGATATTCCAGAATTGTCCATTTAGCTGGTCCCAAAAATCTAAAAATCAGCCAAGAACGAGAAAGAGGATATAGAGATGCATTGAAAAATTATGGAATTGCCATTGACGAAGAACTGATTGTGGAATGTCCTATCGGAACTAGTGATGAGGGGCAGAAAATCACCAAATCACTACTGGATAATCTCAAGCAAAAGCCTGATGCCTTCTTTGGAAATAATGATATGGCAGCTGTAGGGGCTATGTTAGCATGCAAAGCGGCGGGATTACGAGTTCCAGAAGATGTAGGAATCGTTGGTTTCAGCAACTGGCAGTTTTGTTCCATGATAGAGCCTAGCCTATCCTCTGTGGCCCAGCCAGGTTTTAATATGGGTGCCAAAGCAACCGAGATGCTACTCGACATCATCGAAAAGAAAGTGAATCCTGAGGAAGTAAAAGAAGCCTTGACTTTGGAAACAGAGTTATTGGTAAGAAAGTCATCTGTGAGATTGAGGGGATAATTTGATAAGATACTTTTTTAAGATATTTCAAGATATGCCTGCGGCGAGATGTTTATCTAGAGAAATACAGTAGAAATAAATAGAAATACGCCTAGGCGAAATACGGGTCAATTCCCCCTTTGAAAACAAAAATTCAATTTAGAACTTGATCTTTTGAAAAGGGGGCAAGGGGGATTTTAGTAGAAATACAGTAGAAATATTTAGAAATACGCCTTCGGCGAAATACGGGTCAATTCCCCCTTTGAAAACATAAATTCAATTTAGAACTTGATCTTTTGGAAAGGGGGCAAGGGGGATTTTAGTTGAAGTACAGTAGAAATAGATAGAAATACGCCTGCGGCGAAATACGGGTCAATTCCCCCTTTGAAAACATAAATTCAATTTAGAACTTGATCTTTTGGAAAGGGGGCAAGGGGGATTTTTCCAAAAGATTTTTTTCAAGATAATATCAAGATATGCCTTCGGCAAGATAGACCTTCGATTGAACACGCTGCAAAAGCTCCATAGGAGCGTAAAATATCATAGCCCCGCCTGAGGCGGACAGGCGTGGGTTTTAACCCACGGAAAAAAATCCAAAGCCCTTCCCCAGCGCTGGCCCGAGATCAATGTTTGGAAACTCAATCAACTTGCCAGCAAGACATTCGAGAATCTCATTTTAACCCTCCAAGAGATTCATCAAATTAAGTAGTTAATAAAAAAATGCCTTTACCATCTTTCTGACTAACCTTTGGAAGGTTCTTCGGATTACAAATCCTACGACAGGAGCTCGAGATTGCAAATCTCTAGCAACCTAGAAAGATATTTTTCAAGATAGATTAAGATATGCCTTCGGCAAGATATACCTTCATTTGAATCCGCAGTAAAAGCTCCACAGGAGCGGACGATAAAATAGCCGTGGGTTTTAACCCACGGACCTTGATACACCGACCCCTTCCCAGCGCTGGCCCTTAATTTCAAATTGGAAACGATGACTCAATGCCAGCAAGACGGGGAGAGAACCTTAAATCAACCCTCAAATGGATCTTTTGAGTTGAAAAGTTGGCGTAAATAATATCCATTTCCACTTTCTGACAAACCCTTGGAGGGTTCTTCGGATTACAAATCCTACGACAGGAGCTCGAGATTGCAAATCTCGAGCAGCTTAGAAAGATATTTTTCAAGATAGATTAAGATATGCCTTCATTCGATTCCGCAGTAAAAGCTCCATAGGAGCGGACGATTAAATAGCCGTGGGTTTTAACCCACGGACCTTGATACACCGACCCCTTCCCAGCGCTGGCCCTTAATTTCAAATCGGAAACGATGACTCAATGCCAGCAAGACGGAGAGAGAACCTTAAATCAACCCTCCAATGGATCTTTTGAATTGAAGAGTTGGCGTAAATAATATCCATTTCCACTTTCTGGCAAACCTTGGAGGGTTCTTCGGATTACAAATCCTACGGTAGGAGCTCGAGATTGCAAATCTCGAGCAGCTTAGAAATACGCCTGCGGCGAGATATGGCGTAATTGTGTAATTGATCAATTGAGTAATTGATGCACCAAGCTTTAGGCTAGCATTGATGTTTTTTGTTCAATTGTTCATGGTTCAGAGTTCATGGTTCAATGAACCTCATAAGAGGTTTAGAATATTAGATCCGTATTGAATTTCTTTTAATGAGATGGTAACTAAAGACATTTGAAACACTACCTCCAAAAGCTCCGAAGGAGCGGTGATTTCTTAGAAAATAAATTGAATATGATTCCCCAGCGCTGGCCCGAGATCTCCTTTTGGAAATGGGGTCTCGTGCCAGCAAGACAGAACGAAACTCTGTCTTTATCGGATTTTTCTAAAAAATATTATTCAGGATAATAATAACATATACCTTGAACGAGATAGACCTTCCTTATCATTTGACCTAGAAAAACACCTAATTGACCATTTATCCTTGAAAAATTTAAACCCTGATAAAAATTTTTAAAGCTTTTTTGGAAAAAAAGTGCAATCGATTGAATAGGTCAAAATTTCCAACAGTGGCTATATTATTTTTTTAGGCGATATAAAATAGCCCTATACCCTATTTAAATGCGGTTTTTATCATTCATATTCGTTTCTAACTTAGCAATTAGCCTGAATTATTTACTTGGATAAATCTATGAATAGCCAGCAGACCGAACTCTTAAAAAAATCCTCTTCTTCCAGATTCATGGGAATGGGAAAAATTCTGGATTGGGAAAGGACTCCATTTGGGTTCAAGGGGAGAACAGAAAATGGATTTTTCCAATTAAGTGTTTTTGATCAAAGTATCATTCGCGTTCAAGCCAGCCTTCTGGATGAATTCACCCCCAATCCTTATAGCGTTGTAATGGAACCCAATAAGGTTCCATTTGAAGTTTCAGAAAGCGATGATTTTTTGATTTTGACAACTTCTGAAATTCAGGCTAAAGTAGATTCCAAAAAATTTGCAGTCTCATTTTTTGATAAGACCGGAAATCTCCTCAATCAAGATGACTCTTTGGGAATTTCCTGGATCGGAACTGAAGTGAGTTGTTACAAGAAAGTTCAGGAAGACGAAAAATTCATTGGACTAGGCGAGAAAACAGGTAATCTCAATAGGGCTGGAAATGCTTATACCAATTGGAATACAGACTATTTCGCTTACGGCACAGGAGATGATCCGCTCTACATGAGTATTCCATTCTATATCGGAGTACATCAAAAAGGTGCTTATGGGATATTTTTTGACAATACGCATAAGTCCGTATTCAACTTCGGAGCGAGTACCAATCGCTTCATCTACTTTTCAGCAGAAGATGGGGAAATGGACTATTATTTCATCCATGAAAAAGAAGTTGGTGGGATTATTTCCAAGTACACCGAACTGACTGGTAAAATGCAACTGCCCCCAAAATGGTCATTGGGATTTCAGCAATGTAGGTATAGTTATTATCCGGATTCTGAGGTAAAGACCCTAGCTCAGACCTTTAGAGATAAAGATATGCCTGCTGATGTGATTTACCTGGATATACATCACATGGAAGCCTACAAGGTTTTCACCTTTGATAGTATCAAATTTTCAGATCCAAAGTCACTGATCACATACTTGAAATCCAAGGGTTTCCGGGTGGTAGTCATCATGGATCCTGGAATAAAAACTGAAAAAGGTTATCTCCCTTATGAAGAGGGGAAAGAAAAAGACCTTTTTGTGAAATATCCTGATGGGGCAGAATATCAAGCGCAGGTTTGGCCGGGTTGGTGTGCTTTTCCTGATTTTACAAAAGAAAAAACTAGAACTTGGTGGGCAGAAAAAATGGCCTTTTACACCGAGGCTGGAGTGGATGGCTTTTGGACAGATATGAATGAACCTGCCTCTTGGGGGCAGCATACTCCCAACCTAATCGAATTTGATTTCGAAGGCGATGTATCTTCCCATAGAAAAGCCAGAAACATCTATGGAATGCAGATGGCCAGAAGTGCACAGGAAGGCGCCGTTTGGAATAAAAAAGAAGAAAGGCCCTTTGTCTTAACCCGTTCGGGATTCTCTGGTATACAACGCTACGCGGCAGCTTGGACAGGAGACAATGTGGCAAGTGAGGAACATATGCTCGCAGGAATCAGGCTGGTTAATAGCCTGGGCTTAAGCGGGGTGGCCTTTGCCGGATATGATGTAGGCGGATTTGCAGGAGAAGCTTCCAAGTCACTCTTTGCAAGATGGATGAGCATTGGCGCCTTCTCCCCTTTGTATCGAGCACACTCTATGATTAACAGCAATGATGCGGAACCTTGGGCTTTTGGAGAAGAGGTAGAAGAAATATCCAGGAATTATATGAAACTGAGATACAGACTTTTACCTACTATTTATTCCAAGTTTCATTCAAGTGCTCAAACTGGTCTTCCTATCAATGCAAGTTTGGCGATTTCTTATCCACTAGATTCTAAAATTTACCAATCAGCCTATCAAAACCAGTATATGTTTTGCGACAGCTTTTTAGTGGCACCAATAGAAAGCACCAAAGAGATCACCAAAGTATACTTACCGAAAGGCTCTTGGTATTATCTTTTTTCAGATGAAAAATATGCTGGAGAAAAGGAAATTTATCAGGACTGTCCTCTAAACTACTTGCCAGTATTTGTAAAAGCAGGATCAATTTTCAGTATGCAGTCAGATGTTTCAAATACCGAAGAGATGCATGACGGTATTTTGAGGATTCATCTTTATGCTCAAGACAAGGGAGAAAGTCATTTCACTCATTATGAAGATGATGGAAAGACCTTCGACTATCAGGATGGGGCATTTTTCAAAAGGGAATTGATTTATCAGGCAGAAGAATCAAAACTCTCGCTAGAAAAAGCAAGTGGAAAGCAAAATTCAAGCTTTGATAAGGTAAGAGTTTACCTACATGGATTTAACACAGACCTGATTTTTGTTAATGGAGAATCTCAAGCTTTAAGCACGGAAGATTATGCTTTCTTGGGTAAATTGACTGAATTTGATCCATTACCGGAACATGATCATCCTTACCATGAAATTAGCTCTTTAAAGTTTGTAGAATTTGAGCATCTTCCAGAAAAAATTGAGCTATCAGGCTTATTGTAAAATACCCAGCCACCTAATAAATCAACAATGACCCAAAACAAACAAAGGCTGAGTTTCTGGCAAATCTGGAATATGAGTTTCGGATTTTTGGGAATTCAGTTTGGATTTGCCCTACAGGGCGGTTTTATGTCCCGGATTTTTCAAACCCTCGGGGCAGATAAGGATGCCATTCCATTTTTGTGGATTGCAGCTCCTTTGACAGGTTTATTGGTTCAGCCTATTGTAGGATATCTAAGCGATAGAACCTGGCATCCGAAATTTGGAAGAAGAAAACCTTTCTTCTTTATAGGCGCAGTATTCAGCACATTCGCATTGTTCCTTGCCCCCTACTCCTCTGCCCTATGGATGGCTGCAGGAGCCTTATGGATTTTAGATGCTTCCATCAATATCAGCATGGAGCCATTCCGTGCCTTAGTTGCAGACAAATTACCTGATTCTCAAAGATCCTACGGTTTCGTAGTGCAAACCTTGATTATCGGAATAGGAACTTGGGTTGCATCCAACCTGCCCTGGATGATGACCCAGCTGGGAGTGCCGAATACTGCGGCTGCCGGAGTAGTTCCTGACTCCGTAAAATACGCTTTTGCTATTGGGGCATTCGTTTTATTCTCTTCTATCCTTTATACAATCCTGACTACTGAAGAATATCCTCCAGAAGACATGGATCTGTTTGAAAAGGAAAAAGAGGCAAGCAAGGGCTTTTTGACCGGGGTAAAAGAAATCTTCAAGAATATTGTCGGAATGCCTTCGGTAATGAAAAAGCTGGGAGTAGTACAGTTTTTTTCCTGGTTTGCATTTTTCACCATGTGGAGTTTTGCTACTCCTGCTATTACGGAACATGTTTTCGGGGCGACTGACACTACTTCTGTGGCTTACAATGATGCGGCTGATAGTGTAGGTAATTATTTAGGGACTTATGGATTAGTCTCCATGTTTTATGCTCTGATACTCTCTTTTGTAGCAAGCAAAATCAAAATCAACCGTCGATTACTCCATTTGGTAAGTTTGATTTTTGGGGGTTGCGGTTTTATTTTGATTTACTTTATCAGTGAACCTTGGATGCTTCACATCTGCTTTTCTTTGGTAGGAATAGCTTGGGCCAGTATCCTATCTATGCCTTATGCCATGCTTTCCAGTTCGGTAGAACCCAAAAAAATGGGAGTTTATATGGGGATCTTCAATATGTTCATTGTGATTCCACAGATTATCGCAGCTTTGGGAGGAGTGAATTTCCTCTATAAACTGCTTTTCGGAGAAGAGGTCATCAACACTATGCTGCTTGCAGGAACTCTTTTGATTTTAGCTGGACTTTCAAATTTGCTCATCACAGACAAAAAAGCCATCCACGATTGATTCAATCCAGAAATGTTGAAAGCCGGACAATAAATTGATCCGGCTTTTTACTTTTGTAGAAAATAAGGTCATTAAATCGAGATGCCTAAAATTTCATATAGGGCAAGGATTATTATTTGAGCAAGATTTCTACTGACCGTCGAAAAACAAGAATAAACAGATGAAAAGCCTAAGATTTACCGGAGTTCCCGAACATTTCAACTTGCCCTGGAGAAGAGTGATAGATAAACAGCCATTCCTCTCGGAAGGAGTTGAATTGATCTGGATAGATGAAAGTAGGGGTTCAGGCCAAATGAATCAGGCATTGAGGAATGATGAAACTGATTTGGCTTTGATTTTAACCGAAAGCTTCATTCAGGATTTTCAAAAAGGCAATCCTTCCAAAATGATAGGCTATCATATCAAATCTCCTTTGATTTGGGGAGTTCATGTGGGAGGAAAAAGTTCAATCAATCAGATTTCCGATATTCAATCACCTCATTTTTATATAAGTAGGCCAGGGTCAGGATCTAATTTGATGGCCTTGGTCTTGGCTGAAAGAGAATCTTGGAATGCAGCTGATTTGAGTTTTGAGGTAGTCAGCAACTTACCCGGAGCCCTGGAGGCTTATAAGAAAAATGCTGATGGAATTTTCTTATGGGAAAAATTCACTACCAAGCCTTGGGTAGATTCCCATGAATTGAAAAGAATTGGTGAGGTTCCAAGTCCTTGGCCTTGCTTTTCGATAATAGCCTCTGATAAAGCCTTAAAAGAATTTGATACCTGGATTTTTAAATTAAGAGACCTGGTATATCAAGAATCTCAATATTTGAAGGCGAATCCATCCCAAACGATATCTGAAATTTCTGAGAAATATTCATTGAAAAAAGAGGATGTCACCTTGTGGTTTTCACAAACTGATTGGGCTGTGACCAAAGAAGTCAGTTCGGATGATTTGATAAAAGCTATGAAAAAAATGCTGGATTTGGGAATCATCTCTGAAATCCCTTATGCTTCAGAGTTTTTAAGAGTTGACTAACTCTCTGTTACTTTCTAAAACCTCCACGGGAATATTTACACAAACTTTTGATCCCTTATTTGGCTCACTTTCAATGGATAATTCTCCATTAATCAGTCGGATAAATTCCTTACAAACCTGAAGTCCAAGACCAGAACCCTTTTCATTATTTGTTCCTAATCGAGAATTAGTAATACTGTATTCATCGCTCAAAATTTTCTGAATTTGGCCTTCTGACATTCCAATACCTTCATCTTTCACACACCATTCCAAAACTCCCTGATTCTCTGTGACAGTGACCAAAATCTTATTGCCCTTTTCGGAATATTTGATGGCATTATTCAGGATATTTCTCACTATCACTTCCATCAAATCTTTATCCAGGCAAACTTCTAAATGCTCAGGCATTTCTACTAGAATTTCAATCTGCTTAGCCTTTAATTGTGCATCTAATAAGGACAAGGTGGCATCAACAATTGTCCTTAAGTTTACCTTCGTTGGATTGACAGTGAAACCCTCCATCTGAGCAGTAGACCATCTCAATGTATTAGATAGGGTAAAGTGCACTGAGTCCAAATCACGCTTCATAGTAGGCAATAATTCCTCGAACTCACTTTGACTTAGTTGATTATTGACAGTCATATCGATAATTGTCTTCAACTGACCGACTGGTCCTCTTAAGTCATGCCCTAAGATTGAGAATAGTTTATTTTTGGTTTGGTTGATTTCTTCCAGCTGTTTAGCACTTTGTTCTAAGTGTCTATTTTGCTCTTCAATCTTATTTTGCTGAATAATTAATTCCCGATTATACTTATCAACATTTCTTTTAAGATTATACAGCCAAACCAACAATACCACAATCAACCCACCGCAAATACTAATAATCCAGACTACCCTATTGATAAAGGCTAATCGGTTCGCCTGATTTTCATTTTGAGCCTTTAAAAGTTCGAGTTCTGATTTTTCCAGATTTTGCTCAAACATCCCCTGCATCAAGGCAATCCTATCCCTATTGGACTTATCTACCAGCGAATCATTGATTTTGGAAAATATATTCAGGTGCTCAAAGGCCCTATTAATCTGACCCTTTTCAACCATTACTTGAGCCATGTATTTATGGCTTTTTGCCAATTCATCTCTGAAGTTATTTTCAGAAGAAATTGTAATTCCTTCTTCTAAAATCTCCTCTGCTTGGCTTAACTTACCCAGTTGTAAATAAGTATTTCCCAGCCTATGTAAAACACTTGACATAAAGGTGGAAAGACCTTGCTGCCTAGCCATTGCCAATGATTTCTCATAAATCAATTGAGCAGAATCCAACTTACCTTTTTGGAAATAAACATCTCCAATAACCCGATTAGAAAAAGAAGTTAGATAAGGGGAACCGTTTTCCTCATTAACCCGAATAGCATTTTTTGCATAAAAAAGCGCCGAGTCGTAATTCTCAAGTAGCGTAAAATTAAAAGCTACATTATTCAAGCTTCGGATTTGGGTATAAACATCCTTTGCTTTTTGACTGATTTCGAATGCGTCTTTAAAATGATCAATTGCCATTAAATAATTTTGCTGCTCATAATAAAGAGCTCCCATATTATTCAAAACCCTGGCAACCTGCTTCAAATCGTTTGCTTCTCTGGCAAGCTGATAAGACTCTTTGGCAAAGTCAAAGGCTTTTTGCCATAATCCCTGTCGATAATAAATCCAGCTAATATGTTCTGTAGCCTGCGATTCCGCAGAAGGATTATCGAGCTCTTGAGCAAGTTTTTCTGCTTCCAAAGCGTAGGCTAATGCTTCTCCCTGAGAAATTTCACGTAAGCTAAAGGCAAGTTCAATTAAAATGTCTAACCTGTCCTTTCCTTCAGAAATAGAAAGAGAGTTCTTCAGGCTATCAATACTTGCATTCTGAGCTAAAGCAGCTGATACAAGCAGAAAAAAAGAAAAAAGCGGTACGCAAAATAATCTGAGTTTCTTCACGACATGTTAGGATTCCAAGTGCAAATTAAATAGAATCAGTGAATTATGAACATACTTATTCTGATCCTGACCTAGAAATACGGATGAAAATTGAAATTCAGATTAATTGGGCTTAGAAATTATTTTAATTTTTCCCAATCCCAATTTTTATTCATTTGCGTGATGGCATGATATGCGGTGAGATCATATTGGCAGGGCACGATGGAAACATAATTGTTAGCGATCGCCCATTCATCGTTATCTTCACCTTTATCAAAATTCACAAAGTTTCCTGCCATCCAAAAATACTTTCGCCCCGTAGGATCAAATCGCTCTGAAAATTCCTCCTGCCATTTTGCGTCTGCCTGACGACAAACTTTTATGCCTTTGATATCCTCATTTTGCTTTGGAGGAAAATTGACATTTAAGGCAATCCCTTTGGGAATTCCATTTTCCAAAACTTGCCGGGCAATTTTTTCCACCCACTCTTCCACATGAGAAAAATCTGCTTTGGAAGAATAATCACAAAGACTAAATCCAATTGAAGGATAACCCTCTAAAGCTCCTTCAATGGCGGCAGACATTGTACCGGAGTATAAAACAGAAATCGATGTATTGGAACCGTGATTAATTCCACTAACCACCAAATCAGGGGTTCTATCCTTTAAAACATAATGCTTTGCCAATTTTACACAATCAGCTGGTGTTCCGCTGGATTTGTAAGCAGCTATTCCATCAAAAATATCCTCATCGTATAGCCTGAGAGTTTCACCAATGGTAATGGCATGCCCCATACCGGATTGAGGACTATCTGGGGCGACAACAACAACTTCCCCCAATTTTTTCATGATAGATACTAGGACTCTAATACCTTTAGAGGTAATGCCATCGTCATTGGAGACGAGAATTAAAGGTTTGGACATTTAGTTTTTATTCAATTCGTTGTAATAGGCTGTAATACGAAGCAAATCTCCTCTTTTATCATGCTCCAATCGGTTTTTTCGCATAAAAAGACTGATTTCATCTTCGTAACCCGAAAGTAGATTGAAGAGATCCTTTTTCTTCAAGCTGTATTTCTGGATTTGATTGTCTTTGAAAAAGTAATAATTGAAAGCTAGTCTATATCCAGTCATGGTTTGTGGTCCCCAAAAAGGATTCATTCCCATAGGACCCCAAGCACCCATATTTCTGGAATCCGTCGCAACGTATTCCCTGCACAATAAGGCAATATCATTTCCTTCCGTCAAAACCTCGAAAAAGATTGGGGTTTCATAATCTCCATTAAGGGAATAAGGCAAACTATAAAATCTTCTCATGCCTCCATAGATCTCATCGTAGATTTCGAAATTGGTGACATTGGAAGCTGTAAAAGTGGAAATCCGCTCAGTTTGTAACTGAACTAAATTATTTTCCAGGTCATATTTTACAAGACCTGAGTAGGTCTGTCCATCAGCTCCGTAAATATTTCCCTTGTGCCAAATCTGAGAAGGAAATTGATTCTGCGCAATCAAGGAAAGTGTAGCCACAAAGAGCAAGGTGATGGTTAATAATGCTTTTTTCATGCTAACTATCATGCTTGATTAAACGGTATTTGGGAGTTTGGGTTAGAATAATTTGACTAGCCAACAAATCCAATTTACTTAAAGAAACTTACTTTAAGATATTGTGTCCCATTTTATCCCGCTTAGTTTTTAAATATTTTTCATTATGAGGATTAGGCTTAATCTCAATTGGCACTTGCTCCACGATTTCCAGTCCGTAGCCAATTAAACCTACTCTCTTTTGTGGGTTGTTGGAAATTAGGCGAATTTTCCCCACTCCCAAATCTCTCAAAATTTGGGCTCCAACTCCATAATCTCTGGAATCCATAGGCAGTCCCAAGGCTAGGTTTGCCTGTACAGTGTCCATTCCCTGCTCCTGTAACTTATAAGCTTTGAGCTTGTTGATCAAACCAATTCCTCTACCCTCTTGGTTCATGTATAAGACCAAGCCCTTTCCTTCTTTTTCCACCATTTGCATGGCAGCATGCAACTGCGGCCCGCAATCACATCGGCAACTTCCGAAAATATCACCAGTCATGCAGGAAGAATGCACCCTAACTAAAATAGGCTCATCCTTATCCCAAGTCCCTTTGATCAATGCCAAATGAAGTTCTTGAGTATTTGTTTGACGGAAAGCGATCAAATCAAAATCTCCCCAATCAGTCGGCATCTCCACGCCGATTTCTCGTTTGATCAGGGATTCATTTTTTAATCGATAAGCAATTAGATCCTTGATGGATACCAGCTTTAACTTGAATTTCTTCGCAACCTCCACTAGATCCGGCAGTCTTGCCATGGTTCCGTCTTCATTCATGATCTCAACCAATACGCCCGCTGGCTGCAATCCTGCTAAACGCGAAAGGTCTATAGCTGCCTCAGTATGACCTGCTCTTCTGAGCACTCCTCCTCTTTTTGCTTTCAAAGGAAAAATATGTCCCGGCTTGCCCAATTCAGACGGATCTATGCTATCATCCACTAATGCTTTGATAGTTTTTGCGCGGTCTGAAGCTGATATACCGGTAGTACAACCATGTCCGATGAGATCTACGGAAACGGTGAATGGAGTTTCAAAAGCTGCGGTATTTTGCCCAACCATCATTTCCAAGCCCAGCTTCTCGCATCTGTCTTCAATTAATGGCGCACAAATCAATCCCCTGCCATGAGTGGCCATGAAGTTGATGATTTCAGGAGTGACTTTCTCTGCTGCGCAAACAAAATCCCCTTCATTCTCCCTGTCTTCATCGTCTACTACAATGATCACTTCACCATTTTTGATTGCTTCTATGGCATCCTCGATGGGATCCAACTGGTATTTTTCCACAAGATTTGGGTTTGAATTCATTAGGAAAAGCAAATTTAAGTGCTTTCGGATTTAAAACAGGATGATGCCAAAGAAAGTTTGGTTTTACCCAATAACAATCCCTAGTTCCCGGTCGATTTCTACCTGAACTTTTTTCAAAGCAAAATAGATTTCCTGAAGCTCAATGATCTCCTTTTCATCTAATTGCTGGGTTTCGGCATTTTTGATCTTTTGCTTGGCTTCTTCCATCATTTTTTTGACAAATTTCCTTTTCAGTCTCAAAATAGTTTTGAAGCCTGTCAAGGTCAGATCATCCTGCTCCTTATTAATAATAATTTGATGTCTTTCTTCCCAGTGCACAGATACTTCATGCCTAGGACTGATCAAGTCAATCACTTCCTGCTTGACTTCTGCATCATCCAAAGACAAAAAATAATCCACTCCTGAAATTTCATTTCTGGCAAGCCTCTCGCGATAGATTTTTAAAATTCTTGAATAAACAGGCGTCTCGAAATCCAATTCCTGGGTCTCGCTCAGTAAATAATCTGAAAGTTGCAGGTCCTGGCCTTCCAATTTTTCCAATCCATAATTCAACAAAAGCCTGATCATCTCCCGCTCTTGAAGCCTAAGAAGTTCAGAAAAAGAAGTCTGCTCTTGAGTTGGTAGGAAATTTTCAAAAGGTGTATCAGCAGACTCTTCCTGCTCCTTTTGCTTGCTATAGGCATCTTTCTGACTCTTGAGAAGCCCCTTGTTCAGCTCCGCGTGAACAATTTCCTCCTCTATATCCAAGAGACCAGAAGCTTCTTTCGCATACACGGAACGAACAATAGGATCTGGTATTTTCCCAATGCTTTGAACCACCTCACGGATTACCTCTACTTTCCTGATTGGATCCCGTTTGATTTCATCTTGGTACAAGCCAATTTTAAAGCCGATAAAGTCTTGGCTTTGACTATTTAAATATTCCTGAAAAGCCTTTGAGCCAACTTTTCTGGAATAGCTATCCGGATCCTCACCTTCTGGGAAAACGACAGCTTTTACGTTCAAACCTCCTTCCAGCAGCAAATCAATTCCCCGAAGAGATGCCTTGATTCCTGCTGAGTCTCCATCATATAAAACTGTTACCTGATTTGTAAAGCGCTTGATTAATTTGATTTGCCCATCTGTAAGCGAAGTGCCGGAGGAGGCCACCACATTCTCAATCCCAGACAAATGGAGAGAAATGACATCTGTATACCCTTCGACCAAATAGCAATTGTCCTGATCACGAATGGCCTTTTTGGCCTGATACATCCCATACAGCACATCACTTTTATGATATACTGCCGTTTCAGGAGAGTTGATATACTTGGGCTGGTTCTTATCTTTAGTCAGAATCCTTGCTCCAAACCCAATAGGTTTTCCACTGATATTGTGGATAGTGAATGTTACTCTGTTTCTAAACCTATCATACTTCCTATCAGGATCTCCTTCCTTTTGAAGTATGAGTCCTGCTTTGAGTAAAATATCTTCGGTGAAACCTGCCTTTTTTGCAGCATTTAAAAGGTGATCCCAACCATTCAATGCATAGCCCAAATCGAATTTCTCAATGATGGCAGGCCCAAACCCCCTTTCTTTAAAATAACTGAGGCCTATGCTTTTTCCTTCTTCAGTTTGAAGGTTTTTTACAAAAAAATCTCTGGCAAAGCCTAAAGCGATCAAAAGGCTTTCCCTTTCACTCTGAGCCTGCTCTTGCTCAGGCGTACGGGTTTCATCTTCCTCTACTTCGATTCCATACTTTCCAGCGAGGTGTTTGATCGCCTCCTGAAAGCCTATCCCTTCAATATCCATCACGAACTGAAGTGGATCGCCGGCTTTACCACAGCCAAAGCACTTGTAGATTTGCTTAGCTGGTGAAACCGAGAATGAGGGTGTTTTCTCTCCGTGAAAAGGACAGCAAGCCCAAAGGTTTTGGCCTTTTTTCTTGAGTGGAACATAATCAGAGATGATCTCTTCTATGTCCATTCTTTCTTTAACCTTATCTGTGGTGAGTTTACTGATTCCCATAATTTTTCCGAGTAAACAAAGTTAATGTTCCCAGCCAAATAGAAAGGACAAATGGAGAACTATTTGAGGACTGAGCTAGTTTAGTCAGTCATAGGAATAGGATTAGTTTCCAAAAGCGAAGTCTTAGCCCTAACTTGCAGAAAATTTTAATTACAAATGCAGATTACCCAAGAAGCTATATTAAAAACACTTTCCAGAGTTCAGGATCCAGACCTCAAACGAGATTTGGTGAGCTTGGGAATGATACAGGACATAGAGATTTCCAGCGATGTGATCCGAATGAAAGTTGTCCTTACCACCCCTGCCTGCCCATTGAAGGAAGTTATTAAAAACAATTGTATAGAAGCTTTGGAGGAGGATTTCGGAAAAGGAATCCAATGGGATCTACATATGACTTCTCAAGTAACTACCGTTCGGGACGCTACTCCTATCCTTCCTGAAGTTAAAAATATCATTGCAATAGCCTCTGGTAAAGGAGGAGTGGGAAAATCTACCACTGCGGTAAATTTAGCAGTTGCACTTTCAGAATTGGGAGCTAAAGTAGGCTTGATAGATGCAGATATTTCAGGCCCATCTATTCCTACCATGTTCAATGTAGAGGGAGAGCAACCTGCGGTAAAAAAGGTAGGAGATAAGAATGTGATCATCCCAGTCACTCAGTATGGAGTAAAGCTAATGTCTATTGGCTTTTTGACACCGGCCGAATCGGCAGTTGTCTGGAGAGGACCTATGGCAAGTTCTGCTTTAAGGCAGTTTATTTCAGATGTGGATTGGGGAGAATTGGATTACTTGTTGATTGATCTACCTCCGGGGACCTCTGACATTCATTTAACCATGGTTCAAACAGTTCCTGTGACAGGTGCTTTGATTGTAACCACACCGCAAAAAGTGGCTTTGGCAGATGCTACTAAGGGACTTTCCATGTTTAGACAGCCACAAATTAATGTTCCCGTTTTAGGTGTTGTTGAAAATATGGCTTACTTTACACCTGAAGAACTTCCTGACAATAAATATTACCTCTTTGGAAAAGAAGGAGGGAAAAAATTGGCAGAAAAGTATCAGGTACCTTTCTTAGGAGAAATACCAATAGTGCAGAGTATTAGAGAAAGTGGAGACACTGGTTATCCGGCGGTATTAAAAACTGGAGTAACAAAAAATGCGTATATGGAATTGGCAGAATCACTTGCTAGACAAATTGCCATCCGAAACGCTCAGGAAAAGAAAACAGAAGTAGTAGAAATAAAAGCATAATATAATGCAGGCAGAATTACGAGAACAGATTGAATTTGCGTTGGATACCATCAGACCTTATTTGGAAGCCGATGGAGGTAATGTGAGAATTGTGGAGTTGACCGATGATAAGGTTTTGAAAATTGAGATGTTGGGTTCTTGCGGGTCTTGTCCAATGTCTTCTATGACCTTGAAAGCGGGAGTAGAAGATGCCATCAAACGTGCCATACCTGAAATTGTACGGGTAGAGGCTGTAAATCTTTCGATGGCCTAATTCAAAAGAACTAAATGAAGAGATTTTCCAGCTTTTTCAACAAAGCAACTATGCTCCTTTTAGGAGCTATTTTTGCATATACCTCAGCCAATTCTCAAAATTTCACCATTTCACCTTTGCCTGATTATTCAGGAACGGCTAATTCAAAAAGTAATCATGCACATAATGAAAAATGTGCTCATGGTGTGCTGGAGGAAATGCTGGTGAAAGAAATGGGATATTTTGGCACCAAGGATTTTTTTGAAAACTGGATAGACAGCAAAATAGAAGCACAAAGGAATCAACCACTTTCTATTGCAAGAACTCAGGAAGAAATAAGATTAATTCCTGTGGTCGTCCATGTGATTCATAATGGAACTCCTATAGGTCAGGGAGCTAATGTGCCTCTGTCACAAATCGAATCACAAATTAGAACTCTAAATGAGGACTTCAGGAGATTAAATCCAGATGCTAACCGTACTCCGGCAGAATTTTTACCGGTTGCAGCCGATTCAAAAATTGAGTTTGTATTAGCCAAACAAGATCCCAATGGATTACCTACAAATGGAATTGTCAGAATCCAGGGACCAAAAACTTCCTATGCTCCACAAGATGCAGCGCAAATTGGGCAGCTTAGTCAGTGGAATCCGGACGAATACCTCAATATTTGGGTAGTCCCATTGAATCAACCATTTATTGGATATGCCTCTTTTCCAGTATCAGGTTTACCGGGATTAAACTTTTCACCTGCACCGGCTATCACTGATGGAGTAACTATTGATTTTAGATTTTTTGGTACCGGTGGAAATGCCATTGGAGCATCCCTAGGTAGAACAGCCACACACGAAGTAGGACACTATTTCGGACTAAGGCATATTTGGGGTGATGGAGGCTGTGGTGTGGATGATTTTGTATCTGATACTCCCGAACAGGATAACTCCAATAGCACCTGTAACGATAATCCTTCCAGGTTTAGCTGTGGATCCAATGATATGATCCAAAATTACATGGATTACACTCCTGATGCCTGTATGAATATTTTTACACGAGGGCAGGTAGAAAGATTCAATGCGGTTTTGGCTAATAGCCCGAGAAGAAGGACTTTGGTAAATAATAGAGCCACGCAAGAGCCCGTTTTAGTGGATAGGGATTTAGCGATTTCAAGAATTGTTGAACCGGGAAATTTTGCTTGTTCACCAATTATTTCTCCTTCTATCCAAGTGAAGAATGCCGGGAAACAAACTATTTCCTCGGCAAGGATTGAACTGAGAAGAAATGGAGCTGTAGTTGAAAGCAGGAGATTTTCACTGAATTTAGTGACAGGAGCAGATGCTACTTTGAGTTTTAATAATTTCAATATTTCAGCTGATGGAAATGAAATTGAATTCAGGGTTGTTCAAGTTAATGACAATAGCGACGAAAACTCAGCAAACAATTCATTAACCTCAAGCCCCGTTTTACAACAGGCCGCAACTTTACCTCTGAGTTTAAATCTTGCTTCTATTCCAAATTCCTGGTCTATCAGCAATCCGGATGGATCTTTTACCTGGGAACCTACCAGACTAACCATTTCCGGGACCCAGCAAGACCTGATCTATATCAGACATTACGAATATGAAGCGCCAGGTGAATTAGATTACTTTATCTCCCCTGTCATTGATTTAAGTGCCAATCCAAATGCGCAATTGGTATTTGAATTAGCCCATGCTCCTTATAATCAGCCGGGATTTCAGGATGATTTGATTGTGGCAGTTTCAACAGACTGTGGAAACACCTTTCAAATCGCTGATGCTACTTATGATAAATCCGGGGTTTCTTTGGAAACTTCCAATCCTACATTAAATGAGTTTATTCCAACTCAAAATAGTCAGTTCAGAACCGAATTAGTAAACCTTAGCCCATTTGCTGAATTAGGTCAGGTCAGAATTGCTTTCATTTCTGTTAATTCTTATGGTAACAATATCTACTTGAAAAATATTAGAATTCTCCAAGAAGAGCAATTCAAATACGAGTTGACTTTGGAAGAGTTGATTCTTCCAACACCTATTTCAGATGGGAGATATGAGGATGAAGTAATTCGAGTAACAAACACAGGAAATCTTCCGGTCTCAAGATTTGTATTTACAAGAAGTATTAATGGATCTTCTACTCAAGGTTTTATTGCTGAAGGAGCCCCAGTAGCTCCTGGAGCAAGCTTTAATTTAACCGGAGGAAATACCACTCAGGAGGGGGTCAATAGATTGAATTACGGTGTCATATTCCCGAATTTTGATCAAAATACCGGTAATGAAGATGAATTGGAAAGGTTTGTAATCGAGGATAGCCAAAACACCTTGGTTCCATGGAGACAAAACTTTAATTTCTCCACATCCATTGATCCTTGGAGAACAATCAACCCAGAGGAAAACAGGGACTCATGGACGACAATCCCCACCAATAATTCCTCCAACAATGTCAATGGTGTGCAGAATCCACAACCTGGGAACTCCTACTGGCTTGGATCTCCAATATTCAACTTATCCAATAGAACTCAGGCCTCTGTATTTTTCGATTATGCAGTTGGAGAGATGGCCCCATCAACAAGATTGACGCTATTTGCGAGTTCCGATGCTGGAGAAACTTATATCCCTGTATGGGAAGCAGTAGGAGAAAATTTAAGGACTACATCGGCGAATATAGCTAGCCCTTCTAATGCCTCTGACTTCCGAAGAGAATTTGTAAATCTCACTGATTTTACGGGAGATGGGAATCAATCTGTCAGATTGGCTTTTGCCCTTGATGCTGGAGAAGGATTTAATACTCCTATCTATCTGGATAATATTGAGCTATTCTTGACTGCTAACCCACAGCCTGTAATTCCAACAGAGGGCATGAGTATTCTTTATCCAAATCCTGCTTCTGACTACTTTAATATTGCATTTAACTTACCACGCTATGAAAATGTGACAATCCAGATTGTTTCGGCAAGCGGACAAGTATTGCAGCAAGTCGTATATCCCAACACATTGAACCAAACTTATTCTTTCAGTAGAGAGATTTTCCCTCCAGGATTTTATATAGTCAGGATCAATAGCAATACGATCAGCGAGACAAAAAAATTGATAATTAATTAATGCTAAATAAGCCGAGGATAAACACTTCGGCTTATTTTTTGCCTTTCAGAAACCCTCCATATTTCCAATCTTTGGGTGCATGAAAAATCCCAATTATCTTTAGGCATTAATATTTATACATGAGCACTTTCCAGTATTCCCTGAAAAAGATTCTTATCAACCTTGGCATTATCATAGGCATAGCAATTCTTTTGGGTTTTCTTTTCCTAAAAGTTTATCTTCCTATGTACACAAATCACGGCGAAACGGTGTCTGTACCGGATTTATCAGGATATACTTTTGATGAAAGTCAGGGTATTTTGGAAAAGGCTGGTCTTAATTATCAGGTTTCTCCAGATTCCGGTTTCAATATGGATGAAAAACCTCTGGCTGTTTTGAAGCAAATCCCTCCAGCCAACGAACAAGTAAAGGGTGGAAGAAAAATATATTTGACGCTTAATGCCAGAAACGCACCAATAATCAAAATGCCAAACTTGGTGAATATGCCCTTGAAGAACGTGCAGGAAATACTTGCCAATATTGGATTGGAAAGAGGAGAATTGATCTATGTTCCTGACATAGGAGCTAATGTAGTTTTGGAACAACGATACAGGGGAGTAAGTATCTCCGAAGGGTTTGAAATTCCGAAAGGAGCAAAAATTGATTTGGTTGTTGGCAACGGTTTGGGAAATCAGGTTTTGAATGTGCCTAGCTTGGTCGGGATGGATGAAATTGATGCCGAATTCCTTATTTTAGGTTCAGGCCTTCGAGTAGGTCAAAAAACTTACATGAAAAATGATTCGTTAGCATCTGGCAGGGTGTTTCGTCAGTCTCCTCCTGCTGAATCAATGGTGAAAACCGGCGATATTATAGATCTTTGGATTTCCGGTGAAGGAAGTTTCTAAAAACATATGGGAAATAAACCCAATTTTTATGTTCTGATTTTTCTCCTTTTCATAGGCGCTGAGACCTCTTTTGCCCAATTGGTAGAATTGGCGACTGTGCCACACAAAAACTTCAAAACCCAGGTTGAGATTGGTTCAAATTTGAGAATTTCCAATACCAATACTCTTCCATTTTGGGATGATTTCAGTCAAGGTATGGATACCTTGGCTTGGGTATTCGAGGGAGCTTCCTACAGTGAAAGTATTGGAATCAATGCACCTTCTTTAGGAGTCATTATTCTAGATGGAACTGACTCAAATGGAAAGCCCTATTCAAGACAAATAAGGGACCAAGGAGCCGGAGATTACCTGACTTCCCGCCCTTTTGATTTATCTACGCTTTCAGTTGCTCAAAGTACAAGTCTCTTTTTAAGCTTCTTCTGGCAGGCTGGTGGAAGAGCTGAAATGCCTGATGAAAATGATCGTTTGGTATTGCAGTTTCTAAACCGAAATGGACAATGGATCAGTGTTTGGGAAATATCCGGTGGACCAGAACGAGATCCTAACCAATTTTCTCAAGAATCCGTGCAGGTCCTAGCCGACTTTCAGCATGAGGCTTTTCAGTTTCGATTTGTGAATTTCGGTCGCCTTTCAGGACCTTTTGATACCTGGGTCTTAGATTATATCTATTTGAATACAGGCAGAACTTTTAATCAATTAAGCTATTTGGATAGAGCTTTAACCCAAGCTAATGAATTGAAATTTGGGGATTACACGGCAGTTCCTGCTATTTTCTCTTCTTCCCTGCCCTCCTCTACCGGGTCAATTAAAAACGAATTTTACAATCTGGAAAATAGGTTTCGGGCAATGGAGTATTCAGTATTAATTACCAATACAAATACCGGTGCTTCAGTTCCTATTAATTTAAACACACCTTTTAACCCTGTTCCAACTGCCTTGGAAAGAAGGAGATTTTCCAGTAATTCACCATCTCAGATACCTGCAATTTCTGAAGAAACAGATTTAGAAGTAAAAACTTATTTAACCACAGGAGATAAAAACCTATTTGTCGTCAACTCCGGTGACAGTACTTTTTTCAGCCAGGTAAACTATCGGGTCAATGATACGGTGACGACTCTTATTCCAATCAGGGATTTCTTTGCCTATGATGATGGGAGGGCTGATTATGCAGCTGGAATCAATCAGCGCTCGGGGATGCTTGCAGTAAAGTATCAGGTGGATCAGCCAGTCTATATCAAGGGGCTTACCATCAACTTTACCAATGCCGATCAAATAGATTTCCCAATAGATATCATGGTTTGGCAAAACCTGGACAATCAACCTGTTTTTAGAAGGGAGGAGTTGATCCCATTAAAAAATGGAATAGACTCACTTGCCTACTTCTCTCTCGATACCAACATACAAGTTACGGGGGAATTTTATGTGGGTTTTACCCAGTTTACCAATGATTTCATACACATAGGTCTGGATAAGAATAATGATCAAGGTGATAAGATTTTTTATAATGTAAATGGTACCTGGGCAGAAAATACTGAAGTAAGAGGTTCGTTAATGATTAGACCACATGTGAGTCTTGCTCCTCCTTTTGCCCAATCAGAAAACCCATCAGAGATATTTAGAATTTATCCTAATCCTGTCGAAAATCATTTGAATGTCGAAGGGAAATTTAGAGACATTAAGGTGTTCGATTCCTTTGGAAGAGAGATTTTACTTGAGAGAGAATCGACAGAGCGAGGAGAAATCCTTAACTTTAGAGGTCAGAAGTCAGGAATTTATGTGCTCCACCTGCTTTCTGAAAAAGGAGCCGAATCGTTTAGAATTTTAGTGAAATAATTATGGAAGATATTGACGTAAAAGAACTGAAAGAAAGACTGGAGAAAAAAGACAAATTTCTTTTTTTGGATGTCCGGGAAGAATGGGAATATGAAGATGACAATCTTGGAGCAAAAAATATCCCATTAGCAGATCTTCCCCATCGTTTGGAGGAACTTGATTCTTACAAAGATCAAGAAATTATCATCCATTGCAGAAGCGGTGCTAGAAGCGGAAATGCCAAAAAGTTTCTAGAAAGTAAGGGGTTCTCCCAAGTCAGAAATGTTTTGGGTGGAATCATGGCTTACAGAGATCTATAAGTTTTGTCCGAAAAAATATCTAAACCCTGAGAAGAGCAATCTTTTCAGGGTTTTGTTTTTTTGGTAATACAGAAAATTACCAGGTATAAATATAAATCTTACACTTTTTTAGATAATCATTCAGAGAAGATAAATGGCTGTGGAGAGAAGCAAAGGCAAAAGATAATAATAGCAATCCAACCTATAATCTTTCTTTTAGCGTCCAATTCTTTATATCCTGACACCTCTGGATGTCTTGTTCCCATCACCCTTCCAAGTAAAAATCCAAAAAACAGCCAGCCTTGATAGCCCTGAATGGTTGGAAAAAAATATGCAATTAAATATTGACTTGCCGCTATACTTAAGGCAAAAGTCAATTTTGTTTGAGCAGTAAGTCCCGATTTATGATAACAGATGTAAAGAAAACCCAAGTAAAGTGGAATTCTAATAATGAGTTCTTCAGCCGGGAAAAAAGGACTGATCATCCCTAAACCTGCATAAAAGAGAAATAAGGTGAAGGCGCTAAGTGAGATTTCTTTGTGCCTTTTAGGAAAAAGTCCAAAAATCACATGCCCACCATCAAGTTGTCCAATTGGTAAAAGATTAAGCGCTGTAAAAAACAGGGCCAGGTAACCTGCAAATAAGAAGGGATAATGGATTAACTCTGACATTTCAGGCATCCTTTCCGGATCAGCTAGGGTAGAGCTCATCAGTGAGAAAAGAAGATTATTACCCAACTCAAAATCTACCACCTGATCACCATAACCTTCAAATTCAGGGTCTGCATATTCGGGGTGAATTTCATAAATGTATTCAGCTGCAGGGAGTGTTGTAAATCCATATGTTAAAACTCCAAGAGCAATCACAAATCCAGCTAATGGCCCCGCAACTCCAATATCAAAGAATTTTTTTCGGGAATTGACGAAACTTTTCATCTGAATAATAGCTCCAAATGTACCTATGGAAGGTATTCCTAGGAAACCTAACCAAGCTGGAATGAAAAGTGGTAAGGAGGATTTGACTTTGTGATGAATTGAGGTGAATAAGTGCCCCAATTCATGAATCAATAGAATTCCGATGAAAGGAATCGAAAATGCAAATGACCTCAAGAAAAAGTCCCAGCTCAGAAAATCATCACCTTTAGCAATGACTGATTTACCATAAACCCATTCTCCTCCAGCTAAAGTGGTTGCGATTAGGGTAAGTATAAATAATATGGTGTGTTTTAGGTAGTCCTTCTTACTGTACATGCTTTAAATAATCAAAAATAACCTCAGGCCCAGTTACCTGTATAGCCTGAATCCCAATTTCACTAGCACTTTGAACGTTTTGCTCAAGATCGTCAAAAAATACAACCCTTTCGGGCGAAGTTCCCAAATCAGTAATCATTTTATGGTAAATCTCAGGTTGAGGTTTTGCCAAGCCCATTTCGTGACTTAAAAATACCCAGTCAAATACAGGGTCAAAATTTGCAAGGCCATGATCTCTTTTTAGAATATCATTGACTGCCAAAATGTGGATCATATTGGTATTACTCAAAACTCCAACCTGATAGTGCTTCCTCACTCTGTTGACCAATTCCAATCTCTCAGCTGGAATTTTACCAAGCAAAGAGTTCCAAAGTGAATCAATCTTTTCATCTTCCCAATCTTGATCAAAATAGTTTCTGACTTCAGTTCGAAAACTTACAGAATCTATCAAACCTTTTTCATAGGCATAATGAAAATCAGTTTTGTAAAAATCATCTACCAAATGATGAAGATTAGACGGAACTTCCTGACGTATAAGAGATAAGGATCTTTGATAATCTATGTCAATAATTACATTACCTAAATCGAAAATTAAAAAGTCTGCGTCCGGTGTTTTTTTCATCCGTAAATATGGTTGTGAATATGATTTCAAATATGTAACATTGCATTCCCAAAACCAAGGTATTTTAGCATTTGAGCTAATCCAAGCGGGATTTTATCAAGAATTTTCTTGTTTAAAAGTAATTATTGGGCCTATAACTCAGTTGGTTAGAGTATCTGACTCATAATCAGAAAGTCCCTGGTTCGAGCCCAGGTGGGCCCACAAAAACCCTATTTACGGCTTGTAAATAGGGTTTTTTAGTGTTTGGGTAGCAGAATGGGTAGCAAAAGGCAAAAAAATAACCCCGGAACAAGCCGGGGTCTCAATCAAAAACCGAACAGGAAATTCAGAAAATTGATTCTTTGACAAAGATAATCCTTTTTTTGATTCTCAAAACAGTTTGTACTTAAATCCAACTTGGTGTACAGGTATAGGCTCGGAAACCGTCCCAAATCCCTGGGCTGGATGGAAGTTATATTCAATCAAAAAGTTTTTACCCAAATACGTAGCACCTACATGAAAATCCCGCTGGCTGTCTACTCCTCCTCCTACAAAAATTCCTTTTTGAATAATAGTCCTAGTTTGGGTAATGGTTTTTTCTTTGGTATGGGTGACGGTTGGAATACTGAAAGAAGGTTTAAACTCATAGCCTTCCAATATACCTCCGGTATTGATTTGCCAGTCAAATTTACCATAGTCAAAGTGGTAGGTGCCTGAATAGCTTCTGGTACTGTCGTATTTTTCAGGCTCAGGACTTTCTTTGGTTTTGGGTTTGACGGTGATGGGCTTGATCGGTTTTCTTTGAGTGGCTTTTTCGCTAAAAGTCACATCATAATCACGATAAGTGGTATCACTTGTTTCTTTGGTGGTCACGGTAGTTTCGGTGACTACTTCAGGGGTGAACAGCCTTACTCCGATATAGACTCCGAGCAGTAAGATGATCAGAACCAATAGACCACTTTCCCTGTTGATTTTTGGAAGTTTCATTGTGCATAGTATTAAATTTAATCAATCCAGTTGGCGACCTTGTGAACTTGCTTCATGCTCCGCTTGTGTCTGCGGACCACATCGCCTTCCCGTCCCTGGTCGTCTCCGGTGTTTCCTTCAATGGTATAGATCCATCCGTTTTCCTGCTTTTCGATGATCCCTACATGACCGATTCGCTTAAGGTTGGGATAATAGATGCCAAATACATCGGCTTTGCGCACAGGTGTCAAATCGCCCCCTCTGCTCCATATGGTCTGACTTGTAGGAAACCAACTTGGGCTCCAGGCATTGGCCCCGGGGGTGTCAATGGCTTCCTGCTCATATACCCACTTGGTAAAGGCAGCGCACCATGGGTGTCCCTGACCTAATCCGGTGGCAGCCAGGTATTCCCCAATTCGCTCCCCTCGGTTGTTGCCTCCTTCCTCACGGACTCCGATTTCATGGATTGCCCGGTGGACTATCCGGTCTCTGGCCGTGGTGGGAACAAGCTCCGCCTGACCGCTTAGATCAGGCCTAGGAAGATCACAACTCCACAGGCATACAAGAAGGCCCGCCAGAAGTATAATAGTTTGATTCTTTGCCATGGTGTGATTTGTTCGATGTCTTTTTCTACAGAAAACCACTCATCGTCTTTGTAGTATTTCCAAAGCGGCTTATCGTTGTATTCGATTCCTAGGAATTTCATGGTATTGATGACTACCATAGCTACCCAGGCAATAAGCAAAGCTTGGAGGATTCCCACATCATAGGTACCGACTGAAAAGTCAAGTAATTCAAATGCGTAATAGCTGATCCATAGTCCGAGCAGGACTAGAGGAATAGCCCAGAAGTCCGGCCAAAGCTTGATCCATCCTTTTAGTGCTTTTGTGAATTTATTTGTCATGATTGTTTGGTTTAGTCGTGTTTGTGATTTGATGTCGAGATTTTTCCTCCTACGATAAGCTCCATCGTGGCGTTAAGCTTAATTAGGAGTTCATACATTTCTCCGATTTTATTTTCGTATTGCTTGATTTCCTTAATCAGATCTTTGTTGTTTTCTACCTGATTTTTTTGGATCTCCTTGTTGAATTCATCCTGTTTTTTGAATTTCTCCTTCAGGTATCCAATCTGGTCGTGGGCGAATTTAATATCCTGTGCATTTTTTTCTGATTCACGGCCTTGTTTGACCATGTAGGCAAGTATGCCCCCAAAAAGTAAAAGTCCTGCAAACACGGTGTAAACAAGGGTTGATACTTCTCCTATCATTTTTTTATCATTGTGGTTTTAAAACAAAAAAGGCCACATTCCCCTGTTTTAGGAATATGGCCTTTATGGGCTGGTATATCTGAGACTAAAGTAATGGTTTGTAGGTAGAAAGCAAAATAATAGGAGTTATTTCAATCAAAACCACCTAATACTCTTCTCACAATGATTCTCATCAAGCGTGTCAAGTATCCAGACTAAAGCTTTGCCGGTGCTTGTGAGGTGGTCTGCTTGTTGGTTTTTCCCCAAGACACTGCTGATCGTTTCCCGGGGATCACCGAATGGGAAAGCATCGGACTTGATCAGTGTGGCATTCAGGAGCGTTCGGAGATTTCTATTTCCAAAGCGGTCAATATCGATGGCTGTCTGGTAGAAGTAGCCGTCAAAGGTTTTCCAGCTTGGACTTTTTGCCAGGACGATTGTGAGGTTTACCACGGTAAGCGGTATTGCCAGCATAATGCTGAGGAAGAATAGAATGATTCCCATGCAGATTCAGCTAATTGATTTTCGATGCTTCGATGAAGAACGTGTCCAGATCATCCTGAGACATTCCCAGAGCCGGTGCAAAGCTATTGATGATCGGGCTGGCTCGCTCCCAGGTCGCTGCATGCTCGAAGTAGAGCTTGATCTCCTGATTATCCGAGCTATCCACCATCGCCAATACCTGATCCTTGATCCCCATGCGAGTAAGCATGATCATGGCTTGGAGCTTCGCAATCGAAAAAGGCACCAAAGCCTTTCGCTCGGCTTCGAGTTCTTCCTTGGTCTTTTGGATGACTTCGTAGGTGACGAGATCCATTTTCTTATCATAGACCAGCTCCCCGATGCGATGCGTGGCCGGATCGTATTCGGGCTGGATCACCTCTCTCCATCCATCTTCGTGATGAATGGTCGGATCAGCTTTGTGGTAGTGAATCATTTCCGGTCTGGCATCCCATTCCTGGGGGATGGAACCGTAGAGTCTGAGGGGGGATTGCGTGATGTTGGAGAGCATTATAATTTGTTTTGATGTCTATTATAAGCGGATGAACCAAGGCCAGAAAGTGGACTAGGAAGTGTGTACATATCAGCGGTGATTGACCCCACGTTTGTCACCTTTATTGTTTGGGCTGAATTCCCGATAGGTAAGCAATAGACAGCACCGTTTTGTCCTAATCCAGCACTTCTGTATCCGCTTGAAATTGAGGCAAAAGGCGTAAAATATTCAAATGAATTGGATGTTGTGTCTAATAATCCAAACTCTCTGCCATTTGCTGGGATACATAAAATTTTTCCAGAAGGTAAAAGAACAGCTCCAGAGAATCCAAAACTTGTCAATGGAGATGGGGGGCTTCCAAAGTAACTCACTGAATCATTATCACAATCAAGCACCATCATTTCAGCAGCAGCAGAAGCCATAAAATATATTTTATTGTTTCCAGCTAAAACACCACCGATAAATGCGGCATTCGGTAGAGTTCCTTTGATTGAAATAGTACTACTTGAGTCTGTGGTTGGATCAAGTTTCATTATAAATTTAGCGGAGTATGGTATAGAATAAACACAACCATTGCTTCCTAAAACCGCACCGTGACTTTTTTGTGAACCTGAAATGGTAGAACCTACTAAAGAACTTGTCCTTGCAACTGGATCTATTTTTAAAAATTGAGTAGCATCAAATGGAGCACAATATAGAAATCCGTTTGGGGCTAATACAATTCCGGTATATTTTAAGGAGGTGGCAAAGCTGCCAAAGGTTGAGATAGTATCTGTTGAGGGATCTATTTCTAAAATGTTTGCGGCTTGTAATGGAGCACAAAAAATTTTACCATTAGGAGCCTTTGCAGAACCAAAATATTTCAATGATCCTGAGCCTGGGGTACCAAAGGTTGAAATTGTATCTGTAGCTGGATTAACCTTTAAAATATTATTTGCCGCTCTTGGACAGCAATAAATATTTCCATTATCAGCAAGTGAACCTCCTTCATATTGATTTGAACCAGAAATTCCACTCCCGAATTTCGAAAAAATAGGAGGCCCCACTGGTGCTGACACCGATCCTCTCATGCCCCAAAACTTCTGCGCTCTTCCTAGACTCATGGCTCGCCTCCTTCCCATACCAGCGTCACTTCGACTATCTGAGGTGAAGTTGCTTTGACGAGTGTAAACATGTATTTATTTACCTTAGTGGTACTCACATCAGCGTTTTTGAAGTTTTTCTTAGCCTCGGAAGGCATGGTGTATGCAGATGCGTCCTGGTGGTACATCAGGGTTGTGGCTCCCCGCTTGGCTCCGGTAAAGTCAAAGAGGATGTTCCCTGAGCGTGGAGAAGCATTGACTCCGGTGATGTAGTCAGCATCGAAGAGGACGGTGTTGTTTTCCCGATGGGTGGGTTCGGGTGTACTAATCACCACATTCCCATTCCCCAATAAGCTTTCCCCATTCACCGTCTTGATATTCGTTCCCGATACCAAGGTGTCCTGCTTGCCCCCTATGGAAGTAAGCGCATCTGTTATTTGCTTTTGCAGCAATCCCATGGCTACCAAGATGGAATCCCCTGCGGTAATGGCCCGGTTGGTGGCTAAGGATAATCCTGCCAAGATGGTATTCAGCACCCTTGATCCTGTAAAATACAGATTGGTACTTCCTTCAGGTAGTTCGTCTGTGTTGGATATCGGTGCGCCTCCTGTGCTTCCTACTACCCAGCCATCTTCCACATCCCAGTTGTAATTGGTGACCGGATTGCTTCCTCCGGTGTCCACTTGGGCATAATCCCCTGCATTGGCTGTCGGAACTGCCGTCTCCAAGGCTGCCAAGGAAGTGTATTTCCCCTTGAATCGGTCATTGATTCCCGCAAGTCGGGCTATCTCGGTATCGTCTATCAGGGATTTTCCTGCGACTTTATCCACCTTATTGGCTGCAATCAAGCTGTCTGCAACTCTTCGAAGCGAACCATCCGCAAGTCGGACCATATGTTCTGCCGTACTTGGCAGCGGATCAGTTTGTTCCGTCTGCTCGGATATTGCTTTTTCTGTAATAGTTACCTGAATAGGTGTTCCCGTCTGCCCTGATCCTGACACATGCCCCTGAAGCTGCACGGTGCCTTGTACAATTGGAGGAATTACCCCTCCTTGTATCTGGACTACATCTATGTCAAATCCCGAAAATACCGTAGCCCCTCTTCTGCGCCTGTATATTACATGAATCTGACGGAACTGGCTGGCTGTGAAATTGAAGTCTTCCAAAGGCAAGCTGACAAACTGATAGCTATTGACTTGATCCTTGGCTATACTGAGATTGACTTGGTTGCTGACTGCTCCCCCGGCATTGTTGAAAAACTGGATCGCTATATCCTGTCCTGCAAATAGCTGTGCCAACAAACGCAACTGAAAACCGATCACGGTTACATCTGCGGTGGATATGTTGGCTGCTGCGGTGAATATCAGCGAAAAGTTATTTTCAATATTGGTCGCTCTCCCGTGGATGGTTCCGTTTTTCGGATTGGAAGTCGCATTGAATACGGCTGTGCCTGTGCCTGTGCTGGACGTAGCCCATTCTCCGGGTCCTGCTTCGTCAAACACGGTAGTATTGGGTACTTCAGGACCGGGTGTGGTCGCTCCGGCTGGTATGAAAATAGGCGTTCCTGCGATTTGGGTCAATGGATCAGTCACGGCAGGAATCGGAGGATTAGGAGAAGCGGTTCCTTTGATGATGGTAAAATTCCCGTTGATATCCCATACCGGAATATCAAATCTCGGATTGGTCGGATCAGCTGCATCCAATGTGATGGGTACTGCTGAGGCTGCTACGGTAATGGGACTGTCTATACCTGGTAGTAAGTAGCTGGTACGGGGTCTGTTGAATTCCAGTCCTGTACCCGTCCAGACCAGGTATCCACCTTCCAAAAAGCTTGACTGATTATTGGAAGAGGTGCCTTTAAGCTGATAGCGGGCATCGTTGTATGCTCTGTTGCCCACCTGCAAATCTCCGTCTGTATTTTCGGCAGGGATATCCTCCAAGCGAATGCGCTTGCCTTCGCCTAGGTGGATGGAGTCTTGGGGATCATCTACCCCAAATCCCTGTTTCGCATGTTGGTTTCGTTTTCCCATATCAGTTCAGTGCTATATAAATCGGTACAGCAGGGCTATCCTGCCTCACATATACATCGTAGGTCACATCATCCACCTGTACTTCAGGTTCGATTTCGTGGCCTTGCAGGTCATAGACCGTCACATTTGGCACCTTGGCCAATCCATGCTCCAAAGCGGTAATGATCACTTCTTCGCTCGCTTCTGATTGCGTGAAAAAATGATGGTTGTCTTTCAACCTCGGTCCGCAGCATACATCTATCCGTATCAGTCCCATATCAGTTGAAATATGCTTTATAGTTGACCGGATCATCAAAGGTCAGGCGTGTCCTGTTCAGGTCAGGCTGTCCGTTGACAATGATTAGCTGCACACCCACTTCAATCAGGTAGCCGTTTTCATCGGTGACAAATACACTCGGTATTTTACCCAATCCGTGGGTCACTACCCTGCTTTCCTCTGCGGTTCCTGTGTAGGAGAAATACGCATCGGTTCCACCTCCTCCATCGGAGCAATTGCATATGGATATCGCACTGTTTTGCATGGCATAGAGGTACTGAGCGGAGCAGTTGTGTCGTCTCCTGGTTCGCTGGTAGCGAACTTCCACATCGGTATCCAGCCACTTGATGTTGCTGTTTTTGTGCATGTGGTTGCCCGATAATATCAACCGGTACGCATACATACTGCCAAACTGGTGATAGACTCTCGGATCAAATACTGTATCGGATTTGATGGTCTGATCAAACAGCAGGTATTCCATGGTGGGCGTGTCCCGATAGCCTTTGAGCTGGATCCTCATGGGATTGTAGTTGTCGGCTACTTCCTGCAAGGGCTGGTCTACCCGCATCCGGATAAAGAAAGGGTACAGTCTTTTGAATACATAGGGATCCCCGTACTGGATGACTCTTGTGGTGATTTCCCATGCCACTGCTGCATTGGGGTCTTTGCTGCTGAAATCCTTCAGCGCATTGTCCACGGTCATCCCCATCAGTTCGGGGTAGTCGTAGAAAAAGAACTTGAATCGCTCGGTCGCCTTGTACCAAACTTTGTATTTGATATTGTAGCAAAGCGAATAATCGTAGAAGGGATTCGAGAAAATCAATTCCTCATAATCTGCTGCCCGGTGGTAGCCTATTCGGATTTGCTTCAAATAGTCGGCATAGTCCGGATCGTTGGCAATTTGCTTATCGATTCGAGTCACTTCAAGACCTGCAAGCGCATAAATGTATTTGTTATCCGTGGCCACAATCAGTTCCTGCGCATTACAGTACGCATAGGGATTGTTGATCCCGTTAAAATTGCTCACGGGTGAAATTCGCCCAAAAGCAATACTTGGATCTCCGGTCTGTTCCAAAGCCCAGATTCCCTTGTCTGAAAGGGCATAGACGGGATATTGTCCCGCCTGTCCTTCACTGGTCGGGTTCAGGTTGATGGCAAAACCCAGGATGGTGTCGTTTTCCCGATTTCCTACCCGGTAGGTAGCAATCGGATCCAATATGAATGCGTTGCCTGAAATACTGGCCTGAATCCGATTGGGGATATATTGAAGTTCTTGGTTGCGAAGCATATCCGGAGCGGTGGTAGTGGCAGTGTGACTGCCGAGTACGTAGCTCTGCTCTGACACACTCAGGTATATGTAGGAATAATTGGATTCGGGATGCTGGTTGAGCTGCTTATCCAAGCCAAGTTCGAATATACCGTTGTTTTCCACGATCAGTTCGTAGCGTGTAGCCCTCCTGTCCGGATACCAGATGAACTCAGGTAGGGTAACAGAAGCGGTTCCGTCTGCCAGGTCTCCCCTGAGAATTCGGTAATAGGTTCCTGATTCTGTTTTGATTGTAATGCGGTGATACACTCTAGCTCCCACTACAATTGAATCATTTTCCAACTCAATGTCTGAAAACTGCAAAAAGGGAGCCTGATTGCCTCCGGGCTGTACCCAGAAGTATATCACTTCATCAGTAGGACTTCCCACGGGACCGATTTCGAGTTTGAGTCGCATTTTAGCCACAGATTCCGGAAGGCTGGATGCCGGACTGAAATCTGATTGAGTGGCTACAATCTGCATGTATAGCTTACCGGGCTGATTGGTCAGGTTGGCTGTATAGGAAGTGGCAGGAAGGGCTTCTCCGTGCGGAAGTGTTTCGGCCTGATTTCCGTTGACACTTTCCACGATACTGACGGCTTTGAATTCCCTTCCAGTCTTGGGAGTGAGTACACTAATATGATCGGTACTGTCCACTTCATAATCCCATTCGCTGTTGAAATCCGTCTGCTGACCGTTTGCAAAGTAATAGCGGTAGTCATAGTTTGCCGATCCGCTGTCAAAGTTCATGTATTGGGAATACACTCCCCCTGGCACGGTGTTTTGGCTGGTATTGGAGGCAATCTCTGGAAGGATAAAATCCACAGAGCTCCCTCCGAGCAGAATCCGCTTGTTGTAGGTATCAAGAACCCGTGTGGCAATGTTATGATGCGTAAAATTATCAATACCCAAATCTTTGAGTGTCGGCCAGTTGTCCGATTTGGTAACTACGGTGATGATGTTGGGATCTTCGGCTGTAGGCCATTGGTCTGCAGGAAGCTTGTCTATAAACGGAAAATAACCCAGAATAAAATAGGATCCGTCATCAATGGTTTCCTGTTTGTCATTGCGTGGTATGGTAGCACAAACAGAAATCCCCCGGATGAGCTCTTTCCAAAAAGGTTGGTCGTTGAGCGGATTATTAACTCCATATCCGTTCAGGGTAAATACAGGCTTGACAGCTTCCAATTCACTACCCGACTGTATAGTGACCAGAGTGGGTTGGTTGTGCTTGATGTGTGTACCGTCAAAAAGCCTGAAAGCCCAGGTCACCCAGATATACTGTGGGGTGTCTTCCCGCATAATTGCTTTGGTATTTCCTGCATCCACATCGGCCTGAAGGAGTGTTTCTGTCACCGTGGAAAAAGCAATTTCGGGCATATCCGGCCATCCTGCTGGAATAAAGGCATCATCAATAAGGTAGTACATCAAATAAGGTTTTTGATCCTTATTAATGGAAATGACTGTCACCTGATCGCTTCGGGTACAGGACCAGGTATAGGCTCCGTTTACGGGCAATGGCAGAGTTTTGATAATTGTCCAGGTGGATGGTTCGATGATGTCAATACATTTTCTGGACGGATTTTGACAGAGCACCAAAAGTCTTTTTAGGCTTCCGTTGAGGTCTTCTGCAAATTCCCCGATTTGATTTCTGACCTGCCAAAAAGCATCCGTGATGGAGGCAAGGCCAAACTCGTAGGTAAAGTTGGTTCCAGAGCTGTTTTTCAGACTGTTGATTTTCTCAAAAGGTGCCCAATAGGGCTGTTCCACGCTGCCTTTGGGCTTGCAGTTGACAATAGAGTCACACAATCCATCAATGGATTGGTCGTCTAGGAGCTCGTTGTTTATCCCTAGAATCGGTATTTTGACTAATTGTCCTCTCGGCATGGTCTTTCATTTAAAAAAGGTTGTAAGGTTTTCGGGTTTTGATGGTTTTTTGCATGTTTAGCGTGTTTGTTTTCAGCTTGTTTACCCAGTATTCAAACTGTTGCCACTTCATGGCCATCATGTCGGGGATCTTGTTCACCTCATACCATTTGAAGAGGATGTATTCAATCAAGGCTGCCCGGATTTGGGTTTGTGTCACTGAGTATTTGAGTGGGGTGAGTCCCTGCATCTGCTCCACGTTGAATTGGAGCGTGTCCATTACTTCCTTACTTAGATATTCTCCTGTCTGCTTCTGATTGATAAGCAGGTTTTGAATATCCTTTTCATCATGGGGGTTGGGATCCACATCCGTATAGGGATTGGAAATCGCATCCAATCCCGTTTGGTTGGTGTTGGTGATGTAGGTACACTCATCGGCAATCAATACGGCAGCATCATTCGCCCAAGACCAAATCAGCTCATAATCATCCTTACAAATGACTATTTCCTGATTGTGTAGATCCTTGTCGTGGTTTCGGCTGTGGATGATGGTTTGATGCTCACAGGCATTGAAAAGCTCCTGTAAGTCCACTCGGACCATATTGGAAGTATCTAATGCCATTAGCCCGCCATTTTACCTTCTCCCTGCAATCCGTATAGGTTTCTGAAATACCTTTCTGAATTTTCAAGAGCTACCTTAGCCTTGTCGTACTGTGCCATCATATCCAAGGTTTGACTGGCAGCATCCCAAATCACGGCATCAATCAAGCTGGGAGGAATATCCACCGCTTTAAGCTGAGGGATGTAATAAAAGGCGGTCAATGTGGGCTGTGTCGGATTGCTGAAGCACTCGATTGCAGCTCCTTTGTTGTACCATCCTGCTGCTTGTTCGTTTGCTTCATAATCTGCAAAACTGATCAATGCAGCATAAGGCTTGGTTGGGGTACCCCTTCTGACACGGTTGTTTTTTTGAATCCGGTACTTTGGGTCTCCCTCTTCAATCAATTCTGTTACCGGTGTTTTCCAATCGGTTAACTGAATACTGAAAAACCTCAGGTAGTCAACTGGACAAACAATAACCGAAATCCCTGTTTCCGCTGTATAAATAAGCCGAATATTAGGATTGATAGGAGGAGTATCGGGATCTGTAGCTCCTACAGGAAAGTGTAGAGAACCCTTCTTGACTACCTGACGGATCATGGCTTTAGGTGCTTTCAAAAGGATGTTTTCAGCCGCTTTGTCGATTACCTCAGTAATGAAATTGACCGGAGCTTCAAACATACCCTCTCCTTCGACTCCTTGCACAGGAGGTAAAACCTCATCAATTTTGGCCGAAACCCTGTCGATAAGTTCGGATTGTGTATAAGCCATGGTAGATCAGATTAAAGGTTGGGGAAAATAACCTGCTTGGAAGCTGCCACTTCCTGTACCTGCTTTTTGTTTCGGGTGTCCTTGCTGGTTACATCCTCAAAAAGCTCTCGAAGCTTGGCACTGGCCTCATTTACAGTGGTGATTTCAGGGAAGCTTTGGAATCCTTCTGGGATCACGACTTCATTTTTAGGATCGGGAGTTGGATCGGGAGTTGGATCAGCAGCTGGATCGGGAGTTGGATCAGCTGCGGGCTTTACCGGCTTTTCAGGAGCTTTTGCAGCTTTGATTTCATTTTTAGCCTCTTCGACTTCTTCAAAAGAACATCCTCCGTTTTTCTTGTTTCCGGGATAGTTTCTAAGGTGCTTGATCTTTTCAGGATCGTTGGTATAAAAGAATGCAGGAACAAATACTCTTCCTCCATTTTGACCTTTGTTGAAGGTGATAGTTTCATCACGAAGGATTTTACCTTCTTCATCCCGCTCAATAAAGGGGACACTCAGGTTCTTAATTCCGAATAATGCGACAAATTTTGGCATGATTGATTGGGTTAAAAGGTGAAATAATGGGTAGGCCGGATAAACAGCCTACCCATATAATTAGGCAGTCTTAACGATTCTGGCGTGAGCATCGAGGTATCGAGTCTCTAGGCAGAAAATTTCTTCAATCAAGGTCGCATTGACGTTGCTGATACCAGCTTCTCTTAAACCTAGTTTTCGCTGATTTAAGGCTAAGAATGGTCGTCTCTTGATATTAGTCATATCGACTACCATTCCATCATTGGCATGTCCAACGGTATCAAACAGCTTGTGGTGCTTTAGATAAAGAATTCCAAAGGAAGTTTCTACTCGCATGATTTTCATGCCCGGTACAAGCTCTACTCTTTCTTCAGACTGCTGCTTCTGTACAGAATCAATCTTCAAAATGGTAGCCATCAACTCTTTACCTACCAATGCCACTCTATCTTCGGCACCGGAGTTGTCAGCGAAAATCTGCTTGGTCCAGTCAATCCACGTATTGTTGGTGATTCCTGCGGCTGCGGTCCAGTCCAATTGCTTGGTAAGCTGGTGGTAGACTCCTTCTTGGGTATAGACAAATTCGTTTTCCTCTTTGGACCAAGTTTTGTTTTTGGTTCCAAAAATTGAAGCCCATTCCATTTCAGTACGGAAATCATACATTCGGATAAAGTTTTGATCCTGAATATTGAATCCTGATTTGGTTTCCAACATAGATCGGATATACCCTTCTTCTACCTGCGCCAAATGTCTCTGGCAGTAATTGAATCGGTTGCCCGGAATCAAAGTCTTGTTTTCTGCCTTGGCTCTTAATTCACCGTAAGAAGTAGCTCCACGGTAGATGGTAGTGGCATCTGCAATAGCTGGAACAACATTATCAGCGGTATTAATACCTGTTACTTGAATGGTATTGTTTGAGTTGACTTTTTCCACTCTCAATTGAAGTGGTTTTCCGCTAATAAGTACTCCTGGAATGTAGACGGTTTCGCCTTTAACCCATAGATCGGAATTACCGACTGCCAAATCTCTGAATTTATCCGCATCGGTTGTACCTGTTGGTGCTGCCAAAGCTGCGGTAGTTACGTCCTCACGTCCTCTAAATTCAACTTCTTCAAAATTGACAATCAGATCAGTGGCTTTTTCGGAAGATTCCATATCTCTCAATAAGGTATCGAGGGTAAAATCATCCGGTTTGATCATGGTCACAAATCTGGATACATCATCCTGAATGTGACCGGGGTCGGTTGCAGACCGTGGACGGGCTCCGTCTACAGTTTCTCTGGTATTTACTGCTAGGGTGGTGGTGGTAGCCGCCATCACAGTTCCTACACCTCCCTCATTGCCTACCAAGGCAATTAGGGCTTCAGCCGAGCCGGGAATTGCGGCAAAGGCTGAAAAAGCGCAAATCGCAACTAATACCATGTAACTCATGGCCTTGGCGACATTGTGAAAGGTTTGCTTTTTCATTGTGGTATTAAGGTTTGGTTGGTTTTTTATTGGTTTCGGTTTTTACTCAGCAATTGGGTGAATGAGCTGGCGGGCTGTCTGACTAAATCCGAAAGGTTGTTTTTCTTAGGTGCGGGACTGGTGGCATCAAGACCTCTTCCCAAGCTGGGAATCCGATCCCCTTCTTTTTTCTTGCGCTCAATGGTAATTTTTTCGTTTCGCCCTTTGATTTCGCCTTTCTGCTCTGCTTTCTGGACGGCCTGTTCGTAGTTGATGGCCTTCAGGAATAATTCAAGACTGTCTTTGGTGATCAGCCCTTTCATGGCTTTGGATTGGAAATCGGCCATGGCATTGACTAGGTTTTCTTTTACCTTGTCGTCAAACCCTTTTTCCTTCTGGAATTCGCTCAATACCGTATTGGATTGCTCCATATTGGTTTGGAGTTCCTTTTGGCGTTTCTCGTTTTCTTTGAGCTGCTTTTTGCGTTCGAGTTTAGCTTCAACCAATGCTTCTGCATCCACATCGTCCGCCTCTACCTGGAAAATGGATTCATCCAAACCGGCTTTGACCATGGCCGTACGGAAACTGTGGCCTTGTGCCACATAGCTCAATACTTCCACCAGCTCGGGATCGGAAACTTTCTCCACAAATCCCTGAATCTCGGCTTTCTCCTCTTCGAGTTCTTTTTGTTTGGCCTCGAATTCCTTTAAATGGGCATTGACTTCATCGAGTGTTTTAAAAGTCTGATCCCCTACTTGAAAGGTTACCTCTTCTTGCTCCTCATCTTCTTCTTCCTGATCCTCTTCAGCATCTTCTTCCTCCTGCTCCTGCTCAGCTTCTTCCTGTGCTTTTTGCTCTGCTTCTCTGCGTTTTCTCGCTTCTTCGAGCTTTTTGGTCAGGGAGTTTTTATTCATTAATTTATCTCTCAACTCCTCACTGATTTCAGTAGGCTGATCTTGATCCTCTTGCTCTTGGGCAGAAGATTCGACTTCATCATTTGGATCCTCGGTGTTTTGAGGATTCTCCTGATCCGCTTCTGCCACTGCGGTTTGGGTGGTTTCTACCGGAGCTTCTTCGGGTGCTTTTTGACTTTTGAGTTGATCGACAAATGAATTTCTCATAACGAAAGGGGTTAAAACAAAAAAGGCCATGCCTCCCGATTCTGGGAAGCATGGCCTTTAGGCTGTTATTATTTCAGGTACTAATATTACCCTAAATTACTATTTTAGCAAAAGTAGTAACAATTTTTTTTAAAAATTACCCGTTTTCGTTCTTTTTTGAGATTACTTCTGCCATTTTTCGTTTGTTAAGTTCCTGAACAACGGTCTGGGCGACCTCCTTTACCCCTCCTTTGTTGAAGTTTCGCTTCAGTTCTTTCTCGCTGCTCTGGTGGACGATGGTGGGTACTTTTAATAAATATTGCCGATCCGGCACGATTGTTTTGGCGTAGGCTCTGTCCTGACCAAATCCGCTTAAAAGCAATTCCCATCCCATGATGGGTTCCTCGGTCATGATCTGCGTCTGAATGTCCCCGATCTTGTCGGCCAGCTGGTTGAGTTTACGGGCGTGTTTTTTTTTCATGTACTCTTACGGTTTCTCCTACTTTTACCCAGAAAAGATTTTCAGGTATTTTACTTAATCCAAACAAAACTGATTGTGGGGTTTTTACACCTGGTTGTAAATCAATAAGTGCTTTCAATGCTTTTTCCTCCATCTTCTTCCATGCCGATCGGGTGTACCTTAAGCGAACTACTTTAGGTCTTTTCATGTGCTGGTCCACAATTTTAGTTTGGATTCCTCGATGATTTCAAGTAGTTGACGGGTGTGTTTTGCAAACTGGGATATTTCCCTGCTTGCCTGGACTAGCTCTCCGATTTGCTCGTTTTCCGACTTGGCTACAAAAGCCCTACGAAAGGAAATATCCCATTTGACCCTGAGATATTTCCTGATTTTGTTTCTACTTAGCATCTTTTCCCCTTTCCTCCTACTTTCATAGCCCGCTTCATACCGGTCTGCTTGGAGCTTGGAGCCTTCCAGTTGGACTTTTGAGGCTTGGGGGCTGGTGCCTTGGCCGCTGTGGTGGGCTTGGGCGCATAGATGCCGTTTTGGACCATCTTAGATGAACGGCCTACGGATAAATTTTTGCTGGCTGCTTCTCCCTTTTTAGGTTGTACAGCCATTTTCTTTCCTGCTTTGCCGTAGCTGGAAGCGATGTCGCCTGATTTTTTGTCTGATCGTTTCATGGTGGTGGTGGTTTAGATTATTTTTAATTTGTGAAGCCAGTAGTATTTGGGGTGATGTGTTTTAAGCCATTCCTGTTTTAATTGACGTTTTCTTTTCATCCATTTTTTGTACAACTCTTGATAGATCTCCAATTCAAGTTTCTCTTGATCATTTAGAGAAAATTGATTTTTTTGTTGTAGGTTAAAATGTTCTTGGTTAATTCTCAATTTTTCCTCATTGTCAAATACTTCACAAAATGATTTTTTAAACCATTGATGGGAAACATCCCGACTTATATGAGGATAATTTTTTATTAAATACGATCTGATCGCCTCACCTATCGGTTTCCAAAACCTAATCCAATACCAGAATGATTTCCATACGGTAAGTAGGTCTTTTTTGGGTCTAGATGCGTAGTAAATCAACCGATCAATAACCAATAGAAAAACCAAAGCGAGTGTGATTAATTGTATCATATCAAGTCAATTTTTCCAGCCAGTCCCATCTGGATAGCTTTTCTCTGATTTCAGATACCCGCTCTTCCTCCAGTCTTTTCAATTTGGCCTGATAGCGGGGATAATCCTGCTTCGTCCTCTTGCCCGATCTCCATACTTTATCGTATGCTCGATGAGCTTCATTCAGCTTGATATCGTAAGCCTTATTCACCTTTTGGACAATGCGGTCATGGATGTACTTGTAGAGTTTTCGGAGTGGGTTCATAGGAATAGCGGTTCTTCGGTTTCGGTATCTCGGTCAAACTCGGACTGATTCTCCCGGATCGTGCGGGGAGGATTATAAGTCAATGCCTCGATCAGGAATAGACAGGCTCGGATGAAGCGTATAAATGGGATCATGCGAATTGGAGTTTAAGTTGGTTCAAATAGGCATTGATATATTTCTCGGTCCTTCGATTTCCCTTTTCAAAATAGATCTGAGCTACTTCAAGACCTGTATAGTAAAGCCCTCCAAAATCAAAAGCCGCTATCCTGCTGGACTGACTGCCACAGTGCGGATCTAGGATGGATTGCCCAGGATTGGCATAGTCTCTGAATATCCATCGATAGAGGTCCAGCGGCTTTTGCGTGACGTGGATTTTCTTTTCGTTGAGGGATTTGTTTCCCCGCATGATATGACCCTCAGAAATACTTTTCCCTTGGCACATGCCGTTCCACATATAGGTAAAAACCACCGTGGGTTGGTCAAAGGATGTCCAGGCTAATTCGAAATCATTGAATGAACTTCTTCCATTTACCTTGTCCCACACAATCCAACCTGTGGGATGACTGATTAGCCATTTTTCAAATTCTTCTCCTTTTCTCGGTGTTTTATGGGGTTCCCACAATCCAAAATCAAAGTAGTTTACTCCCCAAATGATTTGGTTTTTGGTTTTGGATCGGAGTAAATGGAAGTATTCTTTATCAGGAACATTCCATTGCCCCGTTACCGGATAATCTACCCTCTTGACTCCGATCGGAGATTTTTTGCTTCCGTAAAATTTCCTTCTCTCAGGTCCTTTAAAATAGGGAGGGTCATCCACGGCCAAATCCCAAATTCTGTCCGTATGCAACAAAAATTCACGATTGTCACCATGAATTACTTCGGATAAATGGGAAATATCTTCTATGGTATGGTTCATCCTCCCCAATACCCAAATACCCCGGCATCATCCAGCATAGCCAAAATGATGGCCAATCCAAGTCCTGCCAATACGATTAATTTAATTTTCTTGTCTTTGGACAAATCGTTTTTGTCCGGCTCGGGATAGCCCCCGGCAATGTGATCTTCGTGTCTGTCAAAATCAGTCATGGTTCCTGTTCGTTTGTTTTGTAATTGAATTCCAATGGAAAAACTTTGCTTGAAAAGACTTCCTTCAGGCCGTTGCATCCCCGGTTTAGCTGAAACTGTACACATTCCCGCTTGCCCTTCAGGATGTCATCCACCATCACCAAAATCTGCCGCTGCTGATCGGGTGTCAGTCTGCCGATAGGCTCCTGATCCCGGTATGCCAGCATGGTTTTTTCAAAGGCATTCAGATAGTCTTTGGAGTTGTGGTAGCGCTCATCACTCATGCGCATGGCCTTACTCGTGTAGATGGTATCTGTCGCCTCGGATAAATCGGTGACAAGCTTTCGGAATACTCCGACTACATAGCCCGGATTAAAGCCTTCCTCGGTCGAATGAAATCTCAGCCTGTCTGGGTCAAATTCTGGCATTCATATTTTCGTTTCACTAAATTACTGAAAAAATAATCTGATTATCAAATTCATGATTTTTTTTACGTTTTTTATTGCATTAATATTCTTTTTAGTTACTTTTGGATATGAGCAAGGCCAATCCATTTGATAAGCATCTTACCCGTGAGGACATCATGCAGTCGGAGATTGCCCGTTTGATTTATTTACAATACCCTGATTTACACTGGTTTCACTGTCCCAACGAAGGGAAACGCACACCTTTTGAGCGGTACAAATTCAAAAAAATGGGCAGCCGTGCCGGAGTATCGGATTTCGTTATTATTGAGGAGTCAAATTTTTCCAAAGGATTGATGCTGGAAATCAAGTGCGGAGTCAATGCCTGTACTTCTGACCAAGTGGATTTTCTGATCCGATCAGCCGAAAAGGGATATACTTCAGCAGTGGTTTACGATCATCCCTTGGATGCTTTTGAGTTGATCAAGGACCACATGGGATCTGGGATTTCACTGCCCACGGACGGGATTGTGCTGGTCAAAGAAGGAAAAAGGTCATTTGTGCCGCTCTTTGAAGCACATAAGGTTCTGTGCAAAAAAGACAGTAAAAAATCGGACAAGGAGCGGGTTAAAAAGCTCTTTGCCGATCAAGCAAAGAAAAGGTTTGGAGTGGTAAAGGAGAGCAAGTTGTTTCAATCACCTGTGAAGTAACTATGAGCTAATTAAATAATCAGGTCGCCAGTGCCTTTCAGTGGTAAATTTTGGGGTATCTGGGTAAGTGTAAGGGTTGAATCCGTAAGTCCTAAGATTTGTGCAGGATTACCCGAGAAGCGAGGCGGTTCGATTCCGTGTGCTCCACAACCATCCAGACGAAAGGCGTTTGGTTTGATAATAAAATACTGAGGGAGGGCATAAAATCCGGATGAAGGTTGGGGCAACGCTGTTTGAAGCCCCGTGAAACGCAACGCTGGTGTTGGCAAATGGACAGTCGAATCGGTAGTAATAAAAGTCAAATTAGTAGCAAAACGCCTACATAGACAGAGTGAAGCCCCTGGCATTTGGTCAGGGGCTATTTAAAAAGTTTTTTACAGAAACGAACAGGAAAATTAAAATAATGAACAACATCAATTCACTTCAAAAAGCATCCAAAATCCTTTTTAAAATTCAGGTTTTGGATAAGAAAATCATAGCTATTGAAAAACTGGCTTCCCAAATCGCCAATGATCCGGTCAGCATCAAGCTGGATTTTAATCTGGCCAATCAAAGAGTAAAAGAGGAAAATGATACTAAGGTCTCCTTTGACGAAGATGGGTCAATCATCACTGAAAACAGACCAATGATGGGTTTTCATGCTTTTTTCATGGGTATGCAAGGGAATATGCATGAGAAAAAAAATGAATTTACTGAAAGATGTTCCTTTTCTATAAATGAGACTGTAGGATTGGAGGTATTGGGAGTCCTTCTAAATGATCTGCATAAGGAGCGAAACAACCTGATCAGTAAACTCAAGGTCTTGGGATTCATTATTTAACGAATAGGAAAATGAGTGTATCAAAAAAACAACGGATTTTAAATCTAATTGGTAGAATTCAAGCCAGATTATTAGGGTACGATTTTCAGTTTATTGTTGCTTGTGATCAGATTCATAATTCTGGTCGGTACTACATCCAATGCCGGTATTTTGCTCCCTGTACCCATACAGGTGATGAGCAATTATGGAAAGGACGTAAGTGGTACCTTTCTGAATTTATGACCGATGATGAAATTGTCAAAACTGCCTGGTGCGCTTTTGAAGCTGCTGTGAAGCATGAGATCATGGAAGGTTTTAAGGTAGATGGTAAAATACTGTTTAACCCCCATTTGAATTTTGAAGCCTTATTATCCATATCTCATTTGGAAGTTAAACGAAAGGAGGAAATCCATGAATGAGCCGAATTACATCAGCAAATACCAAGGGATGGGCATCTCTTTTTTTGTGGTGTTTGTGATTTTGTCCATTATGCTGCTGTTCACTGCATGCGTGTCTAAAAAGGATATGAACATCCCGGACAAGCCGACCATTTGGACCGTTTCGGAAGTCGATGCGCTGGAATACAAGTACGGTAAAGGATTTGTGTTCTATAAAGTCATTCCCATTAATCCGGGCGGCTTAAATGCCCGCTTTGTCTGGATTATGGATAAGCCGGGAGCCTTTCAGGTTGGGGATATTGTCAAATTTGAAGTCATCAACCATGCTGCTGGACCTGTCGAATGATTTTGATGTCAACAAGGCCAAAAGCTACTTGGATAAGCTCATTGAGTCTAAAGCACGCTGCGAACTCAAAAAGGTAAAGGAAAAGCGGACAATCCGCCAAAACAGTTACCTGCATGTATGCTTGGGTCTGTTTTGCTCAGAAACTGGCTATACAATTGATGAAGCAAAGGAATTGTTTTCCCATCAGCTACCCGATATTATGCGTTATACCAAAAACGAAATCAGTTTCAGAAAGTCCACTGCTGACTTGGATACCAAGCAAATGACATTACTTATTGACAAGATCCGGGAAATGTCCCTAGACCAACTGGGATTATACATTCCTACTTCAGAAGAATACTTGATGAATCAGTTTCGATTTCATAAAGAATTGGAAATGGGTGGGGTTTGGTGACGAATGGGGGCGGCTATGCGCTCGTTCACAATGGCGTATAGCCAGTGTTTCTGTGAGTGCCGAAGGCCTCACAGGAGCGAGTAGCCGCCCCCATTTCTGGGAAGGCCGAAGGCATTCCCAGAAACGTTTTGTGGCTTGGCGAAGTACCGCCTTGCACAAATGTTGAATTATAGTACAAAGGCTTGTGGCGGTATTTTGCCAAACCACTGTTATAAGCCGTTTTTATTCGGGTTTGGCTTAACTTTAAATTGAAACAAAATGTACAATTATCAAACTGAAAAATCGAAAATCTTTACGGAAGATGGGCAAGAAACATTCTTGAAAATCCGTGACAAAGTGCAACAACTTCTTAAACAAAGTGGTGCAGTAATGATGCAAAATGCCATTAGTGGAGTAACTGGCGATAGTTGGTTGCACTTGGCTTGTGTTGATAGGCTTGTAGAACTTAAAGAAATTAGAGAAATCACAAAAGAGAATGTTGCAGGTCAGCATCGTGTTTTTGTAGCTGTGTCCTAAAATGGCTTATAACGTTTTGCGGCTTTGCGATGGCCGCCAAAGAAGAACTTAATTATTAACCGAGGATTGTCAGGCGGCTATTGCAAAACCGCTGTTAGCCGCTGGCCTTTTTCATAATACAAATAACAATGAGCACAAGAGCAAACATTAAATTTCAAGACGGTGATGAGTTTATTCACATTGACCGCAGCCACGATGGTTTCCCTGAAAACATTTTGGCGGATATAAAAGAAGCTGTTGACCTATGCAAAGGAAGATGGAGCGGTGCTGAATTAGGGCAACTTGTTTCGGCTTTTTTAGGATTGCACTTTGATAAAAACAGACGTATTCAGCATTATGAACCTTGCATTGGATATGAAACGGCTGGTGATGAAAGTTATTGCTACTATGTCAGATGGAATAGTCAAAAACGAGAGTATGAATACGGAGTGCTGTCGTAGGCTTGCGGCTAAATGGGCGGCACATGGTGTCGTTTCAATGCACTATGTGCATTGTTCTGGTGAGTCCCGAAGGGCGAACCAGAACGTCAAGTATAACCGCAGTAGGCACACTTGACAAAACCCGACTAATGGCACAAACGCTGCCTGTGCCTATTGTCGGTTATACATTGTTGGCAGCAGTACTTTTAATCAAATGGCAAACAAATTAGATTTAGCAGATGCTTCTTTGCTCGGACATGCAAACGCATCAAAAGGTTACTCGCTCAAAAACCTTGTTCAAACAATCGGAATGACAAAAAGCGAATGGGTAAAATGGAAAGACAAATATCCAACAAAAGGTTATTTCACTCAATACGAAATCCAAGAAATTGATGAATACTTTGGTTTGCGGTCTTAGTATTGCTGCCAACGAGCCAGATAGGGTGATGTGACCAGCCCATAAGTGATCACTTAACCGCTAACATTGATAGGTCATTCATCCTATCGTTTGTTAGCAAAAGTTACAGAGCGATGGCAGTAGAATGTAAGAAATGCAAAAGCAAAATGGTATTAGTTTCAGGCGCAATCAGATTTGATGCTGATGAAGAGCCGTATGAATCAGGTGAGCGTCTTCAAATGAATTTAGAGCTTGATAAATGGATGCATGGTCATTGGTGTGAAAAGTGCGAGAAGATGCGTGAAATATGGCTTGATGAAGACTTAGGGACAGAGGACGAATTGAAATTGTGCGTTGGCTAATTTTTGCTAACGTATATGCTGTATGAATAGTTTTGCTATATGATTATAGCACTTAATTAATAAAATGAGATAAATTTTAAATAACCGAACATGCTAATTAGATGAACAGCAAAATTATTTATGACAGCGTGTTATAAACTGATAAAAAATGATTTATTACAACGGAGAACTGTATAGCACATTGAATTATTATTTGATAAACAATAGTTTGATAAACCATAACATGAACGCTGAACCAAATAAAGTTGAAATTATAAACAATGAAGTAACAATGTACTTCCCGACGGGGGCTACATTTTTTATTTGTTTATAACGGTTTGGCTAAAATGCGTATCCCGTAGGGTATGCTTTTTAGGTGTTGTTGTGTGTCTGGTGCGGTTAAATAGAGATAAACTTTGAATTATGCAGGAAAGTAGTTTTAATAATTTTTTGAGTGGGGGCAAATCTTTTCGAGTTGCTTGGTGGAGTGCTGGTGTTACTTCTGCTATGGCTTGCAAAATGGCTTTAGAAATGTATGACGATGTAGAACTATTCTATATTCACATTGACACAGCACACCCAGACAATGACCGATTTAAGGCAGATTGCGAAAAATGGTACGGAAAGAAAATACACTCTCTTAAAAGCCGAGAATTTAAAGACCAATTTGAAGTAATTGAAAAAACTGGTGCTGTAAACACACCGATGGGCGCACCTTGTACAAAGGTTTTGAAAAAGGAAGTGCGATATGAGTTGGAAAAACAGTTTTCAATTACACTTTTTAATGATGTTGAAATTCTCAATCAAGTTTGGGGCTTTGAATACAATTTAAAAGAAGTAAATCGAGCAATTAGGCACGGACAGCAATACCCGACTACAAGACCATTATTTCCATTGATTGAAAAAGGCGTTGATAAAGACCAATGCGCAGGAATGTTAATTAATGCAGGAATAGAGTTGCCAATAATGTACAAACTTGGTTACAACAATAACAACTGCATTGGGTGTGTGAAAGGTGGGAAAGGATATTGGAATAAGATAAGAATTGATTTCCCAGATGTATTTTGGCGAATGGCACGACTTGAAAGAAAGGTTGGATATTCTTGTATTAACGGAACTTTCTTAGATGAATTAGACCCAAATGCAGGAAGAATGAGCAAAGAAGTGATGCCTAATTGCGGTATCATTTGTGAAGTTGAATTAGCGGACTTGCCAGATAAATCTTTAGAAGATGTTTTGGAAGGTCGCAAAACGATTTATGAAGCGATTGCAGCTTAACCAAATTGCGCCTTAGCGCAAAAGAGCGTGGGCAAAAAAAATTATTAAAACGGTGTAAATGGTACGAACTTTCAATTTTAGCAATGTCGTAGCACTTGCACACAACAAGTATATGTAAAAATAATTTGTAACTAATTAAATCACAGGGATATAGATTATGGAAATCTCAAAGTTATTAAATCTTTTTGAGCGGGATTTACGGGTCAAAAAGTATGCGGATAGCACAATTGCTAATTATCGGTCTCAGGTAGGATTGTTTTTGATGCATTTCAAGAACCGTGATAGCCCCAAGCATATCAATACGGATGATATCAAAAATTGGCTCCTACAATCCAAGGCCATCAACTCCCAACGTCATGCACATGGAGCTTTGAAGGCATTTTATGCTCTGACTGTCAATCAGCCTCGAAAAATGAAGTATATCCCCTATGCTAAAAAGGAAAAGAAATTGCCTCAGGTGATTGATACCCAACATATCCTGCAATCTATTTCCAAAATATCAAATTGGAAGCATAAGGCTATTATTACACTTGCTTTTAGTACGGGTATGCGGGTATCTGAGGTATGTAACCTAAGAATCGCTGATATTGATTCCAAAAGAATGCTGATCATGGTCAGACAGGCCAAAGGTAGAAAGGATAGGATAGTTCCGCTCAGTGCTACCACTCTTAACACACTACGGGAATACTACAAACGATATCAACCTAAGGAATACTTGTTCAACGGCCAATTCAGCCTCCAATACTCTACAACTTCCTGCAATCAGATTGTGAAGAAATACCTAGGAAGTAAGTATCATTTCCATCAACTCCGTCACAGCAATGCGACAGCTTTACTAGAATCCGGCACCGACTTAAGAATCATTCAGGCTACACTAGGTCACTCGTCCAGCAAAACAACCGAAATATACACCCATGTCAGCCGGGCTACAATCAATAAAATCCAAACTCCAATATGAAAAGACCTACTATCGAACAATTCTTTTCTGAGTCCACTACTCCCAAAGACATTAATCAGGTTTTTTTAAATAACCCTGAATTATACCGATATATCCAATTTTTAGATAGGTATATTGATTATTTAGAGGAAAAAGATCAATGGTTTACCGATATGGATCAAATTCCTAAAAATACTTACCTTCTTTTTGTAGTAGACGATGAAGTCAAATTTGGTCAATTTGCCTTCTATTCAGAAGATTGCTTTGAATGCATGTCTGAAGTAGATCATGACGGAGGATTTCAAAGATATACGAAAAAGCAAGTATCAAAATGGAGATTAATGATAGAGCCCTGATCAAAAACTATGAAAAAAGTATTTAAAGTAGCCGATATCCATAAACTGTTAAAGCAAGTCAACCAAGGGGAAATATCCTATTCACGTATGGTTGAAATCATGAATGAAACAATCAATGAAACAAACAAAGGCTGGATGCAGGAAATGGGCGAAGAAATAGTCAAACTTCAATCCGAAAATTCGGAATTAAAAGAAAGAATAAAAAAAGAGAATTAGGATCGGTTATGCACTAGATTACAATCTAAAAAACAAAACCCCGACCATTCCTGATCGGGGTTTTTGTTTTAAAGGGGAAAGCTTCCGAAAAAGTCCCGCTTTTACTAGGATTCGCACTTAAAAATAAGCGTTTTTTTAATCAGATAAGAAATATTCAATAAAAACTTCTTTGGCGGCTTGATATAATCTTTCAAGAAAATTAATTATTCTTTTCATTTTAACTTAATTAACCTGCAATCCTGGTATTTTCCCGTTTTTCATACCAATAGCACTTTGCAAAGCGGCCATGGCTTCTGGATCGGCTTCGGTGGGCAATCCCTGAGCAGCTGCCTGTTGCTGCGCTTGTTCTAGTTCCTGCTGCTTGCGATTAATGGTTTCACGAAGCTTGTCTGCAAATGGCAGGGAGGTAAGCTCGGTAAAGATATCCAAGTCAATCAATTGCTGATCTAAGAATCTCAACAAAATATCATCCTGTACCTGTCGCATGACGGGTGTATTGGTAGCACGGCCCATACTGATCATAATATCCAGGTCACGTCCTTTAGCTGCTTCGTAATACTTGATTTCATCGTCAAAGTCTTTACCGGTGATTTGGATGTTTCTGTCTTCCGTGTAGTATTGCTGAATCACTTTGACGGCTTTGAGGTCCCGTTCACTTCTGCGCTGAAAGAAAAACTCGAAGTATATTCGGTTATTGATTTGGGCGTTTGATGTTTGCAGTTGATATATCCCCAATGGTGTGCCCGATCCTGCTTTTTGTCCCTGAATGGCATTGGTGACTCCTGATATCTGCTCTAAAAGGTTCATCTGCATCTGCAGAAGTTCGATGGCTCCGATATTGATGTTTTTGGCGTTGAGCTCTTCGGGTTTGATCCCGTTATTTTTTGGATCTGCGTTGTACTCTATGACTCCATCTGATTTGGTCATTTCGCTGGCATAGTCCTCATTGGTCCATCCATCAGCTCTAGCTTGTGTGGGAAGGAGTAAAGCTCCCTTGGAACTGGTTCCCACTATCTTATCCATGGCTGTCAACAAGCGGTTGATCTGTATCTGCTGATCCAGTATATCGTAGGCAAATCCCCAGATATTGCCATCTACCAGCGGATAAAGACCTAAAGTGTAGGGGCTTTGCTCATGCTCGTATGGAGTTTCACCGTGCATCAGGATATCGCCTCGGTCGGTCAGGAACCAAAAGTGCCAGATATTTTCATAGCGCTCCTCAAAATCCAGCAAGGGGATATTTTCTTCGGGCACTCCCTGCATGATGGCCTGCTCGAAGCGCTGTCTGTTAATTTCTTCCAGCTCCTCAAAACTCATATCGGACTGAAAAGCTTTTCCATGGATGGGATCATACACGATCATTACTTTCATATTGACCTTTTCCCAGATTTCCACTACCCGGCACATATTGACATCGTATGGCGTGTAAAAATCCATATTGTCAATCATCGAACTGTCCTGATTCTGAGAGGTATAAGCGGTTCGTCTATTTTTTCTCCGGTCATGTCCATACCATTGCTTAATGATCTGTCGATCTGCTTCGTTTTTGGCAAATGTGCTGATCACCTGTTCAATAGGCACATCGTGGATCTCTCCGATAAAATCAATCTCTTTGAGCCGGATATCTTTAATTCCGGTATTGAAAAACATCAAGGCAGGATGCACCGAATCAATAATCAAGTCATCCCTATTTTTATCCTCATGCCATCCGTAGTGGGTTTTCCATCCAAAAGCTCCGGAGATAAAAAATTCCTCGATGACACTCACATCTAGCATGTGAGTTTTGTTGAGCTGAAGAGCAGCTTCAAGTGTTTTGGACATCATCTCGGATAGCTTTTGATCCTCTCGATTGCGGGCTACCACGATTGATTTGAAGTCGTTTTCGATAAACTGACCGAGCAGGTTTTTGATGTGCTGTCGGATCATGTTTTGCTTGATCGGGACCATGTTCTGACTTCGGATATAGTCCTCCATGGTGATGGTCTCTCCCGTATCGGGATTGGTCATGGTATCCTTCCAGTGGTCTCCCTGATAAAAGTCTCGGCACTTTTTCCTGCGTTGACGAAAAGGCTGTAGTTTCTCCCAGTAGTAAAATGCATTTTGCAGTTTTTCATCCGCTATGCGCTTCATTTCCGGGTCATTGTAGATAAGGGTGGTCGCTTGCTCCAGCTGCTTAGTGGATAGTCGATCCTCCATGTACTGACTGAAATCCTTTGGCATCTGCCTCAGTAAGTCATCGGGATTGAAATCTACGTTGGTCTTTTTCATGGTAGGGAAATAAAAAAGGCCCAAAACCCACGTAAAAACGTGAATCTTGGGCCTTAGCCTGGTATTTGTGTAGGGGTTGGTCCCCTTGCTTGTCTGTAAATATAAAGAATACTAAAAAAAAACCTGTGAATCAACCTGTTTTTCTTTTATATTCAGGGTCTTATCCCGTGATTATGCGAAAAATACTCCCTACTTCCAAGCAGCTTGAAGATGGTATCGGCTATTCTGTCCTGTTCTTTTTCTTTTCGATGACTTGGATATGCTTTGGGATTATTCTTTTTGGAGTGCTTTTTCAGTGGATTTTGCTTGCTTTCTTACCCAAAGACTGGTATCCCTACGCCATGAGTGGTTTTATTCTGGCATGGTATATTTTTGGGTTTTGGATGTGGTTTTTCAAGAAGTGGGATGATTAATCCATTTCCTTCATCAGAGAATAAGCAAAAGCATTGGCTAAATCAGACTCACAGGCTACATAGGTCAATGAATTTCCTGTAAATGTAAAGGTTCCTACGAGTTGTCCACCATTCAGTAAATCTACTATTCTTGCACTAAAACTAATCAGTGCTTGTTGACATTTTCCAATTAAAGGCCCTTCAAAGAATCTCCCTGATACCGTTACCACATACACTGCATTGTGTCGCTGACTGGATGTGATTTCTATGGTTTCATTTTCTGGATTAAGTGGGTTACTGATACTGACTGCATCCTGAGCGGTTTTATTGGATACCACATTGAATCCGGCCATAAAAAGAGCGTTTTCAATCATTCCTTCAATTTCATTATTTCCGTCTCGCTCAATACTGATTAAAGAGTTTTTCTGGAAATCACGGATAGAATAATTACTTCGCTTCAATACTTTTTCCAGTGCTTTAACCTCTTTTTTGGAAAATTCCTGAGCGTAAACCCCTGATAGGATCAGAAAAAATGATGCGAATAGAACAATGTTTTTCATGATAAATTTTTTGTGAATATTACGATTATTATTGTTTTTATAAAACTTTTATTTACCTTTCGATTGTCAAGTCTTACTTAGTGGGGGTGGTAATTCGCCCGAAATCCTGTTTCAGGGCTTTTTTTATGCCTTATTTTGAAGCATTATATCGGTGCCTAACCCCGTTTCATGGTTGTAATGGCTATGAAAGCCCTCACAGTAGGACTTGACAGCGGGAAGTGGGCACCGTCCCTTTTTTAGTGCCTCCGGGGAGAGGGATTCTCCAATGTCAAAAATTACTGTATTATGCTTACCAACACAACTTTATTGGCTAGAGAACTAGCCGTTATTTCCTCAGTTGAGGAGTTTTGCAAAAACATTGATCCGAAATCCTGTGCATCGGTTTTGGATGATTTGTTTTTTGATTTTGTAGGTTCTGAATCATCCGATGATACGCCTACAGAAAACCGTGCACGGGTGGTTCATGCTTATCGCATGATGAAGTTTCTTATTGATCAAATCGAATCCAATCAAGAAACGGAGGTGTGTGATGACTGATTTGATGGAATTTGAATTTAATTCAATGTCTGTACGCATGATGGAAAAAGAGGGGGAACCTTGGTTTCTTGCTCGTGATGTTGCCGAAATTTTAGAATATCGTTCAGCGAGTGATGCTCTTAGAATTTTGGATGATGATGAAAAGCTGTTACGCACTTTATGCGTATCAGGTCAAAACCGAGAAGTCAATCTTATTAATGAATCAGGATTATATTCTTTGGTGCTTAGGTCAAACAAACCGGAGGCAAAAATATTTAAGAAATGGGTGACTTCTGAGGTCCTTCCAAGTATCCGAAAGCATGGAGGATATTTGACTGCTGAAAAAACAGCCGAATTGATTGCTAATCCTGATTTGATTATCCAGCTTGCCGAAAATGTCAAAAAAGAACGGCAAAAAAGATTGGAGGCAGAAAAATTGGCTGAGCGAAATGAGCAAATCATTAAAAGGCAGGATGAGGTAATTCTTCAAGTAAAACCAAAAGTGGAATATTACCAAAAGGTTCTTGATTCGGATGATGGAATACTGACGAATGTTATTGCAAAAGAATTGGGTATATCTGCAGTCACTTTAAATAGGATTCTGAAAGATAAAAAAGTCATTTACAAACAGGGGGGAACTTGGTTGCTTTATCAAAGATATCAGGGTAAAGGATTTACCAAAACAAAAACCTATACTTATACGGATTCAGATGGTGAAAATCACACGAATATCCAGACGGTTTGGACTCAAAAAGGCCGTGAATTTATCCATCAATTATTGAGTTCAGAATAAATAAAAAAGGCCCCGGAGATACTTCGGGGCTTTTTTGATAGTCAAAAGGTAGGTGGTTTAGGTTAATTTTACTCGGTAATTTTCATCAGTTATACCAAATTCATTTTGAATTTGAGTGCAAGCCTTTTGATTCAACTTCAAATACTCTTCTTCACTGATGTCGTAAAATTTTTTCATTTTTTCTATAGAACAGATTGTAGGTCTATTTTCGTAAACTTTACATTTCTTGTCTTTGTCAAGATTTTCACAAACTCCATTTTCATTCCACTGATACGGGAAATAAAATTCACTATTTGGATCATTTGCCAATTCACCGAATAGTTTGACTATTTTAGAAATAACCATGCAGCATAATCCGCAACCAGTACAGGGGTAGTTCATTAGTCTAGGTTTAATATCTGCTTGATAGGATTGGGTCTGTTTTTGAACATGATCTCACCGTATTGCTTGTTAAACTCCCGCATCAGTTGTGTACGCTGCTCATACAGCTGCTCGATCTGATCATCGTACTGCTCTGGGTCGGCTTTTTTCAGCTTATTGATGGTGCGGGTCATTTCGCTGATATGCTTGTCATACTTTTTGTGGATATTGGCCAGCATCATCAGGTTTTGGTTTTCTTGGAAGAATTGGGCCGCTTCCTGGTCCATTCCTTTTTTGAGATAGGCTTTGTATTCCTCCATGGCAGCTTCGGCATTGTTTCTGTTTTCGTAGAAATTCTGCCTTGCCTCGAAGTCTGTACCTGTTTTGCTTACAAAAGACCGGACAAAAGGCACCCGTCTGATATTGGGATCTTCCAATACGTTCTCTCCGTTGATTAGCTCGGTGATGGTAGTACTCATGTTTTTACCAAACTGTACCGGACCTCCAAAATACTGCTCCATTCCGTATTCTATCCATTCCGGATTGATGTCTATGGCTCCCGATTTCACCTCGTTTCCTCCGGTAAGCTGATTCAGGAAGGTAGTTGCCTCTTTGATGTAGGGATTGACTCCCTCAAAGTACATTTGACTGTCTGGCGGGGAATAATTGGCATATTGGCTAGGCTCTCGGTAAATGGCCCGTCCGGTGAAGTTTCGATTAAATGCCAAATCCAATAGGGGTTGCCCTGCGGATGGAAAGGCAACCTGCGCAACTTGCTCAAATCCGTCCTGCTCGGAGCTGAATTCAAATCCTCCCAATGGGGAAAATACATTGCTTGCCGCACTGAGCATACCGATGGCTTCCTGACCGACCGATTTTCTTCCTGTCAAAACCTGACCGAGTGATTCTCCAAAGGAATGGAAAATATTCAATCCGTAGGGAAGCGGGATTTTGACAAAGTCATTTGGATTTTCACTGAATGGATTTCGGAGGATCAAGTTATTCCTTCTCACATAGTCTGGAATCTTCTCATAGAAAGTTTTTCCATCCTCGTCCTCTTCGTCAAACAAGCCGAACAATAGGGATTGCATCATTCCTGCGGCCATTACTGCCCCGGCATATCCTGCGGCCTTTCTTCGGGTCTTGGGATTGGTAAAGCTTCGGATCAGTCGCTCATTACCCTGTACGGCAGCATTGAAGAAGATGTAAACGGCCCCCAGTGCTGAGGAAGATTTTCCTTTTCTGTTGAAATTGACGGTCAAATCCTTGGCTCGAATAGCAGCTTTCTGTTTACTCATTCCCTGATCCCGCAAGGTCTTGTAATAGCTGAATCGCATCGCATTTTCCAAAGTCTTGTTGTAGATCTCAATCCCCTCTCCAAAAGCCAAAATAGGCTTGGCAAGTGCTTTCCCTCCCTTTTGCCAAAGGTTGGTTTGATCAGCCTTACTGATTTCCTTTTGGGCTCTTCTGAATACGTCTGCAGCTGTTTCCAAGTCGGTATATCCGGTCATGGCTCCCTCCTCCATGAATTCTTTGAGATAGTTTCCGTCCTTTCCTTTTCGGTACTCTCCTGTGCGGAAGAAATAACCCAAGGTACCGGATGATTTGGCCATTTTAGCCAGTGTTTTTCTTGCTGTGCCCGCATCCTGATCAACCAGCATGTTATAAACGCCAAATCCCACATCCCGAATCAGGTTTCTCACGCCAAATTCAGGACTGTATTGCGTGTACATGGAGGATAGCCATCGGGTGTATTTTCTAAACACATCCAAAATTCCGGTCAATTTATCCTGATTGATGTTTTTGATGGTGCTGGGAATCTCGGGATCCTTAAATTCAATGAATACTTTTTTTCCTTCTACCATCACTGGCAGTACATTGGTTGTTTCTCCTTGCTGCTGTACGTGTCGGTGCACTTGTGGATTAAACGAACTCATGGCCTCACCGTTGGCTAGCTGCGCATCGGTTGGCTTGTTCATCGTTTCTATCCAGATATCATTTCCGAATTCGTCCTGTGACCTGGTATTGACATAGTAAGCTTTTCGGATGAAATAATCTCCGGGAGATACGTTTTCCTTGACAAATTCGAGTACCGATTGGCGAACTCGGTTGTTTTCCCCTCTCATGATGGCTTCCTGCGCTGCAGTAAATAGGAAGGGTAGCGGATCGGCAGCTTCTGAGGTACGGCCTTTGGCAGACATCAACAGGGTATAGACCTGATCATTGGTTGCCTCCATGCCTTTCCAGTCTGTCAATGGGACGTAGTTTTTATATCGGGTGAGGAGGTCCCGATAGACTTCCTTGGTGATCATCCCCGCTTTGAACCGCTCCACGGTGGTAAATCGGCTCACGGCTTTGACCTGCTTGTTCAGCTTGTCCACCAATCGCTTGTCCACCTTGGATTCAAAGGCTTTGATCCCGTCTGCCGCTTCTTGATCGGTCATACCGGTAGGCCATTTTTCGTCTTTCGGTATTGCCTTCCCCTCTTTTTTATATTCATCGATAAAATACTGCTTCCGCTCGCCATGATGTTTGAATTTCAGGTAGTCGGAAATATCGGAAGGCTCCAGACCTGTGGCGTTTTTGATCTGATTGGCCGTCTGGATCATCGGATTCCAAAGGTCCTTTTCAAACCGTCTGGCTTTTTCCAGCGTTTTGCCTGATTTCAGGTTTTCACGGGTGTAGAAATCAGCCTTGTCGGATACTTGGTCCCCTGCTTTGGCTTTGATCAGTTTTTTGCCCCGGATCATGCGGTCCTGTAAGGGCTCGATTACTTTTCGCTCCCACCAGGACAATTTGGCATCCTGAAGGTTTTTACTGTTGACTGCGGAAAAATCGGCATTGGATGCCCCGACCTTCATAAAGCGGATATCTGCGTTATCAGGGTTGAAATCTCCGTTGTTGCCAGTGGCGGATTTGATTTGAGTGGGTTCAAAAGCTACATACCAAGAAAAAGGGCCAAAAGGATTATCAAATTCAATTCCATCATATCCTTTCGCAATAAGCTTTTCTCTAAATTTTCTTGATTCGGATTTATTGTCTCCTGAAACTTCTCTTAGGTTTTTAGCCTTGTAAGGATTTTTTATTGATAAGAACGCTGGAATAATGTTTTCACCTCCTGAAATTCCTGTATTTGAACTTAGATTTCTAGCATAATTACTAGCGTTTTCTGGATCACTTGTAAAATAAAATCCTTCTCCAAGTGTTCCAAAATCTATTGCTGAACCTGCTTTTTTCTTATCAAAACTATCGAAATCTGATTGTGTTGCATGATACACCACCAAAGGATTTCCGTTTTCGTCCACTACCTTACTATCCCCGAACCATGCTTTGAAGGTGGGGGTTTGGGTTTGGTCTTTGATACTCATGGATGATTCTGATTCGGTACTGGAAAGGAAAATCTGATCTTCTCTGGACACGTCTTCGGTAGCACTCAGAAGCGTGTTTCTACGATCTTGCTCACTGTATGGCATTCTCGTCTCTACGTTTCGTGCTTCCACTTCTCCTGCTAGTCTTTTGTAAAGCTGATATGCTTCTTGATAATTGTATCTATTGGATTCAAGCTGCTTGATTTGATCTTCTATTGATCTCCATTCACGAAGAAGTTTGCTCGTTTCTGCTGTTTGCCCTTTGTATCTCTTGCCAAATGCTTTTCTTTCCCACTCATTGTAAATTCTCTGGTATTCACGTTTTAGAACTTTGATTTTGTCTTGAAGTTCCTCTGTTGAATTTACTCCAGCAAGGCTAAGTTTTGCTCTAAGTGCCATGTCATTAGGATTACCACCTCTAGCAAACCCTTCTTTTCTTTGAATAGCGTGTTGAACTTCGTGCAATAGAATAGAAAGCCCGTTTTCAAGATCGGTAGCATACACGGAAATTTCTTCCTGAATGTCAAATAACCCTTCTGATTCTCTGTTTACATAAGGTTGGTATTGCCCTTCATTGGAATTTTCTGGATCAATGTCAAAAGCCACATCCATATTTTTCAGGTGAGGATAGGCTTTGAATAGTTCTGGATTATCCAGAATGTCTCCAAGACTGGCATATTTTCTACCATCCACTTTTAGTTTTCCATCTCCTACCTCATATCTCCACTTCCCGTCTGCACCACGCTCCCAACCGGAAGCAATTTTGATAGTGCGAGCATCTTTTCCAGCTTGCTCCATTTCTCTTGCTATGGCAAAATTGTCTATGCGATAAGTTACTTCCTGAGCTTGGTCAAGCTGTGAGGCTCCTTGCTGGCCGATGATCATCGCTCTCGGCCCATTGGTCTGATCTACACCTTCCCTTAGTACCGGCCGTCCCTGTGGACCTCGGACGATTCGCATGGAGTTACCGATCAGGTTTCTGATTTCTGCGTCTGACAAGCCGATTTTGATCCCCAGCTGCCGCAGTATCTGACGGAGCTTGGCCACTACCCGGTCAATCCACTTGTCCTGTACACCATCCTGCGCCACGTGTGCCAGGTATTCATCGCCTACGATAATTTGTTCATTGGCGGTGAGCTGACTTACCTCTTTTCCAAAATAGCGCTTGGCGATGTCGGCCAGCGTACGGTCTGATTTTTTGGCATCAAATACCTGCTGCATCAGGGTATTGTACTCTTGGACGTACTTTTTGCGGTCGCCTTGGGCTTGTTGTTTCAGGAATTCACGAATACCATAATGACCGATTACCTCGTGAAGCAGGGCTTTTTCGACTCCTCCTTTTTCGGATAGGTAGCTGTGGGAAGCAATCAATACGGCTTCGGTGGCTCCGGTGTCCGGGTTTTTGATGAATAATGCAGGCACATTCTCCATATCCTCGATGCTGTATCGGGACTGAAGCTCGGGATAGCTGTCCAATGCCTCCTGTGCGCTGTTGAAGGTTCGGATTTGGGGTGCATTCTGCCAGGTACTGGTGAAATCAGCCGCTTTCTTGGCAATATCCGCCGCTTTCTTAGTGGGTTTGGGTCCTTGGGGTGCCTGAATGAGTTCCTGCGCTCTGCTTTCTCCTATGCGCTGATTGAGTTCGGAGATAGTGGATGGGCGGGAAAACCGAATATCCGGGTTCTTTGGATCAAAAGTACCTTGATTGCCTGTGGCTGACTTGATTTGAGTGGGATTTAAAGGCACCCATGATATTCCTCGAACTTCTCTATCTGCGCTGTATTGGTTGTATCCCAACGCCGCATACATTCGCTCAATTGGTGCTTCTAAATAGTCCCGATCGGTATCAAAATCTTTGGCTTCATTCAATCGATCCACCTCTGCCATTGCTTCTCTGTAGGCTTGGAAAACAGGCTGAATCCCTTCGGCTTCCATCTGTCTAGCCACCGCCAAATTATCCAATCGAGTGGTCGCTTCTTCAATTTGGTCAAGTCTGGAAGCTCCTTTTTCCCCAATGATCAACATTCTTTCTTGATCTGGATTTAATTCAGTAATTCCAAATATCCTTTTTGCGCTTTCAACTGCCTCTCGGGTATCTTTTCGCTGCCAAGCTTTATTGGTGGGGCTCCATCGCCATGCAGCGGCTTTCAGTTTGTCTCTGATTGCCTTGCTCGGCACATCTGGATTCTGAACTAATATTCTGTCAATTGATGGATCACGTGATATTTTTACTTGATCGTTTTCAAACAATACCTCTGATTCTTTTTGAGGTTGATTTGTCTCATTCTCAGCTTTTTCTTTTTGGATTTTGGCTGTTTCGATGTATTTAAAAACAGAATTTTTACTGGTAAACAAAGGTTTTACCTTTTTTTCCTTTGCATAATCATTGGCCCAATCCACCACCTTCTGTCCTGCTTCTGGGCTTATGGGAAGTGTGATATTAGCTATCTTCCGTTTAATGGCTGATTTAAGTAGCTGAGGGGAGTAAGGAAATGGTTTTCCTCCGTTTTTAGCCTCTGCCAATCCGTCAACCAAAAATTGAATGTCTTCTTTTACTACGTCTATCTGCTTTTGAATGGCCTCATTTTGAATAGCCTGTTTTTGCTCAGGAGTAGCAGCCTCTTTGAGCCTTTTTTTAGCAGTCTCAACGGCTTTTTTTCTGTAATCAATCAATTCTTCAGAACGCTTATTTTCGGTTCGCATGGCCTTTTCATTTCTCGCCACGGGAAATCTAGCCGGTCCCGTAATCATCGGACTGATTGTCCTTGATTTAGCACTTAAATAATTGTTGGTTCGCTGGATGATTCCTTTACGGATTCTATCAAACTCAGATTCAAAAACGGTTTTTTGGTCTTCACTTACTGCCAATGGAAAAAGTTCATCCCATACCCAGTTCATGGTATTGATGTAGTCATTGATTTGGCCTACACCTCTCTTGTCAGGATCAAAGGAAATACCTCGATAGGCATTTTTGGCCGTTTCCAAACTGATATCATTGGAAAAATCAGGTCTTCCGTCTTCAATGGGTTTTTTGATTTCAGGTTTTTTTCTTGATTGAGCTTTCTTTTTCTCCTGATCTTCTGCCCATTTCTCTGAATTTTGCTTGATTCTTTCCCTTACAGAAAGAGCCTCGTTTAACTCCTTCGCTGAAGTCGGTTTTTTCGCCTCCTCCTTCGGTTTGGAAAACAAATCCTCCTGCTGGGCGGGTTTGGTCGCTTCCTGATTGCTCATGGCCTTATCCAACTGCCCTAGTAGCCGGTTGACTTCTTGGGTAAGTGTTTGAATTTCTTCTTTGATTGCTTTGGTTTGGGGAAGGATTTGAAGCTGCTTCACCCGTTTTTTGATCCCGTCAATCTTGGATTGAATCTCGTTTTTTTTGGTTTCGGCCTTGGATTCTTTCTGATTGGAAAAATTGAGCGGTTTTTTGGGGTCAAAGGCGACATCGTTAACCTTCGAAAATACAGATTTAGCCACTTCATCAGGCTTGGTGCCGCTGTTTAACTCAGAATAAATCTCGTTTTCGTGTGCATCTGTCAGCTGGGGAAAATCCTTTCGGATGACATTTAGTGTTTTGCCTTTCTGCTCGATGGCAGTAATATCCTTTTCGGATACTCCTGATTCTCGGGCAGCATTTAGGTCCGATAAAAAGTTTCCTTTGGGGTTTAGATTACCGTAAGCAGAATCGCTTCCAGTGCCCTCACCTCTGCCGGACTTAGATTCTCCTGTGCGGTCAGGGTTTGTAGGATTAGGTTCTTGTCCTGTCCGGCCAGTTGTAGGTTCTGTGCCAGTTCGGTCAGTTTTTGCAGTCTGGTTTGGTCGATCAGCCTCATTGCCACTTGGTTTTTGAGTGTTTGAATCTGCCTGAACTGTTGGATTTGTGCTGCTGTCGGCTTCATTGATGTTTGAATTAATAACTTTTCGGATAGAATCAAGCTCTGATTTTTCAAATCCTCCCGGAAATAAAGTAAAGTAGTCCGGATCAGAATCGAGTATTTCAAGAGCCTTTTTCCAGTTGATTTCACCGGAATTTGTCAGTAAATCACTTGATTTCTCCCCAAATTCTCCCTGTAAGAAGGATAAAATATCGGGATTATTTTCCAGATATTCAGCGATTTGGGCATCCGTTTCCAAAAGTTGTCCGTTTTCGGACAAATTAACTGATTTATTTTTGGGCTTTGCCTTGGATTTGATGTTGATTCCTTTCCCGGATACAGCAATAGCCTTTTCCTGAATAGCTTTCAGTTTGGGGTTTCTGGAAGGCTGAGATAGGCTTTCCATGCTTGGATAAGTCAATAGAAAATTGGCTACATCCTCGGGAGTGATGGACTCGGTATTGCCCGGTGTCATTGCTTCACTGGCTTCCATAGCTATGAGGTCTAGCTTGGCTCCCTGTCCTTTTTTTCCAAACCATGCCTTGGCGATTCCTTGGGATATGTTGTTTTGGTCATTATTTTGGGCAAAAGAATCAGGATCTACCTTCTGTGTTCCCAATGTGTCTGCGATAAACTGATCCTTTGGCGGGATAGCTTCCTTGTTTTGTGCCTCAGCCTGATACAAATCAATCAATTCATCCCGTGTGGATGCGTTTCGTACATCCTCGTATTCGGTTTCTAGGTTGATGCGGTCTACTTCCTCGGGATTGGATTCGGTTTCCCGTTTTCGGGTCTGCAGGTTGCCTTGGGAAAGCTGACGGGCTTTTTCCTCCTCACTTATTTGTCCCTGAACCAGTTCTTCTTGTCCTTCTCCTTCTTGGGAGCGGTCTTCTTGGTTTTGGGGATTTTGGACATCTTCTTGTCCATTTTGGCCTGACGGTTGGGGCTGCTGTACTTCATTGGTGGGGTTTTGTTGTTGGTTTATAAGGTTTTCAAAATCCTGAGTAGCTTGTAAAGCCAATTGTTCGATTTCATCTAAGCTTCGTTGTGTGTCTTTAGCTTTTATAGTTTCACGGGCTTTCTGTCTTTCTTTTCCTTTCCCTGATCTGGCTTTGGTCTGAGCTTTCTCTACCCATCGATCCAATTCATCTTTTGAATTGATTCCTTTTTCCTGTACCCATTGTTTTCCAAGCTCTCCAAGTTCGTTGAGATATCGCATTACCTGAACTTTACCCATTGTACGGCCTGAATACTGACTCAGTACATCGTTGATGTTGGTGTCAATATCCTGTGTGTTTTGGGCAGGACTAAGTTCAAATTGTTGCTCTAAAGTGATTTCTTCATCATCCAAGTTGTTAGAATTATTTACAGGTTGCTCTACCTGAACCTGATTATCAACTCCCTGATCACCGGGTTTCTGTGGTAAAGTTTCAGAAGCAGGCTGTCCCACTCCTGTTTGTTCCGGGCGGGATAGCTGTTGTGTATTACCTGCGGGTTGGGCTGGAAGTGGTTCATTGGGGTTTGGGGTTGGGGCTTGCTCACGAGCTTGCATCTTGGCCAAAAGCCGCTTGGCAGCCTCGGGGAATTCGAGAATATCGGCCAGCTGGTCGCCTTCAGGTCCTTGATTTCTCATCCAGTTTTGGATTTCGGATAGGTCGGTGCCTCCGTCAAAACTGGAAGCGGTGGGCACCTGTCCCTGAATACCCATTTTTTGGGCAAATTCCTTGGCTATGGCGTTGGCTTCGTTTCGGGGTACATCTACTAAACCGCTTTGCTTTGGCTTGCTCTGCGGGCTTCCCAAATCGACTTCTGAACCGGTTTCAAAGGTCTCCGATCCCTCTGGAACTTCATCCTGCTGTCCGAATATCTTTCGAAGCTCTTCGGCTGTCTGGTTAGACTGGGTATTCTGATTGGTTGCAGGTTGCTGGGGTTGTCTGATCTGGTTAAACTGATAGACTGTCAATGCTGGCAAATCACTGCCATCCTCGGTGTTTTCAAGCTGTACAGTGCCTGATTCAGGATCAAATCCCGTGACCACATAACTTGTCCCCTGAATATTGACTTCTTCCCCTTTCTGGATTGGGTTGGTTGGGTCGAATACGGGTGCCACTGGATCGGGTGCCGGGGCAAACTGCTGCATGAACTGCTCAAATGGCAAAGTCTCCTGATCGGTCAATCCGCTTTGTGGTACAACGGTTTTTTCCTCTCCGGGCTTTTGGATCACTGCCGAACCGTCTGGAAGGAGGGCGGTAACGAATACGTCCTCTCCGTTGAATTTGGCTCCCGAAATCATCGGGGTTCCATCCATGCCGTTGAAAACCATCGGCTGGTATTGGTCTCGAATGGAATTTTGCTCAGCTTGCGCTTCTTGGGCGACTTGCTGATTGATTTGGGACTCGCTGTCTGCTTCTGCCTTGGCTTTGCCTTTCAGTAGTCCGTTAAACATCGGCTCGGGAATCTCTAAAATCCCGTCCAACTGGTTTTCATCCACCTCGTAGATTTTGCCGTTGGGTCGGATAGCCTGGTACTGGATAGCAGCATCCTTGGGAGGTGCTCCATCCTTATCTGCATTGGCCATGCCCATGATTTCCACGGCTTCTCCCGTGTTTTTGTCTTGGGCTAAGATAACCTTGCCGGAATCTTTTCTTCTGCGCTGGTTTTGTACCTGCTGCGCTCCATAGGACAAAGGTCCGATTGCTGATCCCATCAATCCTCCTGCTGCAGTAGCGGTCAAACCATTTTTGATCATTTCCTGCCATGAGGCTCGATCTTCCTTCTCTTTGTACAGCCACGTGGAGAATTCTCCTGCTAACTCCGCAAATGCTTCGGTCGGTCCTTCGGTCAATGCACCTTCTGCTGATTCTCTGAGTAGGTTTTTGACTAACTGCTTGCGTGATGCATTGGTATTGGCAAACTCCTCCAAGAGTTCCCTGCCCATTTTAGAGGTAACTTCTGTATCTCCAAAAATGAATTTGCCCATCTTGCCCCGGAATCCTTTGGGGATAAATTTTGCCACGGGAATAGCCTCTGAACCCATCTCTGCGGCTGCGGTAAGGATCATCGTTCCCAAACGGGCATTGGGATCGTATTCAATGCCTTTTTCGGCCACATACTGATCGTATTCCTGTGCAGCTGCTCCATAGGACATACTGGTCAAAGCTGCGGTATTGGCCACACCTAATCCCATGCCTAATGCAGGATTGATGGCTCCTACGCCTACTGCTGCTGCGATGCCTGCTCCCTGAGGGATCAATGAACCTGCCATAAAGCCCCAAGACTCGGGGTCTGCATTGCGTTCTTCGATCATTCGTTCGCCTTTGAGCTGTTGATTTTTGGCGTATTGATTGAGTGTAGGAGTGATTGCCCCTGTTTTTCCTGCTGCTTGGTCTTTTTTGAGCTGTTGATAATCTTGTCCTAATTTTGGCGTATTGGGCAAAGATGCTGCTCCTGATATTCCCAAAGGAGTAGTGGCAGCCAGGTCCATAAACTCAGACATTCCTTTGACGGTGCTTCCTTTGAGATCTTCCCATCCGATTGCCATGCCATCCATAAAGTTTTTGCCAAACGAGTTATCGGAAGGATCCGTTTTTTTGGTGTTTGGCTCTGATTTAGGCTGATTTTTGAGCTGTTGCAGTTTGAGTTTCACTGCCTCCATCAGTTCGGGGTCATTGGCAATCTGCAATCTATCTAAGTAGCTTTGATCTGGTGCCTGACTGATAATCTGACTGACTTGCTCTCTGCTTACGTCTTTGCCCTGAAAGCGGTAGGCTGGATCGCTCGGCTGTCCTGTTTTAAGTAGCGGAAATTTGAAATCTACTCCTGACTTACCTACTGTACCGGGAGTGATAGCAGTACCGTAAGATGGCTGATTTGGAGTGACTAATGGGGTTGGGCTTCCTTTTGGTTTTTGTGCAGGAGGATTAGTAGGAGAGGCAGATGGCTGAAAACTCGGCTGACTGACAAAAGGTCCGGGGATACTTTTTACCTGTTCTGTCTGGGTAGGTTTTGGGGTGGTAGCCGCTTGCTCAGGCTGATAGTACTTACTTAATGGGTTAGCCGGGTTGGCAGATAATGCTACTGACTGCGTATCCTTACGATTTTTTGCCTCTAATCTTTCCTTGGCTGCTTTCAGCTTAGCAGCAAGATCGTTGTTTTGTGGTACCATCCAGTTATTGATTTGACTGATTGAGTAATTCCAGGACTAATTCATAAGCTTGATTCAAATCTTCTGCTTCTCCTGCCTCTACAATAGATTCCAGTAATGTTTCAAAATCTTGATCCGAAGCTTGTCCACTAGCTATTTTTTGCAATCCGGTTGTAATTCTGTTAGCTACATCAGGTCTTGCTTGTTGTGCTTGTTCGCCAGAATTGAAGTTAAATCCCTGTCCAGGTTGGTAGGGAAATGAGTCAATATTAGATTGATTTTCAGGTGAATTTTCTTGTGGATTCAGTAAGTTCATTCCCATTTCTCCAATCTCCATATCCATCAGCTGATTGACTCCAGGTTTGTAGGTTTCTAACTGCTTGATTCGGTCGGTGATCATTTTGATCTGTGCCTCGTTTTGAATGGGATTATTTTGTGCTGTAAGTTTTTTTGCTTGTTCTCTAAGCTCTTGAATCATTGCATCCCTTCCGGCCTTCAGTATACCGAGTGAATAAGGTAATTGACTGCCTTCTGCCGCTCCTCTTCCGCTTCCGCTTGCTATTCGATTGTTCCAGTTGGTTCGGGCTTTGGTGTAGTTCAGGTCGGTGTTGAATTTCTCCCTGTTTTTTTGCAGGTATTCCCCATAAGCATTTTCGGAGTTGGGATCAATACCCATTTCCATCATTTCCTTGATCTGTTCGGCCTGTGTTTTGGCCTGAAGCTGCTGTAAGGCTGCCTGTGCCCGCTGTTCTGCCAATATTCTAGCCTGTTCGCCACGCTGATTGATTTCAGCCATGCGGTTTTCGGCATTGATATCCTGCTCAATCTCCCGATTTTGTAATTGTGTATTTGCCTGATCGACTTGGAATCTTCTGTTCACCCAGTTTTCAACTTGTCCACGGTAATTTTGATCAAGCCGCTGCATCTCCTCCATGTTCCAAGGAGTCTGCAAGTCCGGAAGTGCGGGCGCATCTCCACCTGATGCCATACCTGCTAGTCCAGCAATAGCGCCTAATCCACTTCCAAAAGCGTTGATTCTTGCCCTCCTGCGGATCATCTCCTCGGATTCGGTGTCTCGGGTCGGTTCGGGCTGAAACAGTTCAAAAAGCTTGTATCTGCTTGCTCCCTGCCCTGCGCCAGCCGCTCCGCTTGGTGCTTCGGATTGGGGTTGCGGCTGTGTAGGTTGGGCAGTGGGTGAACCCGCTTGTGTAGAAGCAGGTTGCGGGGATAAGGATCCACCAAAAGTCGGCATGGATGGATTGAATTCCTCCTGTTCGGAATAACGGCTTTTGTCGTTTGTCCGGCCAAACAACCTATCCAAGAAATTTTTTTTTGTTTGCGTGATCATGGTTTGATTATTTTCCTAGCCATTTGTCAAAAGCACCTACATTGAATGCACCATCCACAGCTGTTTGAAATCCTCCTACTACATTCTGCAGGGAATTATTAAAGTTTCTTCGGTTTGTTTGTCCTACCTGAAATAAGTTATTGAGTGCTCCTTGGTAGTTTTGCATATTACGCTGCTTCCATAAGTCTGCATTTCTTGCCAATCCAGAATAAGCTCCCTGTTTGGCTTTCATGTTTTGGCCCATCAATGCGATTCGGGCCTCATCGGTCAGGCCGTTGATATTGGCCGTGGCATTGATGTCGTCCATCTGAGTGGCTGCATTCTGGTCAATTTCCTTCATGGCTGCCATGCCCTCGGCAGAATCGAAATAATCCTGTCCGAGTTGGCTTTTGAAGATGTCCGCCAGATTGGATATCTCCATGGAGGCTTTCCCTTCTTCTCTTTTTCGTCTTTTTTTATCGAATAGATTTCCGATCAATCCCGCAACTGCCGGTGCTGCTTTAAGTGCTAGTGGAAGTAATAGTGGTGCTGCCATGGTTTTCTGGTTTGAAATGAAAAAAGGCCACACTCAGGAAATTACCTTCGCATGGCCTTTTGGCTGATATGGTTAGCAAAATAGGAATTTTTGATGAAACAGTAACGAATCTGGTTTATTTTTTGAAATTTTCGTTATCTTAGTTCAGGTTATTTTGGGTTTATAATTGAGGAAAAAGCCTCCGGGATTCTCGGAGGCTTTTTGTTAGAAACTCGCAATATTGGCCGCTGATTTTTTCCTCACCTGAGGTTTGATCGGAACTTCCTTCACCGGTGGCATGTGGTGAATACATCCCCATGCACCTAAAGCATCTGCAATTACATGATCATCGTGTGCTCCTTCCACTGCTCCGGTCTTTCCGTTTCCCTTGTTCTCGAAGCTGTCTGCCTGATCCATCGATCGTACATCGTAATTCAATATTCCATCATCCCGGTAGGCTGCATTGAGGGCGTTGAGGACCATGGGCTTGGTATGGGTATTCATGTGAAACCCGTATATACGTGGAAATCCCTGTCTGATCTTTTCGGGGTCTGTTCGGCAAAATATATTGTCGTAGTAGTCTATAATTTCATCCACTAACGTGTAAAACTGATCCCCTTCATCAAATGTGCTGGTATCCTCCCGCATTTTGTTGATCTCGGGGATGAGGTAAGCATCATCGTACAGTTTGCATAGCTGAACGGCTTTCCATGCCACATGGTCAAAGTCTGCATGTCCTGCCCAGCATGCGGAAAGTTCTGCAGGTCCTCCGTCCATCATGAATATTCGATCCCAAACCTTAATGACGGATTCATCGGACTGCTTGGAACGGCCTCCGATATCGACTGTCACGCAATAGCGGTTCAAAAACTTGATGTCTGGATATTTCTCCGGGTCTGACCATACGGATAGATTGCCCTCGTTTGCCCGCTCCATGCGGATATTGTTAAGCGCTTCGGGTCCTTTTTGTGCGTCTGCGTAGATTTCACCGACATAGATGGGAGGCTTGACGAATCTTCTTGCTTTCTGAACGACTCCAACGGGGAAAAATCGCTGTCCTGAGGACTGGAATGCTTCCACATCATCGGAGGGATATTCGCTGGCCATACTCACCATATCGCCTTTGTATTCAGCTAATTTTGCCCGATACCAATTGATTCCTTCTAGGCTTGCGCCTATTTTCCACAAGTATTGCTCATACTCGCTTAGTGTCTTGATCAATTGAAGTTTTTCCTCCTCTGATTCAAATTCCAGGCGGTACATTTCGATTTCAAACCAAGCTACAAATACAGGCCGATAGTGTCCTGTACGTTTGGCCTCTGTCCAGGATTGATGAAAAAAGTTTCCTACTCCCTTAGCGGTGGACTCCATCACTATCATGGTGTAGGGCTTGATTTCAATGGTACCTAATATAGACTGAATCAGGTCCTTAGGTTGCTTCCCTTCGGTTTTTTTCCATAGCCCGACTTCGGATAGGTGAGCCATAGCCAAATCCTCCGAACGGATGGAGTCTGGTGTTTCCATAGATCCAACGGTGATTTTGTTGCTTCGCTCGGGTATGATCTTGATGTTGGTGGTGCCTTCAAAAGGCTTGATGGTCAATGATTCATAAGGGTAGGTATTGACGGCCTTTTTGAGCATAGCACGGATGTTTGTCGCCGCTTGCTTCAGGTGGGCAGCAATTAGACTGTTCCAGTTGGTCTTGTGCCGTGCCTGTATCCATAGCATGAATATCTGAGTCAGGGTACTTCCTCCCCACTGTCTGGCTTTCAGGAGTATTACCCGGATAGGTTTTTTGCGGTCAAACATATCCATGAGTTCCCGGAGTAGTTTTCGCTGTCCGTTATTGAGTGCAAAAGGAATATCATTGCCTCCCTGCTTGTTTTTGATTCGGATGCCCGTGAATGCCCAGAATTCAAAATCATAATCGAGTCTGGCCGTGTTGATTTGATTGATGAAAAATTCAACTTCGATGCCTTCTGATTGTGCATACTCCTCAGCCGACCTGAATTTGGAATGAAGGACTTTTTGCACCTGATCCACCTGCTTCATGGTGATGGGCAGTCTAATAGGTTGGCGTTGCTCTTTGTAGTAGAAAAAATCAAAACGATCCAACGGAGATCCTAAACCCATGATAGGGTCGTATTCGGAAAACATGGCCTGAACCCTCCTTTCGTTCTCCTGGATGATTTGTTGAATCTCGGTTTGGGTCATTTTAGTAGTCTTTCCACTTAGGTTTCCTCATTTTCTGAGTAAATACATGCCTGAGATAGGGGTAATCCGTAATCACTGCACGTTTATTTAATATTCCCCAATTGGAACGCTTTAGGTCCGTGAATATGGCTGGCACTTCCTTAGGTAATTGATCAATCGATTCAATCGGTTTGGCCCGTTTCTGAATTAATACTTGGCTGGTTTCGGTAATTCGGACACAAGGGCACAACCAAGGCTCGATAAAGTCCCAAAACCTCAAATCACACCAATTCACATACTCTGTGGCATTGCAAAACCTACCCGTACTCATATCCCGCTCGATTTTGACCACATAACGTGGGTTTGCTTTGAGCTCGTAAACATCCCGGTAGGTGCCTTTGCCAATCAATTCCCCGCAAATCTTTTCGATTATTTGAGGGATTGTATCGTCCGGGTGGACTTGTGACCAGATTTGGTTTAGGGTTGGGGTTTTCATTGTTTGGCTGATTCTAAGAAGTTTTCAATCGTTGAATCAAGCATCGGTTTTTCAGGTTGAATTTTGAATCTGATAAGTTCAAGCTGAACCTCCTCCCAATATTCTCTATCAAGAATGACTTTCATGCCAATTTTTCTAGCTTCAAGTATTTCTTTCACGCATGTAATTGCGTCATCAATGGTTGAGAATTTTTGGGTAAATTCTTGAGCTTTTTCAATTGGAGATAGTCTCATTGCTGAATCCATTTAGGTTTTGTAGATTTCATTCTGCCTTAATAAAAATCCTGTAAATAGCATAGATAACCCAAATCACGATGGCTTCATCCATGTGATCCTTATAAATCAGCATGCAGCTAACAAGACCAAGAGCTATGGGCGTAAATGATTGTTTTTTCATTTCCTGTTCCTTTTTTTGTTAATGATTGTTTTTTGTAGCAAAAAGCCCCGAAGGGCTTTGGTTAAATCAATTCGATAATGGATGAAAACTCAGTAAACTCATCATTTCTTAATTGGTCGATTAACAACTTCCCCAAATAAACATTTCTTTTGTTTGCAGGGTGGGTCCCGTCTTCATCTTCGATATACAATTGATCGCCCTCGTGATAAAGAACCCCTTTAAAGGAGCATGTTTTAGTCACTTTGTACGATTCCACTGATTTTATCTTATGATTCATTGACATAGTTAGATTGATTTAAGGTTCAAATAACTGCCAGTCCTCAGCTAATGCGTCTGATACACTTGGAGCCCATCCAGTGATTAGGTTGCTTGGATTTACTAATGCAAGTTGATTATCGTAGTAAATCGCATCGATTTGCTGATTTGGATCATTGAATCGTTTTTCAAATTCATCCTTCACTGCTTGTGGAAGTGATTGCATTTTCGGAACAATTTCCCGATTGATTGTTGCCGGAACTTGTTTGAAAACAAACAGGCCTTTTCCGTTCCATCCTGCACGGGTCACCAGCTTACCGGCTTTCAGCGCACAAATAGCCCATCCAAAGTCAAGTCCGTTGGCAATTTCAAAATCATCCCTGAATTTTACCCCGTGTCCGGTCCATGCGGGAACGATATCACCATCTTTGGTCAGGGCTTTAATATTCTGGTTTTCATCGGAAAACCAATACCCTCTCCATTCAGGTAGCCTTACTTTTTGCCCATTTTGAAGGGCTTCATTTGCTTCTTCGAAATTCATTGTTTTATCTTGTTTTTTATGGTTTAAATTATACTGATGTAGTCTTGACTCGGTAAATCGGGAGACCTTTTAGTCTCTTATCTTGAAATCTTACAATTATTTATCCCTGACGTAATTATTGATTTGATTGAAATTGATTTGCTGCGGCTGGTTTGGTTGCTCTGCGGGCTTTCGGTCTATCAGTCCGGCCATTTCAGCCAGGGTGATCAAGGCTTTTTCCTGTGATTTCAGTCGATACTTAATCTTTCGGTTGATCAGTTGCCCTCCCTCGTTCTGCATGAGTATTTTTTCGTCTATCTCCACGGCTCCCATGGCTGCATGGTGCTTTTTGTCAATCTGGGACTTATTCAGCAGGTTCCAGTCATCATCCGTAAGGTCCGACAGGTCAGTGAAGGCGATATCAGCTAATCTTTTAAGTATTTTCTCTTGGGTGATTCCCAAGGCCTCCATCAGGGGATCAGTCTCGTTTTTAAGGTATTTTTGAATACTAAGTTTTGCTAAGACCTGGGCAGCTTGCGGATTGGCTGTTTTTGGGCTGTATCCGGCCTTGATGGCTGCCTGGGTAGCATTCTTGTTCGCTTCACCTAAATAATACTTACAAAACAGAATCTCCCTATCAGTGAGCTTGATAGTTTCTCCATTTCGTAATTGTATTTCGTTGTATTTGGCCATTAGAGCGTATTAAAAACGATAAAGTAAATCTAAGTAATTGTTTTCGTAATTGAAAGCGTAAAACTAAACCCGGCTCATCACCGGGTTTTTTGTTTTTTGGGGCGTTTACCTACTGTCTGTTGCGTGTTCCTGGTCTTAGAGGCCGTAGCCATGCCTTACTAGGCTCAATTTCGGTGATACCCCTCCCTTTCCCCGTCACGTTAACGGTTCTGCAGGATTTTTTTAGGAACGGATAAAATTATAGTTTCCGAAAATAAGTCTTACTTATTTGATTTTCAATTATTTATACCTGTTTTGTACATATACTTGTTATGATCAAGTGAGGACGGCATTTCCGAAACATCAACCCCCATCCTCACTATCCTTTTCTTTTATTTTTTCCCAACGCTCCGACAAGATCAACATTGACTTTGCCCACTTAGGAAGTTCTTTTGCAGGTGCAAGCATTGACTTAATTGAGTTATAAGTAAACCCCATTTTTTCAGCCAATGAAGCGTAAGTAAGCCCTACTGAATCTAGCAGGGCTTTAAATTTCTCATGATCAGTCATTAGCCTGTTGGTTCAATTGAAACTCAACGCTATTCAATAGGTCTTCCATTTCTTCAGGAGCTTCATCCATTGTAATGAATGACATAACCACACTGTGATCTTCATCTCTGTACTCCATTGATCCTTTTGTGTATGTTAATCCGTTAGGTCCTTCATAGATAGTCCAGTTGGAGTTTGGAGTAAGGCTAATGTTTTCATTGATGTAGTTTGCGATTTGTTCTGCTGTGTAAGTCATGATTTCGTTTGTTTATGTGTTATTGTATGATGTAAAGATAGTAAACATATATTTACTTTACAAACATTTAGTAAAAATATTTTTACTTTTTTTTTAAAAAAAGGTTTTTCCCAACGCTCAAAAAATAAAAGAAAAGCATCATCTAAGAGTTGAAGGTGATTCCCGTTGAGTCCTCACCAGATCATAACACCACCTTGTCTCAATGGCCTCACAAACCAACCACACAACCAAAGCCACTGCGACAAGCTGGGTTCCGTTACCAACAATAAAAATTACTTGCCAAGTACTTCATTGATGATGTCGTTACTAAATTTAATTTTCTCTAAGGCGGTTTTTAGTTTGTGTAATTCTGTAAGTGCTTTGGTATTACTTTCGTTCACTGTATTTATAGCACAAGGTTCGCATTGCCTTGCAAGTTTATCACCCATAAAATTCTGTTCACAGCTTACACATTTGCTCATATAGTGTCCAGGAGCAAAACCGCCAATCGGGTACTTTATTTTCGTAATTTTTTCAGTTGGTAACAATGTATATAAGCCATTGTCTTCCGTCTTTCATGGAGTCATAGTCCACATATCCGGCAAGCTGGTATCCTTCACATAGAAGTTCGAAAAGTGCTGCGTAGTCCTTGGATAGTTTGTATGGGGTTTTCATAACTTCCAGCTTTGCCCAAGCTTTGAGGGTTTAAATTTGGATTTATCCCACTGGACTGTCTTTTCGATTATTCCATTGAATGCTTTTGTGGCACAATAATGCAAGTCAATCATCGGTTTTCCTGCTTTGGCGCTTTCTTGGTAGTTAATTTGGGCGAAATAGGTTTCTCCCTTGAATTCTAGCCAATCCACGGCAAAGGGGAGATTCATAAGGCTTTGGTCAATGTTTTTTGCTTTCATGGCTTCAAATTATGAACTCCAAAATTCTCGATATAGAGCATTACCCGGTGGGAATCTCCCCGGATTTCCTTTCCTTCTGCTACTTGCTCTTTGTACTTGCTGTATAGCCAAAGCAGGTAGCTGTCTGGCACATTAGCCATGGGAGTGCCTTGGTACTTCCCGAATGGCATGGGGTCGGTGTCACGTAGTCTCATGGTGCTTATATGGTTTTCCGGTGAAAGGATTGGTGTTTTGGCAGATCTCTTCTGTGTGTCCTTTTTTGGATTGGCCACAGGTGCTGCAGTACTGTCCTCCTATAGGATCAGTGATCCATTTGCTTATTTCTGATCGCTTGCGCTGTCGGTTGTGTTTGCTGGTCATAGCACTAATAGTTTTTCGTGACAAGCCTTAATTACACGTGCGTCCCATAGCGCATTGTGTTTTTTGGATTGATGGAATTCGAAATCACCAAAAGCAAAATTTTCCCGATTAATATCTGGATCAATGCCTTTTTCCTTGAATGTGGTACAAACATCAAAAGGAATGTAGTAGATGTTCTTAGGAATATTGAAAGCGTGTCCCCAAAGCTGGCAGAACAATACCCAATCGTATGAAAGACAGTCAGACCAGATTTCGATTCGTTCAAACTGGTTGATGTAATCTTCAAGGTGCTTGGACTCTATTAAATTTTGTTTGGTACCTAGGAATGTCCAATCGTGCTTGATTTTTGGGTTTTCATCTATTTTAACTGCAACGTGAGAACCAAGCTCTCCTAAAAACAAATTGTTAATTACATTCTTCTGCAACCAATCATCAATCTGGGTTCTGTCGAAGTCTGTGAATTCTGCATAAAACACTTTCCCACACTCGGAAACCATTCCAAGACTGATCAATGTAGTGTTTTGGTGTAGTCCGGTGAATTCGGTGTCGAAGTATATCCGAGTTGTTTTTGATTTAATTTTCATTTCCTGTTCTTGGTTAGTTGATGAATATACGTTTGCTCCTGCGCTCTGGTAGCTGCTAGATGGCCGAAATAGACTCCTTCGGCCAGATTTATGGCAGAACTCCTGCATGTGGCATGTTCATTGAGTAAAGTCGGGATAGGGTCTCCGAGATGACACACTCTCCACCACCATCTGCGGGTATCCATCTGCTCTACCCGCAATGAATAATCTCCTATGCTTGCAAAGAAATCCTGCTCGTCCTCGTCACATATCCAGGGGATGTGGTCTGTGTTTTTCCAAAGTTTAGCCATGTTTTTGAGATTTGTTATTTTCAAATTGCTCAAAATAGAACTCTATTTTGGTTTCTATCTCGCCTACCAACCCATAGCGCTCGGCCATTCGAAAAGCTGAAGAATCTCTTCTAAGTCTTGTGACTTGAAGGGATATTTCTGACCTGAAAAATTCAAGTGAATGCCAAGACTTCCAATTGTTGCATACTCTACATGCTGGGAATAGATTGTCCGGATGATTGATATCGGATGGTCCTAAATGTTTTAGGAAATCAGGTATTCGGTGAGTTTTTTCAAACTCATTCCCTTTGATGTTGTTAATGAAATCTGACTGAGGAATGACATGATCGACTTGCATAGATTTAAGCTCAATTGACTCTCCGCAGTATGCACAACATCCGTCAAACTTACTGTGAACCTGCAGTCGTTGAATTTTACTGATTTTAGCCATTTGAGGCCTCCTCCCTCAAAAAACCTCTGATATCGTGTTTTTTTGGCCAATCAGCGATTTGACCGTTTTCATCGATATTCAGAATGATGTAATCTCCGTAACTCTCCCCGTCAATATCAAGTATGTTGGGGACGTAATCCCCTGGATACTTCAATTCAAATCCGTCATCAGCTACTAGCCAATATTCTCCATCATCACATACTTTGTAATGAACCTCGGCAGTCTTTCCTTGGGGCCAATCTTTGATGATACCGGTTTCCAAATCGATCGTAGGGCACCAGTAGTCTCCATCCCGAAACGGGATCAAATTTCCTTCGATGTCCTCAATTCCGTTGACTGTTGCATCTTCCCAGTACCGGGCTCCTGCTTTTACTTTCAGGTGAGTAAAATTCACCTCTTTTTCAACTTTGATTTTTGCTTTCATTTTTCCTGTTCGTTTGTTTTTTTTGACTCGTTTAAATTTATCTGTAGACCGGATCGTTATTCCTTTGGGAGAAACCTCTCCGGTCGTTTTTTTTACTTTGTGCCTTCTGGGCTCACCTTCTTCATCTTCCCGAACTTCAAAAATCAACACGTTTTTCCCGTATCGAATCGAAATCCACTCCCCCTCGATAAACTTCATTTCATTCATCAATCAAGAGAAGTCTGACCGTATCGGTGATCTCTGGAGTGGGTGCTCTGTGAAGCAATACATTGCTGACAATCTGCTTGATTTCCTCAGTTTCCATTCCTTCGTAGTGATACTGCTCCAATGCGTAATGCAGCTGCTCTACGCAGTTTTTTTTCTGGCTCTCACACAGTCCCATTTCGATATGGAAAAGCGAACTTTGATTTCCTTCAATCACAAGCCTGTCAATTTTTCTCAAATCTTCGTCCTGAACCGATACTGAATAGTGCTGCTGAAGCAATGCTTTGATTTTGGCTAAATAATTCTTCATTTCGTTTTTGTTAAAAGTTAAAGGATAATTCAGATTTGGTTAAGTTGTATCAGGCGATGATTTTTAAACATATTTTTTTGGATTTGAACCCGTAAATTAGTGACTTTGTTGAATTTATTTCTGTTTTTTCATTTTTTTTATGAGGTACTTTTTACGAAATTCAGAATAATCTTTTTCGTTTTTATCTTGATCAGTAATTTGATTTTCATATCCGATAGCCTCTTTGAGTGCATCGCTTACGGATTTGAAGTTTTGAGGCTGTTCTGGGGTTTCCAGTTGTCTGGCTTTGTCTTGTATTGTTTTTAGGGAGATTTCGTCTCCTGTACCAAATTTGACGGCTCTGTGGGTTTTTTCACGGTGGATAGCCTTCTCCTCCATGTATTCCTCCATCCATTTAAAAATGATCTGCCCATCTAACCGATTGTAGAGTTCGCCATATTTACCCATTTTGGCGTTTCGAAACATAATCACAAAATCCTCAAAGCTCTCGTAGGGATATTTTTCGAGTAGTAGGTAAGCCGTATCGATAGCCTGGTCCTCGGTCATTACTTTGCTTAGATTGAAAAACCCGGATGTTCTCAGGATTAATCCAGCCAATCCGGATACTACTAGATTTTCATCCGTGCTTTTGATCACATTGTTGATTGAAACTGCCTGAATTGCGCTATCCATACTGACTTTTTGTTCCATTCGAACGACCCTCATCGTATCACCTTGCTCCACCGCCTGCAGTAAGTTTTTGGTAAATTCTAGAGACTGTACCTGCTGTGCTGGCAGGTTGATGGGTTGATTGGCTTCGGGTAATGATTTCATCGTTCCAAGATTTGTTGTTCAGAAATGTGCTGGGATCCTTTCGGAATTGTTTGTCGGGTTGTGATTCGATGTACCTGGGGATATACTCCATGATGGCTTCTTTTTCGGACTGTTTGAGCTTTTCCCATTTTTTACGGATCTTCTCTTGGTCTCCCCTCTTTTTTTTGTAGGCTTCCCAGAAGTCCTCAAAGGTCGGCCAAGTTTGAACCTGTGCAGATTCAACTTTATTTAATTGTTTAGTTGGCGCAAAATCCGTGTTCAGGTTTTCTGCCTCTAGAGTTCGGTGGGAACTGACCAGATCATCTTCAAAATCTTCGGACTCGCTCTCAGAAAATTTGTCAAAATTTTCGGCCTCCATTTGTTTAGTTTTGTCTAGTTTAGTTTTGTTTTGTTTAGTTTGTTGACTTTTTCCGCCTTCACTCCGGAACGTTCCGCCTTCACTCCGCCCTGAACCGTCAATATTCCGCCTTGACTCCGTAATTATCTCCCAAACTCCGTCTAAATCGGTGCATTCGTTGGAGCGCTTACGATATACATCCTTGATGCTGTTGTAGAATTTTTCACTCCAAATGACTTGATGTTCGTTCCAAAGTGTCTTGTCAAATTCTCCCAGTTTGCTTAGGTCGGTAATGATGTTCGAAAGCATTTCCTCACTTACCCGGCACCTGCTGGAGATATACATCAGACCGGTTTCATCAGATAAATCCAAAAAATGATGGTTGGTTACGGCCAGTTCTCGGAGGAGTTTGATCCACACTGCAAATCCGTCATTTCCGTATTTATTCTCGATGTAGTACATGGCCTTTCCCTCCTTGCAGAAGAATGGAAAATAGTCCACCGTGTTTTTTTCCTTGGCGTTCATTTGGCTGTGATAATTAAAATCAGTAAAAAGAGTACAGTCATGCCTGTTACGGCTATTGCTGCGATGATTTTGAATAGCTGAACCCAAAATGGGTCCAGCATTCTCGATTGCTTGTAGGGGCTTTTGGGATGCTTCATCAGAATGGTAATTGGTCTTCTGTAGGTACATCAAAGAAATCTGCGCTGCTTGCTGTCTGCGTAGATGCATTTGAAGCCATGGAAGAATGGTTTACGCTTGGTGCTGGCTGTTGTGCTGGCTTTTGCTCTTCCTCCTGTTTTCCTCCAAGCATGACAAAGCTGGAAACCCGTATTTTGGTTTTTTTGCGCTTATTTCCGTCCTGATCCTCCCACGTGTCGGATTTGATTTTCCCCTCTACATAGATTTTAGAACCCTTTTTTAGGTATTGCTCTGCGATTTCTGCAAGCTTTCCCCATATCTCCAAGCTGTGCCATTCGGTCTGTTCGACCTTGTTGCCTTGTCTGTCCTTGTAAGATTCTGTGGTAGCTAATGAAATATTGGCTACCCGTGTATCCTCTAGGTGTTTGATCTCTGGATCTGCTCCCAAATGTCCGATTAGAATTACTTTGTTTACTCCTGCCATTAGTTCGCTACGATTATTTCGTCCAACTTTACTTCAATAGCATCTTTCAGGGCTTCATCGTCCTTTTTCAGGTCTAATGATACCGTGCGATACACTTTGCCGTCCGGGATGATTTGGATAGTCTCCATTCCAAGTCTTTTAGCTGCGATGATATAACCTTCCTTGTCTTCCAGCTTTGAGATGGTATTTCCGACTTTAACATAGTAGACTGTTTTTTCAAAGTAAGTAGGAGCGGTGGTGGTGAGATCCAGATAAGTGATGCCGTCAAGTTGTACTTTGAGCGGTGGTACTACCCTAAGGGCGGAAGCTTCCGCCTTCACTCCGCCTTCACTCCGGAATGTTCCGCCTTTAAGGTGGTGGTTTTCATTTAATCCTATGAATAGGAGTAGTGTGATGATTTTTATTAGTGTTTTCATGGTTTGTTGGATTTTAGTGGTTGGTTTTGATTTTTTCTGATATCGGCTATCTCTTGATTGGATAGCTTGGTTTTGGGTTTTTTCTTCTTGCTCTTGTTGGCAAAAAGTCCGGTTCCAAGCAGGCCGTTTTTCATTCCCAATGCTTTTCGTTGACCGGAATTGAATTTGTACCCGTTGAATTGGTGTTGCTTCTGCTTCCAAAAACTCCATGCTTTACCGGAGGATTTTGGACCTTTGTCTTTGAATTGGGCTTGTGATTCTTCTGGAAGCATCAAAAACAGGCAGAATAATAGTGTGAGTAGTTTGAGAAATTTAGGCATGGTTGACGTCTTTAGCGGTTTTTTCAGATAGCGCCTGGTGTACGACCATAGCCCGGTTGGATTCCTGAATGACTTCTTGGAGGTATTCGGTGATCAGCTGCTTTTTAGCTGTCATCTGATCAAGTATTTGTTTCCAACTGAGGCATTTGATAGGGTGCCCATCTTCATCAAATTCCTGAGTCCAGATGATAATTGTCAATTCTTTCTCCTTAAAATCTAATCGTTCTTTGATGCTTTCAGGAAGCAGGTTGGAGTTAAGAAGTCGCTTGAACACGTCAAAAAGTCTGTTGTCTCCGATTAGTAATGAAATATTGATTTGTAGGCTGTTGTTATAGATTGCTCCTTTGTATCTAAAAATTGGTTCAGGTAGTACGGGCTCTAGGATTTCATTTATTCTTTCAGTTGCACCCACTTTTGTTAAATCTTCAAGGAGACTAACTTTTGATTTGAGTATATTATTTTCATCCGTTGAAACTTTTAACTCTTTTCGGACTTCTGAAAGCTCATTTTTTAAAGAATCAATAGTTAGGTTTTTTTCGAGATTATATCTCTCTTCTAAAACATATCTATTATCTAATTTCTCATAGCTTTTTTTAAGACTGGTGAGCTTGATCCGGTCCACGAGATAGAGTGCTGCGCAAGCGATGGCAATTAACCAGGGTAAAATGTTAAGAATAGTGTTCATGATTTCCTGTTTTAGTTTTGATGAATTTTATTTGCGTTGTTTTTTTTGATGATTTCCCGGAGCCTGTCTTTTTCCTCCAATGCTCCATGGTGCATTTTGGTCCGTTGTGTCAAGTCCTGCTTCAGTAGGGCGTTTTTTCCTGTTAGAAATAGGTTGGTCAGAATGCTTAGGATCAGAAGGATTAGTGTCAGGCTCATGGGAAATAGGATTATTGGTTTACCCGGATGCAGGTGAAGTGCTCTTTGAGTTGATTGATTTGCTCTTGGATCATCTTTTTGGCGGATTCTCGCTGGGTAAGTCCGAGTTCTTCGGTAAAGAATGCAAATCGTGCCTCTGGCTTTCCTGATGTCATTACGACTTCGATTTCTACTTCTGCGGAAAACTCCTTGTCATCGCCACCGTCAAAGAGTGGCATTTTGAGATTGATTACCGGAGGAATTCCCGAACCGGTTCGGTCGAATTCGGTTTTGATCATATCTTCGGTATTTCCTTGGTTATCGTCTGCTTTTTTGACCAGGGTATTGAATTTGGCTTGGTAGTTTTGCAGGGACTTTCTAAGTGATTTAGCTTCACCCTTGTTTGCAAAGCAATGCGGATGGTTCATAATCATTTCCGCAAACGTCTTGTTGGTGAAAAATCCAGCCTCATTGAAGTGGAATTTTGCCAAATCTGGATTGGGTTTTAATTCTCCCCTGACTCTGTGAAATAAAGATTTTCCCACCTCATACTTGATTTCAATCCATGGATCTTTCGGATTATCCGAGAACTCAACAATTGCATCCATGGGATCGTATTTTGTCTCTGGGTTCATTCCCTGACTGAAATTTACCGGAGTGTTGATGTCCCCACTAATACCAATTTGCTTGGGTTGGATAGTCTCTACCGGTTCTGGGGCTTTCCCTTCCAAAAGGTGAATGATCACTGGTTTTTCAGGATTTTGACCCTGAACACTTACATTTAGATTTTCGATATTTGACATGATGGTTATTGATTAGTTGTTTGATACTTTTCTGACTTCCGTTTCTCCTATGAACAGGCCGAAAATTTCTCTTTTTTCCCTGATGGATAGGGACCGTGTGCGCTCAGCGATGATGTTTCCTTCGATATCGAAGAAATACATATTGCCGTCCTCGTGCGGAATGCCGTAGATATTGAGTGTCGTTTCCTCAAATCCCTTATCCACCTGACGGACAAGACGATCCCTCATTTCGGTGAGGTGTTTAATGCCTAGTGTTTGAGGAATACTAACTTCGTATTCATTCTCGTTTCCTTTGGTAAAGGCATCCATGATCAGTTTTTTGGTATCTGACAATCGGATGATTTCCCGAGTGTAGTCGGTACTCTGACGGTGCTTTTCGGCCAGTTCATCTTCGGTGAAGAATTCCTGTTTGGTGTGTGTGTAGGTTTCCCTTGCGGCATCCTTGATCCATTGGGCTCGTGCCTCAATGGTCATCGTCTCGGTGGATTCCAGTGCGTGGTGTAGCATTTTCCTGTTTTGTTTAAGTGAATGGATTTTTATTGAGTGGGATTTCAATTCCCGGTTTTGCGATGGTGACGGTCTTTCCAGTGGCATCCAGTGTCCTTTTTAGAAAATTTTCTGGATCTGCGTTTCCGCTACTTAGGTGGATCAATACGATGTTGTTCACCTGTGACAAGTCATTGGCTGACAAGAATTCCAAGCTGCTTTGCAGACTCATGTGGCTTTTCATCGTTCTGGCCCGTACGACTGCGTTTAGACTGCCCTCCAAGAATCGCTTGGTCATGATATCCTCGCAATAGTTGGCTTCCAGAATAATGTTATTGAGTTCAGGGAAAGTATAATTGCATTCGTCTGTATCGGTGACAAAGCAGGTCTTTCCCATTTCTTCATGCTCGATCAAGTAACCAAATGTTTGCACATCGTGAATCAGGGCGAAGGAGCGGACTTTGAACGGTCCGATCTGCTTCTGCTCTTTTTCCTTGATGGGATTGAATCGGTGGCCGGATAGGTCGTTGTCATCTCCGGTGTAGATGTCTATTCCTGCATCCATGAGGTCTTTGGCGTACTTGATATGGTCTCCATGCCGATGCGAGATAAGGCAGCCTTGAATTCCTGAAATATCAAAATCGAGTGCTTTTTTGATTTCCTTGATGCGGACTCCTGCCTCCAGGATCAGGGAATTTCCCTGATTATCCTGAAGGATGTAGCAGTTGCCCGCTGATGAGGATCCAAGTACGATCAGTTTCATGCGAACGGAGCTTCCATTTGTTCAGCTTTAGCCTGTGGCTTTGGGCTGGCAGCTTGTTTTTCGGCCTCTTTTTCCTTGGATAGGTTCTCTATCGGGTTTTCCTTTGGAGCTTCTAGTTTGCTTTCCACTTCCTCATGATCATCAAAATCAAAGGATTGAGACTCTGCTTTTGGTCCTGTTGCTACCGGTGTTTTTACCTCATTTTCGTCCATATCCTCGAATAGGTGTGCATCATCTGAAGTGCTGGCAGCATGTTTCAGGGCTCGGTTACGAACGGTCTTACAGGCCATTTCGTCCGTGAACTTGGTGTGTGCCGCAGTGAGGCCATTTCCTTTTCGCTGATTCCATGCGTTGAGGATTTGGGCTTTGGTCATGATAGTGACTTCTTTCCTGCCGTCTACATAGTCCACCACTGCGTAAGCACCTTTGATCTTGGTTCCGTCTCCGATGGAATCCAAAGTCATTTTGTGGTTTTTGATTTTTTTTATACCCGTGTCAGCATCCACTTCAAATTCGAATTCATCTGTTTCATAGATGGCACTTGCAGTCACTTTCAATACTCCTCCGGCTCGTTTGGCCATGAGTTCCTTACCGTGGTAACTGATATCGCATTGAAGTTTCCCCCCGTAGGCAATGAAATAGCATTGATCTTTGATGACGGATAGTCCGTTGGTGAGCATCTTCATCAAGGCTTGTGCTACGGATGCGGGAGTACAGACTTCAAGCACTGGCTTGTTGTCCTTGTCAACGGCCTCTTTGAGGTATAGCCATGCACTGTTGAGTGCATTGATTGCACTATAATTTTTTGGGAATTGAAGTTTTCCGTCTGCTTCGGCAGTCTGGATAAAAGCCAATACTTTATCCTTTACTTCTTCCTGCCGTTTCATGATTTCCTTTGACATGATTTTGATTGTTTTAAAAGTGAATGATTAATTGACTACTTCTTTTTCTGTGACTGCCATCAGCGACAATTCGGTGTAGCCAGAATCAACCACTAGGTTGATCAGCTGACTTTTGACCTCTGGAATCCAGGTGACGGATTCTCGGTTGTCAATGAAAATGGGCAGGTAGGTATTATGGTGCTTGGATAGTCCGTTGATCACATCCAATCCGGCCTGAATCTTACCGGCATTATTGAGGTCGTTGAATGGAACCCCTTTGTATAGGGTGTCACAAATTTCCTCTTCATTTCCGTTTAGATGGGTTTTGAAAAGCTTGAAGCTGACTAGTTCGAATTTGGAGTTGATTTCCTCCTCAATCATTTCCACTTTGGTTTTGGAGAATTGGTAGGCAGCCTCTTCGATACCTTCCTGCTCGGAAATTCCCTGAGCCAATTCCTTCTCGTTCTGCTTCAGTTCCTCAATTCGTTGATTGATCCGCTCAATGGTATCTTTGTGGCCGAGTGCCTTCTGAAGCCCTTCCAAGTCGTTTTGGGCAGATTTTTTATTTGCTTCCAATTCGGAAACATCTGTTTTGTGGTCTTGGGGCTTGGAATTTTCGAGCTCATTGATTTTGTTTTTGATCTCCTCTGCTTCCTTACCCAGAAAATCACTGACTTCTTTTCCTTGCTGTGGTGTAGCATACCATTCATTGATGGAAGTCTCCAAGTTGATCAGGTCGCCTTTGCATTCTTCAAGTTCGTTTTCCTTGGCTTCCTTCTTTCTGGATAGGTCCCTGACTTCGGTTTCTGCCCGCTCGATTTGACGGTTGAAATCCTCGATATCGTCTTTCAATGCCGTGCCTCTTCTGACAATATCATCCAGTCTGGATTTTTTGTTGGTATTGAATCGGGTTTGTGCCTGTTCTTGGGCATCGATTGCCTGAGCACCTTCCAAAGGTCTTTCACAAGCCGGACAGGTTTCCCCGTTCCACTCAAAGGTTTCTGAATTGACCTGCTTCCACTGCTCAGCCAGTTTAGTCCGTTCGCTTTCTTTGACCGGAATCAGATTTTTGATCGACTGGATGTGGGTCTTTTTGCGTTCGATGCTGTTTTTTAGCTCGGTGATAGTCTCTTCCAGCTTGGATGCTTTTTCCTGAAAATCTTTGAGTTTGTCCCGTAATTCATTAGGGTATCGTTGCTGCTCGTTTTTCCACTTGTTGAATTCCTGCTGGGCTTGGAATTCCAGTTTTTGAAGCTTGGTTTTGGCCTCAAAAATCTGATTGTTGCGCTCTTGGATGGCTTTGTTTTGTTGCAGATCCTTATTAGCTATTGCATTAATTTCAGCCTCGATTTTTTCAATCTCCGCTTTTTTTTCTGCGATGATTTCCTTCAGCTCGTCAAACTGATAGACTTCTGGCTTGGATCGCTCCGCCTCATCAATCCGGTTTGGGATTTCCTCCTTTTTTTCCTTGTAGGTTTTGATGTTATGGGCTGCTTTGGCCCTGATTTGGGTGATGGTGGCACCGTTTTTTAAGTCAGTGTGCATCAACTGAAATCCCTTTGTCTTTTTAATTTTGGAAGGCATCCGATCAATGATTTCATCAATCGAATATTCCGAAGCCATTTCAATCAATTTTTGCCGCTTGTCTTTCGGCTTCATGGAATTGAAATAGAGTGGATTTGTAAGGAGTTTGAAAACATCCTCGGTGAAATACTCTTGAATCTGCTGCTGGAATTCCTTTTCCAATCGGATTGGAAAACCGTCAATTTCGTAATCGGTAGTATGACCTTTCAGCACGTTGTCTTTGCTCCACTGCTGCTTGTAGGTTCGCTGGAATGATTTTCTTACTCCGTCAAAACTGAATTCAGCATAAACCTCATGATCCACTTTTTCGATGAAGTTATTGTGTTCATCAAAAGTCTTGATAGAGAAGTCTGCACGTCCTGTGCTGTCCTTTCCGAAGAAAAGAAACCATACGGCATCAAAAACCGTGGTTTTCCCGCTTGCGTTGGCCCCATAGATATTGTTTGATTCAGGGCTGAATTCCATGTTTAGGGATTTGATTCCCTTGAAGTAGGATAGGCGAAGTTTGTCAAGTGTTACGTTCATTTTTCCTGTTCTTTTTCTGTGATGTATCGGTTTAAGTAAAATTCAAGTGATTCAATGTCGGACTTGATCTCGTCCAATTGTGCCCAAGCAAGTGTTCGCACTTTCTGACTGTGGGACGATACCAGCAGCTGTAAGCATCGGGATTTTTCATGGTGGAGATAGGCATAAAGCTCCCAGAAGTTTTGAATGTGTTCGGGATGGTCTGGCGTGAATTCATTCATCAGTGCCATGGCGATGATTTCCAGTCTCATTTCTGGACTGACTTTAAATTCTTTGGTTAAAGTGAAGTTTGTACTCATTTCCTGTTCGTTTTATTAGTTATAAAAAGCTCTGATTTCCTTTTTTACCTCACTCTGGTGGCGTTGCCTTTGATGGTAGGTTTGGCCTCGGAGTAGGATTTGTTTTTCCTGAATCTTTTGCCGGATTCTGCGGATGGATTCGGGACTGGATAGCTTGCCTTTGGTGAATTCGGTTAATAGGTCCCGTGCACTCATTTTGGAATAGTATTGCTCCCCGTATTGCTCGATCATCTGCCGTTGCCAGATATTGGCAATCAATCGGCTGTCATCATCCCTGCAATGCGGAAGGGACACTAATATTTCCTCAATTCGTTGACGGAGTTTTTTATCCTTCAGCATGGCTAAGAACCTGATCGATTTTACTGTTGATCGATACCCGCTCCTCGGTCATTTCCAGAAGCGTATTGATAATCTTGATGTTATCAAGCTCCCCTTTGAGAGTCTTATACACGGTCTGTCTGCTTGGAGCCTTATCCTTGTTGCTTTTTTTCCAAGCTTTGATGAAGTCCTGGTAATAGTGATACGGAAGTGTTTTCCGGATTCCATTTAGTCTATCTTGACTAACCAAACTTTCTTTTATGGAATTTTTTTGCATATTTTGATTAGTTATTTCCTGTTAATCATACAGGAATGAACGATTTTAATACTTATAAACGATTTTATATATCAAATGTATTAAAATAGTTCTTATTGTAAAACAAACGTAAACGAAAAAAATACAATTATTCATAACTAATTGATAATCAGCTACAAAAAATGAACAAAAACGAACGGGATAAAATCAAAAAAGAAATCACAGAACGATTTCTAGTGTCGCTGGACTATTTGGTTGATTCAAACAAAATTGATCATATCAAAGACTTTGAGCGCATGACTGGTATCAGAGGGCAGCGCATTACCGGGATGAGAAATTTTATCAAAGATGAAAAAGCCACTCCCTATTATGTCAATGTGGATCACATTGCTATTTTGAACTCGTTTTTTGGAGTAAGTTTTGATTACATTTTTAAAGGAATCAAGCCAATAGTTTTAAAAGAGTCTAAAACCATTGAGGAGGTGAGCGATACGGAAAAACCGCTCTATCAAAATCAAAAAATCGTGCAATTGGAGGAAGTATTGGGTATCTTGGAACGAAAAGTTCAGCTACTTACTGAGCGTTTTCAATTTCATCTAGAGAAAAACGGTTAACCGAATACTTTTTTGAATTCTTCTACTATTTCGTTGGATTGATAGCCAATGTAGTGCAATGTTGTTTCTATGTTTTTGTGTCCAAAAAGTTTGGAAAGAACGATTAGAGATCCTCCCATGTCGAGAAATCTCCTTCCAAAAGTTCTTCTTCCGGTGTGTGTGGTAAACAGTTGCCATCTGTATTTTTCTTCTATGATTCTTTTGCTGCCAGAGGTTTTAACGATATTCGTTATTCCTCCGATTTTTGCAGAACGGGCGATGTGTTTGATTTGCCGGTTAAATTCCTGCTGGGTAACAAAAGGAATTTGATAATCGTATTTTTTTAATATTTTTTTTACTGTGTTGTTGATGGGGATGGAATAATCAAAATCGGTCTTGGTGACGATGATTCTCATCATCATTTCTCCGGATTGAGTATGTATATTTATTTTGTTTAATTTATGAAGGTCTGACTCTCTGAGTCCGGTGTAGCAGCTGAGAACAAAGATATCCCGGACAATTTCCTTGGATTTGGAAACAAAATCTGTCAAATGCTCTATTTGTTGTACTTCATTCCATGTAGCAAAAAAAGGCTGTTTTTCAGGGGATTTCCACCGAAAATCATCAATAGCCTTACTTACGGGTATTTGTTCTTTTCTTGCTTCTCTGGCTATTAATTTTAAGGTTTTCAGGTGCCGGTACTTGATGGTACTGTCCTGAAGTTCTTTGTCCACCAGGTAGCTGCAGTACGAAATCATCCATCCATGGTCAATATCCTCTAGGTAAACGTCTGGATCAAATTCTTGAATGTGTCCGATTACCTGATTGAGCGAACGCAAGGTGCTTGCCTTATAAATATTTTTGTACTTTTCACGGTACAATTCCATAATTTTTATCAAGGAATGTTTTGTGGATAGTTTTTCTTCCTCTGTTTTTTTGCTCATTCTAAAAATATATTCCGCTTTGATTTCTGCGGGATCAGGGCTGAGGTTTTTAATCTGTGCCTCGGTGATTATTTTATTGAGTACGGAAAGTTTTTCCTGAAATAGTGTTTTTTTTAAATCTGCATTGGTTTCCCGTTTATGAATGTTGCCTTTCACCCAGTTTTCGGGAGAAATTTTTATACCTGTGCTGATCGTTGTTCTCTTGTTGAATCCTGTTATTACTATTAAAAGCAGTTGATTTCCATCTTTGTCTTTCTGATTTTTGAGTTTAACCGACACATTCATATTGGGTAGCAGATTGGGTAGCAGAATTGAGATATAAATGTAAATTAAAGTAATTTTTATCGTAAACAAAAACTGTCAAAAAAGTATATAAAACAGCTATTTCCAGACAATAGGTATTGATTTTAACGAAATAATTTAGATTTGTTCGAGCCCAGGTGGGCCCACAGAAGGCTGGAATTGTTCCAGCCTTTTTTTTATTTTTCGGGATGAGTTTCTGCTACATCATTTTTAGTCCTACTCTCCAAAAGTTTTACATTGGAATCACACATGAATCGATTGAAGCGAGAATTAAAAACCACAATGAACACAGATACGGTAAAAAACGATTCACTGCTAAAGCCTCTGATTGGGAGTTGTTTTTAGCTCTTGAAACCCAATCGCTTTCTCATGCTCGAAGAATTGAGATCTATTTGAAAAAAATGAAGAGCTCAAAGTATATTCAGAAGCTAAAAAGCGAACCCGAGTTGGTAAAACAAATACTCTTTCAAACACAATAAAAGTATCTGACTCTCCCGATTCATCGGGACAGAAAGTCCCTGCCCCGATAGTTATCGGGGCGAGCCCAGGTGGGCCCACAGAAGGCTGGA